>JGI12635J15846_10003615_pt1 | contig 13399 bp, 14 predicted proteins | sample BlaSpr_A8_OM2_M2_FD_15846 | JGI IMG/M metagenome (IMG submission 15846) | reverse complement strand
GGCGCGATCCCTGGTGTCCGAAGCGCAGCGAAGCCTATCTGGGCGTGCTCGTCGACGATCTCATCACGCGCGGCGCGCCGGAGCCCTATCGCATGTTCACCAGCCGCGCGGAGTACCGCCTCTCGCTGCGCGAGGACAACGCGGATCTGCGCCTCACGGCGCGCGGCCGCGAGCTCGGATTGGTGGACGATGCGCGCTGGGAGTTCTTCCTCAAGAAGCGCGACACCGTCGAGGCCGAGATCGTCCGTTTGTCCGCGGCACTGGTGCGGCCGGAAAACGTCGACGCCGCGTTGCTGGCCAAGCTCAAGCAGCCATTGCAACGCGAAGCCCGCGCCTTCGAGCTGCTGCGCCGCCCGGAACTCGCCTATGACGACTTGCGCACGGCGGCTGCGCCCGACCCGCACGGCGGCGCCGGCGATTGGCGGAGCGATGAACGCTTGGCGGAACAGGTGAAGCAGCAAGTCGACGTGCAGGCGAAATATTCCGGCTACCTGAAGCGGCAGAACCAGGAAATCGATCGCCAGCAACGTCACGAGGAGATGCGTCTGCCCGACGGCATCGACTATGCCCAGGTGGGCGGACTATCGAACGAGGCGCGCCAGTCGCTGCACTCGGTGCGGCCGCAGACCTTGGGGCAGGCGGCGCGCATTCCCGGACTCACCCCGGCCGCGCTGTCGCTGTTGCTGGTCTATCTCAAGAAGCACGATCGCGCAGCTTGAACCTCGGGACCGCGCCGACGCCGCAAATCGTTGCGCGCCGACGCCGCAAATCGCTGCATTTGGACGCGCGAGTGGCATTTTCGCCGCTCACTCTTTAACATCAGCGCTCTTGTTTGGACCCCGCGGCTCGGAGAATTACATGTTTTCGCGATTGAATGGCGTGGCGTGGCTTGCAGGCGCGACCCTTTTGAGTTTGAGTATGTCGCTGTCCGCACGGGCGCAAAGCGGCACGTCGACGCCCGATCCCGTGAAGGGCAAACAGCTCTTCTACACCTGCTACGGCTGCCATGGGATCAAGACCTACAAGAACGCATACCCCGACTACAGCGTTCCGGAGCTCCGCCATCAGCATGCCGCGTACATCGTCTCGGCGCTCCACGAATACAAGGACGGCTTGCGGCCGCATCCGACCATGCACGCCCAGGTCGAGTCGCTGTCCGATCAGGACATCGTGGATATTGCGGCGTATCTGCAGGCCGAGCCCACCACGCCCTCCGACAAAGTGGTCGGCACGGTGCCGAAACAGGCAGCTGCTTGCGGGGCGTGTCACGGCGTGAACGGCCTGGGCGTGGCCGCGCCGCTCGATCCCAAGCCGCCGGTGCTGGCCGGCCAGCACGCCGACTACCTGGAACAGGCGTTGACCGCCTATAAAAATGGCCGGCGCAAGAACGTGGTCATGAGCGGCATGGCCCAGCTTCTCGCCACCGACGAGGACATCGAGGAGGTGGCGGAGTTCTTCGCGAGCCAGCCTTCGCCGCTCGCGACGGCCACCACGGAGAGCAAGTAAGCGGCGGACTAGCGCACGCTTTCCAGAAACTCCGCGAAGGCGTGGTAGTAGGCATCGAGATTTTGCCGCTTGCCGAACGAATGTCCTTCGTCGACCGCCTTGAGATACCACACCGTTGCGCCGCGGCTGCGTAGCCGGTTCGCGAGCTCGTCGGATTGCGACATCGGTACGCGCGGGTCGTTCTTTCCGTGCACCTCGAGCAACGGCCGCGAGATTCGGTCCGCCCCCGTCAGCGGCGAGATGCGCCGCAGGTAAGCGCGCATGTCGGTATCGCGCTCATCGCCGAATTCTGCGCGTGCCTCACCCTGGAGGTAAGGCGCGCTGGTGCTCATGAGGCCGATGAAGTCGGTGATGCCGGCGAAGTCGACTGCGCCGCGCAGCCGATCGCCGTAGTTCACCAGCGTGGCGAGCGCCAGATAGCCGCCCGATACCACGACGTGCTTGGCATCGAATCTGGTGTCGAGGCCGAGCCACACCAGGAGCGCGCCCACGTCCTTGACGGCATCCTCGCGCAGCATGCCCTTGTCCAACGACGAGAAGCTCTTTCCATAACCCGAGGAGCCGCGAATGTTCGGCGCGACCACCGCGTAACCGAGCTCCTTCACGACGTACTGGATCCAGGGATCGAACGCCGGTCGAAACTCTGAATCCGGCGCATCATGCAGCACGAGCAGCACGGGGTGCGGACCGGGGCTCGCAGGCTCGTAGATGTACACCGGTATCTGGCGGGACTTGCCGTCGGTGCGGTCGAACGTCGGAAATTGCGACAGGTGCGGCACGATGAATTTATTTCTGTCCAGCGGTCCCGCTTCGCTCGATGTCCAGGCATCGAGGCGGTTGGCCTCGATGTCGAGAACATACGCGTCGCGCGGTTGATTGGCCGCCGACAGGCCGAACGCCAGCCGCTTGCCGTCGCGGTCGAAACTCAGCGAGTCGATGACGCCGGTGAACGGGAGCCTGGGAGGAGTAAGGTCCTGGTGCGTTCTCAAGTCGACCAGATTGAGTTTTCCGAGGCCGCCCTCGTTGGCCACGTACGCGAGGTAGTGTCCGTCGTTGGAGAGCGCGAATCGCTCGACGTCCCAGGGGCTGCGCCCGGAGATGTCGATCTTGTCGCCGGTGAAAATATTGATGTAGCGTACTTTCGCGTTGTCGCCGTCGCGATCCGACAGGATGTATACCCCGGTCCCGTCGCGCGAGAATTTCGCGCCGTAGATCGCCACCTTGGACGGCGAGGAATCCACCTCGCGCTTCTGGCCGTTGCCCAGGTCGACGATGTACAGGTAATCCTCCTGCGAGGACACGTGCCTCTGGACCAGGAGTTTGCGGTCATCCGCCGACCAATCGAGCGCGTACCAGGCGGCTGCGTCTCCGGTAACCGCGAGATGGGGCAGCGCGCCGGATTCCGGATCGACGATGTCGATGTCGTAGGACGAGCCGTCGCGAGCGGTCGTGAAGAACGCGATCTCGCGTCCGGAATTGGACCAGACCGCTCCTCCGTTCATCGACTTGCCGTCGGTCAGGCGCCGCGCAGCGGGGTCGCCGATGTGCTGGTAATAAATCTGCGTGTTGCCGTCGCCCCCTGCATCGCGCTGGTAGAAGAAGGCGTTGCGATTGGGATCCGGCGAGAATGCGCCCTGCGTGATAGGCTCGCCGATGAAGGTGATCTGGCGCCTCTCGCCGAGCGGGTGGTCGACGAGGTGCAGCTGATCGGTCTCGCCGAAGCGCGTGACGATCAGCAGCTGAGCCTTCGGCGTGAATCCCAACGGAGTCGCCTGCCGCGCGCTCAAATAGGCGTCCAGGGTTTCGGCGGAGTCGAGCGGCCGGCCCGGAATTCCGTCGTAGATGAGGCTTCCGCGCGTCGTCGGCGGGGCCGCGACGGCTGCGCAGGCGATCAGCAGAGAGGCCGCGAGCAGCGGCGAGAGAAAAGTGCGACTCATCATTCCTATGTTCCCAAACCCCGAGGATAATGGCCCGCGAGGATAATGGATACGATGACCGGCTTCGAGCACCTATTACAATCTTGCGACGTGGGCGACATGCTCGACGACATCGCGAGCGCGGATCCACCGGCGTATCTGCACCGTTGCTTCGCGGAAGCATGCTCGTCTCCCGCCTTGTCGTGGTCTCGCATACAGCAGCTCGCGGTTTGCGCCATGGTACTCGACTCCATCCTGAACAACCGCGACTACGAGGGACTCGAGCCCGAATTGATCTCCGACTGGCGCGTGCATTTCTCGCATGCGTGCGGAGAGATGCGCGCCATCGCCGCAGAGGCGCTGCACCGCGCGGACGCGATGCCGGCGCTTCCTGCCGATGCCGCACCGGAACTTGCCGAGCTCGAGCACAGGCTGGCTCCGTCGTAGGAGGCGCATGCGGAGCAACCTTGCATCGAGACTCGGCGTCGCCGCCGCGACGGCCGGCGCAGCCATGCTCGCCGCGTGCGCGTCGTCGAATGTCGCTTCGAACGACAAGGCTCCCGGGCGAGGCGCGGCCAGTCCGCCGCCGCCGGCGGTGAGCCATGATTGGCGGGCGTTGATGCTGCTGCCCTTCGGCACGCTGCTCAAGGATGTGCCGTATCCGCTCGGCGAGGTCGTGGTGTTCCACGACTCGGCCGGCGAGACCGGCGGGCATGAGGATCGGGACTGCTACACGCTGCGGGCAACCGCGCCACCGCGATTCTTCGGACGGCAAGTCGACCAGTATTCGCTTTGCTTCTCCCGCGATCGGCTGAATCGCGTCGAGGCTTCGGTGAGCTTGCCGGCGGAGTCGGCGTCCGCGCAATTCGCCGCGGCCTGTGCCGAATGGCAGCGTACGGGCACGCCGGTCGCCGCTGAATCGGATCGTTGCGAGGCTCGGGACGGCACCACCGAGGTCGATGCCCGATTGACGGCGTCGGAAGTCTCCGCAGAGCCTGCCGTCTCCATCGCCCTGATCGAATCGGCGCCGGCGCGTGAGTAGAAGCGATGAGCTCGCGTCATTGAGGGAGGGTGCGCGCAGCTTCGATCTGACCCTCGAGACCGCGCAGGCCGAAGCGCTATTGCTGCTGGTCGATGAGCTGGAGCGCGCCAACGCCGAATTCAATCTCACCGCGATCCGCGACCGGCCCGGCATGCTGATCAAGCACGTGCTCGACAGCTTGAGCGTGCATCCCTACCTGCGCGGCGCGCGTATTGCCGACGTGGGCACCGGCGCGGGATTTCCCGGGCTGCCGCTCGCGATCGTGAATCCCGGGCGGCGCTTCACATTGATCGAGGCCACCGGCAAGAAGGCGCGCTACGTGCGTCAAACGGCGGAGCGCCTGAAGCTCGCCAATGTCGAGGTGGCGAACTCGCGCGCCGAGCTCTATCGGCCTGCAGCGCCCTTCGATTCGGTGGCGGCCCGCGCGCTCTCGTCGCTGGCCGACTTCGTGGGCTACGCGGGACATCTGTGCGCGCCGGACGGGCGGCTTCTGGCGATGAAGGGCAAGCGTCCCGACCGGGAGATCGCCGCCCTGCCGAAGTCATTTCGCGTGGCGGCCGTGCACCGGATCGCGTTGCCGGGGCTGGACGACGAGCGGCATCTTGTGGAACTCTCCCCTGCCGGCCTTAGGTCGCCGGCCAAGCCGAAGCCGAACACCACATGAAACGGGTCATCGCAGTCGCAAACCAGAAGGGCGGTGTCGGCAAGACCACCACCGCCGTGAATCTCGCGGCGTCGCTCACCGCGACCAAGCGGCGTGTGCTGTTGATCGATCTGGATCCGCAGGGCAATGCCACCATGGGCTGCGGTATCGACAAGAATGCACAGACCTGGACGAGCTGCGACGTGCTGCTCGGCGACTGCACTGCCGCGCAAGCACTGGTGCTGGTGGAATACGGCGGCTTCAAGCTCATGCCGGCGAATCAGGAGCTGACCGCGGCGGAAGTGCGCCTGCTCACCATGATCGCCGGCCGGGAATTCAAGCTGCGCAACGCGTTGAAGCCGGTGCGCGACGAGTTCGACGTGATCCTGATCGACTGCCCGCCCGCCCTCAACATGCTCACGCTGAATGCGCTGGTCGCCGCCGATTCGGTGATGGTACCCATGCAATGCGAGTACTACGCGCTCGAGGGCTTGAGCGCGCTGGTGCAAACCATCGAGCAGGTCAAGACCAGCATCAATCCGGACTTGGAAATCGAGGGATTGCTGCGCACCATGTTTGATCCGCGCAACAATCTGGCGAACGCCGTGTCGGCACAGCTGATCGAACACTTCGGCGACAAGGTGTTCCGCACCCTGATCCCGCGCAATATTCGCCTGGCCGAGGCGCCGAGCTTCGGTAAGCCCGCCCTGTTCCATGACAAGGAATCGCGCGGCGCCCTCGCCTACCTGGCGCTCGCCGGCGAGATGATCCGTCGCGACGAGCTGCCGCCCGCACCCGGGGCACCGCCCGGACCGGGGACAGCGGATCCTGAGATGCCGACGACGGACCCAGCGGCAGCGGCAGACGATCCGGCCGCGGGGCCTGGATCCCCGGCAGCACCGGAAGGGCCGCCTGGGGCGCCCGAATTGCCCGAAGCGCCAGAAGCACCCGCGGCGCCCGTATAATCGGATGCGGATTCACGCTGACTCGGCTACCGGCTTCAAGGATTTCCAGCATGACGGCTAAAAAACCGGCCTTGGGTCGAGGACTCGCGGAGCTCTCTCCGTTGTTCGCACGCCGGGCCGGCTTGTCCCANACCGGCGAATCTGCGGCAGCGCAACCCGCGGCATCGCAACCTGCGGGCGACCGCATCGCGAGCCTGCCCCTCGATCTTCTGCAGCGAGGCAAATACCAGCCGCGCACCGACATGCGGCCGGAGTCGCTGCAAGAGCTCGCCGATTCGATCAAAGCGCAGGGGCTGGTGCAGCCCATTCTCGTGCGCCCGCTTCCGGGCCGAAATCCCGGCGAATCCCAGCGCTACGAGATCATCGCCGGCGAGCGCCGTTGGCGCGCCGCGCAAATGGCCGGCCTCGCCGAGATATCCGTGGTGATTCGCGACGTGCCGGACGAGGCCACGCTCGCCATGGCGCTGATCGAGAACATTCAGCGCGAAGACTTGAATCCGCTGGAAGAGGCCCGGGCATTGTCGCGGTTGATCGAGGAGTTCGGGCTGACCCATCAGGCCGCGGCCGAGGCGGTGGGCCGATCCCGCGCTGCAGTGAGCAATTTGCTGCGCCTCATGGAGCTTGCCGACGAGGTCAAGGAGCTTTTGGAGCAGCGCCGCATCGAAATGGGACATGCCCGCGCGCTGCTCTCTTTGACCGGCCGCCGGCAGCAAATCGAGGTTGCGAGTCTCGTGGCCAAGAAATCGTTGTCGGTCCGGGACACCGAATCACTGGTGCGCCGGCTGCTCTCGCCCCCCAAAGCGGGCGATACACCCGAGCCTTCATCCGATCCCGATATCCGCCGCCTGGAGCTCGAGCTCGCGGACAAATTGGGCGCCAAGGTAGCCTTCCAGCACACCGCCACGGGAAAAGGTAAATTGGTCGTGAGCTACAACAGCTTGGACGAGCTCGAAGGGATCCTGGCGCACATCCAATAACTTGAAGCACTGCAAAAGGGTCCCTATAATGCCGCGGCTTATTTGGGCCAGGGAAACCGGGCCTCGCACGCGGACGACTGGAAGGTTGCAGGGGTTCCCGGGCGATATGGCAAATTAAAAGCGAAGCGCTCGCGTCCCGGAAGACGGTCCCGGGAATGCAGGCGTCGCTCCAAGCGCGGGATTTAACGTGATCGCGATCGACTTAGCCCTGGCACGGCGGCTGGCTCTCAGCGTCGTACTGGGACAGGCGGCCGTGACCGTGATCTGCGCGCTCGCGGCCTGGTTGATCGCCGATTCCCATGCTGCGCTGTCGGCGGCGCTGGGCGGCGGAATCAGCACCGTGGCGAGTCTTGCGATGGCGTTCCTCGGAGTCGGCGGCCGGTCGGCCACGGACCCGCAGCGGGCGCTCAGGACGTTCTTCGTCGGCGAGACGGCGAAGGTTCTCGTGATGATCGTGCTGTTCATCGCGGTGTTGAAGACCATGAAGGTGGTTCCGCTGGCGATGCTCGGCACGTACGCGGCGACCTTCGTGGTGTTTTGGGTGGTTTTGGCGAATCTTCTGCCGCCGCTGGGCGGAACGCCGCGCGGACGTGCGGACGGGAATCGCGGCAACGAGCGCGAATAGAGATTGAATTCGAGACGAAAGCGAGCAGATAGACAGTAATGGCAGCAGAACAGCCCATCACCGCGAACGAGTACATCCTTCATCACCTAACGTACCTGACCAACAAGGCACCGAAGGGGATTCTGGACTTATCCGTCATCAACTGGGACAGCGTGCTCATTTCGTTGGTGCTCGGCCTGCTTTTCGTAGGCGCGTTCTATCTCGCCGCGCGCACCGCCACGGCGGGCGTGCCCGGCAAATTCCAAAATTTCGTGGAAATACTGGTCGAGTTCGTCGACGGCCAGGTGAAGGACACTTTTCACGGGACCAACAAGCTTCTCGCGCCCTTGGGCCTCACCATCTTCTGCTGGGTGTTTTTGTTCAACTTCATGGACGTGGTGCCGGTCGACCTCTTGCCTCTTCTGGCACGCGACGCGGGGGTTGCACATCTGAAAGTCGTGCCGAGCACCGACCTCAACGTCACTTTCGCGTTGTCGTTGACGGTGTTCGTCCTGATCATCTACTACAGTATCAAGGTGAAGGGGCTCGGCGGGTTTCTCGGGGAGCTCACGCTGCAGCCGTTCAGCGCCAAGAATCCGGTCGTCAAGGTGCTGCTGGTTCCCGCGAATCTCCTGCTGGAGATCGTGCCGCTCCTGGCGCGGCCGCTGTCTCTGTCGCTGCGCTTGTACGGCAACCTGTTCGCCGGCGAGATGATTTTCCTGTTGCTGGCGACGTTGTCGCTGAGCGGGCTCCATCAGCTGTCGACTGCGAGCGGGTGGTTCTTCCTGGTCTTGCAGGTCCTGCTGGCGGCGGCATGGACCGTGTTCGATTTCTTGATAGGCGTGCTGCAGGCATTCATTTTCATGGTGCTCACGATCGTCTATCTGTCGATGGCGCAGGAAACGCATTAGTAAACCCGAGTCCGATATCAGATCTCTTTTTTGTTTTCGTCTAGGAGGATTGAATGGATAACATTGCACACGTTCAGGCCATGACCGTGCTCGCCGTCGGCATCATCTTCGGCATGGGCGCGCTCGGTACCGCCATCGGCTTCGGAATCTTGGGTGGCCGCTTTCTCGAGGGCTCCGCGCGCCAGCCGGAGCTCACCCCGATGCTGCAGGTGAAGATGTTCATCGTCGCGGCCCTGGTCGACGCGGTCGCCATGATCGGCATCGGCTTCGCGCTGTTCTTCACATTCGCGAACCCGTTCACCGCCGGCCTGACGCACTAGCCCCCGGCTAGAGCCAAGACCGCACCGCGTAAGCCGGCAAGGAGTCGAACGTGAACATCAATCTCACGCTGATCGTGCAGATGGTCGTGTTCATCGCGCTCATCTGGGTCACGATGAAATTCGTGTGGCCCAAGATCATCGACGCGATGGAAGAGCGCTCGCGCAAGATCGCCGCGGGACTTGCCGCGGCCGAGAAGGGCAAGGCCGACCTGGTGCAGGCTGACCAGCGCGCCGAGGCCATCGTGAAGGAGGCGCGCACCAAGGCCGCCCAGATTCTCGATCAAGCCGGCAAGCGCTCGAACGAGATGGTCGAGGAGGCCAAGGGTACCGCGATCGCCGAGGCCGAGCGTCTGGTGGCGCAGGCCCACGAGGACGCCCTCCTCGAGAGCACCCGGGCCCGCGAGAGCCTGCGCCGCGAAGTCGGCCGGCTGGCGGTCGAGGGCGCCTCGCGCCTGCTCGAGCGCGAGATCGACCCCAAGACGCACGCGGAGCTGCTCGACAAGCTGGCCGCCGAGGTCGCGCGTGGCTGAGCGCGCCACCATCGCCCGGCCCTATGCCAAAGCGGCGTTCGAATACGCCCGCGACACGAAGGCTTTCGCCGACTGGTCGCAGGGCTTTGCGATCGCGGCCCAGGTGGCCCAAGATCCGCGCATCGCGGAGTTGATCAAGAATCCCGAGTTGACCGCCGCGGATCACGCCTCGCTGGTCAACGACGTCGCGGGCGACCGGCTCAACCCCGGCCTCAAGAATTTCGTGCGCGTGCTGGCGGAGAACCACCGCCTGCTGCTCCTTCCCGAGATCGCCGCGCACTTCGAATTCCTGCGCTCGCAGGCCGAGAACACCGTCGACGTCGAGGTCGTCTCGGCGGTGCCGCTCGACGCCGCACAAACCGAGAAGCTCGAGCAGGCGCTCGACAAGCGCCTGAAGGCCCGGGTGCGCATGAAGAACTCCGTGGATGCGGGTCTGCTCGGCGGCGCGGTGATACGCGCGGGCGATCTGGTGATCGACGGCTCGCTCAAGGGACGCCTCGAGCGTCTCAGAACGGAATTGACTGACTAGCACTGAAGTTTAGGCGCGGCGCCCGATAGGCCCGCAGCAAGAGGATCGATATGTCCATCAAGGCATCGGAAATCAGCGACCTGATCAGGGCGCGCATCGAGAAATTCCAGTCGGCCACCGAAGCGCGCAACGTGGGTACGGTGACCAGCGTCACCGACGGCATCGTACGCATTCACGGGCTCGCCGACGCGCGCTACGGCGAAATGCTCGAGTTCATCGACAACACCTTCGGACTCGCGCTGAACCTCGAGCAGGACTCGGTCGGCGCGGTGGTGCTCGGCGACTACAAGCACATCTCGGAAGGCCAGCAGGTGAAGACCACCGGCCGCATTCTCGAAGTGCCGGTGGGCCCTGAATTGCTGGGCCGGGTGGTGGACGCGCTCGGTATTCCCATCGACGGCAAGGGACCGGTGAACGCCAAGCAACAATCGCCCCTGGAGCGCGTCGCGCCGGGCGTGATCTTCCGCAAGAGCGTCTCGCAACCGGTGCAGACGGGCCTCAAGGCCATCGACTCCATGGTGCCGATCGGCCGCGGCCAGCGCGAGCTGATCATCGGCGACCGCCAGACCGGCAAGACCGCGGTCGCGATCGACACCATCATCAATCAGAAGGGCACCGGCGTTAAGTGCGTGTACGTCGCCATCGGCCAGAAGCAAAGCTCCATCGCCAATGTGGTGCGCAAGCTCGAGGAGCACGGCGCCATGGCCCACACCATCATCGTGGCCGCCTCGGCCTCGACCCCCGCCGCGATGCAGTACCTCGCGCCCTACGGCGGCTGCGCCATGGGCGAGTACTTCATGGACAACGGCGAGGATGCGCTCATCGTTTATGACGACTTGTCGAAGCAGGCCGTCGCCTATCGCCAGATCTCCCTGCTGCTGCGGCGTCCGCCGGGCCGCGAAGCGTATCCCGGCGACGTGTTCTATCTGCATTCGCGCTTGCTCGAGCGCTCCGCGCGCGTCAACGAGGACTACGTGGAGAAGATCAGCAAGGGCCGCGTGAAGGGCAAGACCGGATCGCTCACGGGAATTCCCATCATCGAGACCCAGGCGGGTGACGTGACGGCCTTCGTGCCGACCAACGTGATCTCGATCACCGACGGTCAGATCTTCCTGGAGACGGACCTGTTCAATGCCGGCATGCGACCGGCCATCAACGCCGGCATCTCCGTGTCGCGCGTCGGCGGCGCCGCGCAAACCAACATCATCAAGAAGCTCGGCGGCGGTGTGCGCCTGGCACTCGCGCAATACCGCGAGCTCGCGGCGTTCTCGCAGTTCGCCTCCGATCTCGACGAGGCCACCCGCAGACAGCTCGAACGCGGCGCCCGCGTGACCGAGCTCATGAAGCAAAAGCAATACGCGCCCATGTCCGTAGCCGAGATGGCGCTGTCGCTGTACGCGGCCAACAACGGCTACTTCGACAAGGTGGAGCGCCGCAAGGTGGTGGAGGCCGAGGCGGCGCTGCAGTCCTTCGCGCGCGGCAGCTACGTGGATCTCCTGAAGGGGATCAACGCGAAGCCCGATTTGACCAAGGAAGTCGAGGCATCGCTCAAGAAGTGCTGCGACGAGTTCTTCTCCACGCTGTAGGAGCAGGCAATGGCAGGCGCTAAGGAAATTCGCGGCAAGATCGCGAGTATCAAGAATACGCAGAAGATCACCAAGGCCATGGAAATGGTCGCGGCGAGCAAGATGCGCAAGGCGCAGGACCGCATGCGCGCAGCGCGGCCCTATGCCGAGAAGATCCGCAAGATCGTGGGGCACCTGCGCCAGGTGAACCTGGATTTCAAGCACCCGTTCACCCTGGAGCGGCCGGTACGCGCCGTCGGCATCATCGTGGTGAGCACGGACCGGGGACTCGCCGGCGCGCTCAACTTGAACTTGTTCAAGGCGGCGCTCGCTCCCATCCGCGAGGCGCAGGGCAAGAACGCGAAAATCTACGTCTGCGCCGTCGGCCTGAAGGCGCTGCAGTTCTTCCGCCGTCTGTCCGGCGTCGAGCTGTCCGCCTCCGCCACGCACCTGGGCGACCGTCCTAAGGCTGCGGATCTCATCGGACCGATCAAGGTGATGCTGGACCTGTATCGCGAGGAGAAGATCGATCAGCTGCTTCTGGTGCACAATGTTTTCGTCAACACCATGACGCAGAAGGGCACCGTCACGCAGCTCCTGCCCCTGCAGACACTCGACAAGGACCAGCTGCAGGAGCGCTGGGACTACATCTACGAGCCGGACGCCTCGGAGATCCTCGAAAGCCTGCTGATGCGTTACATCGAGTCCCAGGTGTTTCAGGGCGCGGTCGAGAACGTGGCGTCCGAGATGGCGGCGCGCATGGTGGCCATGAAGAGCGCATCCGACAATGCAGGCGCGCTCATCGACGAGCTGCAACTCATTTACAACAAGGCCCGCCAGGCCGCGATCACGAAAGAGCTTTCGGAGATCGTCGGCGGCGCGGCAGCGGTTTAGGAAAGAGGTTCAATTATGTCCAAGGGCAAAATCGTCCAAATCATCGGCGCGGTCATCGACGTGGAATTTCCGCGTGATCAAATCCCCGAGATCTATGACGCGCTCAAGCTCGATGATGTCGACCTGACACTCGAGGTGCAGCAGCAGCTCGGCGACGGCATCGTACGCGCGATCGCCATGGGCCCCTCGGAGGGTCTGCGCCGCGGCCTCTCCGTCACAGGCACCGGCGAGGGTATCAGCGTGCCGGTCGGCAGCGGCACCCTCGGGCGCATCATGGACGTGCTCGGCAAGCCGCAGGACGAGAAAGGCCCCGTTCAGACCACCGAGACGCTGCCCATTCACCGTCCGGCGCCCGCGTACGACGAGCAGGCGGGCGGCCAGGACCTTCTGGTCACGGGCATCAAGGTCATCGATTTGCTGGTGCCGTTCGCCAAGGGCGGCAAGGTGGGCCTGTTCGGCGGCGCCGGCGTCGGCAAGACCGTCAACATGCTCGAGCTCATCAACAACATCGCCAAGCAATACAGCGGTCTGTCGGTATTCGCCGGCGTCGGCGAGCGTACCCGCGAAGGCAACGACTTCTATCACGAGATGATCGAGTCGGGCGTCATCGACAAGGACAACCTGGCCAACTCCAAGGTGGCCATGGTGTACGGCCAGATGAACGAGCCGCCCGGCAATCGTCTGCGCGTGGCGCTGACCGGTCTGACCATGGCGGAATACTTCCGCGACGAGAAGCAGGCCTCGGGAAAGGGCCGCGACGTGCTGTTCTTCGTCGACAACATCTATCGCTACACGCTGGCGGGCACCGAAGTGTCGGCGCTCCTCGGGCGCATGCCTTCGGCGGTGGGCTATCAGCCGACGCTCGCCGAGGAAATGGGCGTGCTGCAAGAGCGCATCACCTCCACCAAGACCGGCTCGATCACCTCGATCCAGGCCGTGTACGTGCCCGCGGACGACTTGACCGACCCCTCGCCCGCCACCACGTTCGCGCACTTGG
>JGI12635J15846_10003614_pt1 | contig 13400 bp, 10 predicted proteins | sample BlaSpr_A8_OM2_M2_FD_15846 | JGI IMG/M metagenome (IMG submission 15846) | reverse complement strand
CCGCGTGGCGCGCCGTGGTGGCTGCCTCGATAGGCAATGCGCTCGAATGGTTCGACCTCGTGGTCTACGGGTTCTTCGCGGTCGTTATCTCGAAGTTGTTCTTCCCTTCGGGCAACGATTCGGTGTCCATCCTGCTGACACTCGGCACGTTCGGCGTGTCGTTTTTCATGCGGCCGCTCGGGGCCATCGTGCTCGGCGCGTATGCCGACAGGGCAGGGCGCAAGGCCGCGCTCACGTTGTCCATTCTGTTGATGATGATGGGCACGCTGATCATCGCCTTGTTGCCCACCTACTCGTCCATTGGAATCGCCGCGCCGTTGGTGCTGGTGCTCGCGCGCCTGATGCAGGGTTTTTCGGCCGGCGGCGAGTTCGGCAGTGCGACGGCGTTTCTTGCCGAGCACGTTCCCGGCCGGCGCGGTTTCTTTGCGAGCTGGCAGGTCGCGAGCCAGGGGCTGACCACGCTCCTGGCGGCAATCTTCGGCGTGGTGCTGACCGGCAATCTCTCACCGGAACAGATGAGTTCATGGGGCTGGCGCGTGCCGTTCATTTTCGGCTTGCTGATCGGGCCCGTGGCGTACTACATCCGCACGCGCCTCGATGAAACACCGGAATTCCTCGCTGCCGTCACCACGACAACACCGTTGCGCGACACCTTCGCGTCGAACAAGGAGCGTTTGCTGATCGCGATTGGGACGGTGGTGCTGGGCACGGTAGCGACTTACCTCGTGCTCTTCATGCCAACGTATGCGATCCGGCAGCTGGGGCTCGCGCCGTCGGTGGCGTTCACCGCGATCCTGCTCACGGGCGCAATCCAGATGGTGCTCTCGCCCTTCGTAGGCCATCTCTCCGATACCCACGGCCGCACGCGCATCATGCTGATCTCGGCGGTGCTGCTGCTCGTGCTGATCTATCCGCTGTTCACGTGGCTCGTCGGCCATCCGACCTTCGGCACACTGCTGGTCGTTCAAGCCGTACTCGGCGTGTTGATGACAGGATATTTCGCGGCCTTGCCAGGGTTGTTATCGGAGATGTTTCCGGTGGCCACGCGCACGACCGGGATGTCGCTGGCCTATAACATTGCGGTGACGGTGTTCGGCGGATTCGGGCCGTTCATCATCACGTGGTTGATTGCATCGACGGGATCGAAAGCCGCGCCTAGCTTCTACCTGATTTTTGCCGCGGTAGTGAGTCTGGTGGCGTTGATGGCGGCGCGCAAGCGGCTGGGATTCAAGTGAGGGTCCTTGAGTAGAGGTTCCTGCGCCTATAGCCGGTGCGCCGCCCCGTGGTCCTACGATTGCCGCTTCTGCTGCGCCTGCATGTAGGCGCGCAGAAGCTTGTTGATTCGCGTTTGATAACCCTGGCCTTGTTCCTTGAACCAGGTCAGCACGTCCGCGTCCAGGCGCATGGTTACGGCTTGCTTCGGCGGCGTGTGCAATTCGGCGCGTTGAAAAAAGTCGTCGCCGAGTTCGGGCATCTCGCTTGTGTCGATGCTGGAATCCGGCATGGCTTCCAGGCGCTTCCAGTCAGTCTTCGTTGTTTTGCTCATGGCATGTGCTCCCACCCCTGATACCGCGAGGCGCCGGTAAAGCGGTTCAATGCCCAAGGTTGCCGTAGCGTTTTACCTCGGGCCGCGTGGCTTTGCGCGCAGAAATAATCCGGATGGTGTCACCGCTGCGTTCGACATAGACGACCACCGCCACGGTCAACTTCATCCACTCAAGCGCGATCCAGCGATCTTCGCCGAAGTCTTCCCGGCAATCCGCAGCGGTCAGCACCGGATGATTGAAGATATCGACTGCGTCGGTGAAATCGATGCCGTGCTTGCGGATGTTGCTTCGATTCTTCACTTCGTCCCACTCGAATTGCATGGCGCTGCCTGTATTTACGATTGTACATACAATGTACGGGGTTAGGAACCACTTTGCGGCGCCCTCGGCAGCCGATAGCACTGGAGTCCACGAAATGTTGCAATCGCTGGCTCAAAAGCAAAAAAGGCCGACTCTCTCGAATCGGCCTTTCACACTTTCAAACCCTGAATCTCACATCTGCAAGCTTGCGATCAAACCTCTGCACCTGCGTTCGGATCGGCGGGATCGAACTTTGCCTTCTTGTCCTTCACCAGATCTTCGCGCTTCACACCCAGCCACATAGCCAACGCGGCAGCCACAAACACCGACGAGTAGATACCGAACAAGATCCCGACCGTCAGCGCCAGCGCGAAGTAATGCAGCGTCGCGCCGCCGAACAGGAACATGGACAGCACCATCATTTCCGTACAGCCGTGAGTGATGATGGTTCGCGACATCGTGCTGGTGATCGCGTGGTTGATCACTTCGATCACCGTCATCTTGCGCTGCTTGCGGAAGGTTTCACGAATCCGGTCGAAGATAACGACCGACTCGTTCACCGAATAGCCCAGCACCGCAAGAATGGCCGCCAGCACGGAGAGCGAAAACTCCCACTGGAAGAACGCGAAGAAACCGAGAATGATCACCACGTCGTGCAAGTTGGCGATCACGCCCGCCACTGCATATTTCCACTCGAAGCGGAAGGACAGGTAGATCACGATGCCGATCACCACGCACGCCAGCGCAAGCAAGCCGTTGGTCACGAGTTCCTTACCGACCTGCGGGCCGACGAACTCCACGCGTTGCAATTGCGCTTGCGCGTCCTGGCTCTTCAGCGCGGCCATCACCTGATCGCTCTGTTGAGCCGACGTCAAACCCTGCTTCAGCGGCAAGCGGATCAGCACGTCGCGTGACGTACCGAAGTTCTGCACCTGCGCGTCGGGATAACCGAGCTTGCTCATCGCGCCGCGCACCGGTTCAAGCGGCACGGCTTGCGGATATTGCACTTCCACCACCGTCCCGCCGGTGAACTCCACCGACAGATGCAGCCCACGGTGCACAAGGAAAAACACAGCCGCGAAGAACGTGATGAGCGAGATTGCGTTGAAAATCAACGCGCGCTGCATCAGCGGCAAGTCGCGGTGAATACGAAAGAATTCCATGATTTATTCTCCGGGACTCAGTTGGACGAGCCGGGTTTTTTCGGCTCGATGCCAGGACCCGAGCGGCGGCGCGCGACCGGCTTGCCGGTGCGGACGGGAGGCGCGGCCTGCTTTTGCGAACGGGCCGGAACCGGCGCTTTGGCGCGTGCGGCGGGCTGGACGACTTGATCGACGGCGGAGTCGTCGCCACGCTCATTGGCGAGGTAAGCGGCGGTGGCCGCAGCCGTGTCGCTGCCTGCGGGACGCCAGACCTGGCCGATTGCGAGCGACTGCAACTTCTTCTTGCCGCCGTACCAGAGGTTCACGAGGCCGCGCGAGAAAAACACGGCCGAGAACATCGACGTCAGGATGCCGATACAGTGCACGACCGCGAAGCCGCGTACCGGACCGGAGCCGAACGCGAGCAGCGCCAGACCTGCGATCAGCGTGGTCACGTTCGAGTCGACAATCGTGGCCCATGCATGCGCAAAACCGTTCTGGATCGCGAGTTGCGGCGGCGCGCCGTGACGCAGTTCCTCGCGGATCCGTTCGTTGATCAGCACGTTGGCGTCGATGGCCATACCGAGCGCAAGTGCAATAGCTGCTATACCCGGCAGCGTCAGCGTGGCCTGCAACATCGACAGAATGGCGATCAGCAGTAACAGGTTCACCGACAGCGACAACATGGAGACCAGGCCGAACAGCATGTAGTACGCGATCATGAAGACGGCGATTGCGGCGAAACCGTACTGGACGGAATCGAAGCCCTTCCTGATGTTGTCGGCGCCAAGGCTCGGGCCGATCGTGCGTTCTTCGATGATGTCCATAGGAGCCGCGAGCGAACCCGCGCGCAGCAGCAGCGCCAGGTCCGCGGCTGCTTGCGGAGAAGGCTGGCCGGTGATCTGGAAGCGGTCGCCGAGTTCGGACTGGATGGTCGCGACCGTCAGCACTTCGCCCTTGCCCTTTTCGAACAGGATCATGGCCATCGGCTTGCCGATGTTGTCGCGCGACACGCTGCTCACCGCACGGCCACCGGCCGCGTCGAGGCGGATGTTCACCGACGGACGCTGGTGTTCGTCGAATCCCGACGATGCGTCGATGATCCGGTCACCTGTGAAAATCACCTGCTTCCTCACGAGCGTCGGACCGGTATTGCCCTGCGTGAAGAGTTCGTCGCCGGGAGGAACCGGGTCGTTCGGACCGGGATGGGTGTTGGTCGGGTCGGCAAGACGCGCTTCAAGCGTTGCCGTGCGGCCAATGATGTCCTTTGCCTTCGCCGTGTCCTGCACACCCGGCAATTCGACCACGATGCGGTCGGAGCCTTGTTGCTGGATCACCGGTTCGGAAACACCGAGTTCGTTCACGCGGTTGTGCAGCGTGACGATGTTCTGCTTGAGCGCGCTGTCTTCCGCCAGCTTCTGCGCCGCCGGCGTGAACGTGCCAACCACTTGATAACCGTCGCCGCCCTGACGCGTCGCCCATTGCAGTTCGCTCAAGCCAGTCGACAGCGTCGTGCGCGCGGCATCGGCCGCGGCCTGGTCGGCGAAATTGACCACGACCGACTGATTCACGCGATTCACGCCGCCATCGCGGATGTTTTTATCGCGTAAAAGCGCACGGGCGTCGGCGGCGTTCGAATCGAGCTTCTTGTTCAGCGCGCCCGCCATGTCTACTTGCAGCAGGAAGTGGACGCCGCCGCGCAAGTCGAGGCCGAGGTACATCGGCAACGCATGCAACGCGGTCAGCCAGCGCGGCGAGGCCGCTTGCAGATTCAGCGCGACGATATATTGCGGATCGCTCGGATCACTGTTGAGCGTCTTCTGCAACAGGTCCTTCACGCGCAATTGCGTGTCGGTGTCTTTCAGGCGCACGCGGATGTTGGCGTTAAGCGACGAATTGTCGAACGTCACTTCATCCGGCGTCACCTTGTCGGCGGCCAGCGCGTTTTCGACGTTGGCAAGCGTTGATGAATCCAGCTTGACCGTTGCCTTGCCGCTCGATACCTGCACCGCCGGCGCTTCGCCGAAAAAATTGGGCAGTGTATAGACGAGGCCGATGACTAGCGCCACCAGCATCACGGCATATTTCCAAAGTGGGTAGCGATTCATGGGGATGGCCGAACAGGAGAGTTGGCGAGGAGGGGTAAGCGATGCGTCCGGCGATGAGCGGGCAACTGGCCGCGGAGGCCGCGCCGGACACGAGAAAAGTTGGCCTTACAGCGACTTGATCGTGCCTTTCGGGAGGATGGTCGTCACGGCAGCTTTCTGGATGGTGATTTCCGTACCTTCCGCGATTTCAACGCCCACGTACGCATCCGTCACCTTCGTCACCTTGCCGACGATACCGCCGTTCGTTACCACTTCGTCACCCTTCGCCATTGCAGCCAGCATGTTGCGATGTTCCTTCTGGCGCTTCATTTGCGGGCGAATCATGATGAAGTACAGCACAGCAAACATGAGAATCAAAGGCAGAAAACTCATGATGCTCGACTGCGCACCGTCTGCACCACTAGAAAAAAACGACACGTTGGTCTCTCCGTTATAACGATCAGAAAATTAGCCCGCTATTCTAACACCGGGCTACGTCGCGTAAGCGCGGAATGCGCTTTGTGATCAAGCTGTTAAAGCGAGACGTAAAGCAATTGTAATGTTTATCGCGCCGATTGCAGATTCAATAGCCTGACGTTAGCCATCCGGTCAGTCAATTCCACGTGCGCGATCCTCGTTAAATTGCTTCACAAATGCGTCAAACGCGTGATTTTCGATCGAATCGCGGATTTCCTGCATCAGTTGCAAGTAGTAATGCAGGTTGTGAATCGTGTTCAGCTGTGAGCCGAGGATTTCGCCCACGCGATGCAAGTGGTGCAGATAACCACGCGTGAAATTGCGACACGTGTAGCAGCCGCAGGTTTCATCGAGTGGCCTGAGCGAGTTCTTGTGCGCGGCGTTGCGGATCTTGACGTCTCCGAAACGGGTGAACAGCCAGCCGTTGCGTGCGTTGCGGGTAGGCATCACGCAGTCGAACATATCCACGCCCGACGCCACGCCCGCGACCAGGTCTTCCGGCGTGCCGACGCCCATCAGGTAATGGGGTTTATCCGCCGGGAGCTTCGGGCCGATGTGTTCCAGCACCCGCATCATGTCTTCCTTCGGTTCGCCCACGGACAAGCCGCCGATCGCGAAGCCGTGGAAACCAATGTCGGCGAGACCCGCCAGCGATTCGTCGCGCAAATCTTCGAACATGCCGCCCTGGACGATGCCGAACAACGCGTTCGGATTTTCACCTTTGACGAATTCATCGACGGAACGCTTGGCCCAGCGCATCGACATGCGCATGGAGTCGGCCGCGTCCTGATGTGGCGTGGGCACGCCGCTGGTCGCGTACGGCGTGCATTCGTCGAACTGCATCACGATGTCCGAGTTCAGCACTTTCTGGATCTGCATCGAGATTTCCGGCGATAAAAACAGCTTGTCGCCGTTTATCGGTGACGCGAACGTGACGCCATCTTCGGTGATCTTGCGCAGATCGCCGAGGGAAAAGACCTGGAAACCGCCGGAGTCGGTGAGAATCGGGCGCTGCCAGTTCATGAATCGATGCAAGCCGCCGTGCGCCGCGATGGTTTCCAGCCCGGGACGCAGCCAGAGGTGAAAGGTGTTGCCGAGGATGATCTGCGCGTTCATTTCCTCGAGCTCGCGCGGTGCGACGGCTTTCACCGTGCCGTACGTGCCGACGGGCATGAAAATCGGCGTCTCGACCACACCATGGTTCAGTGTGACGCGGCCGCGGCGAGCCTTGCCGTCGGTGGTGATCAGCTCGAACTTGAGGCCGTTCGCGGGTTGGGCTGTTGCATCGATCGTATCGGCTGTGTTGCTTGCTTCGTTCATTCAAAAGCTCCTGTGCCACCGGAAGACAGTCCGGCGCAAATGGTGAAATGTTGTTGGGGCGCTGCGTTCTTCAGCGCCCTGATCGGTCGCGGGCGTCGAGGCAGGGGGATCTTACCGGGAGAACAATTCGCTTCGGTGGGCCGAACGAGGTGCTTTGCGCTCAACCGCGACGGATCGCGTGCCAATCGTTTTTTCCGGCATCGTCAATTTCACTGCCTCACGCCACCGCTTGCCGCGTGAGCAGCATCGCGTCGCCATAACTGAAAAATCGATACCGCTCTTCAATCGCGTGCGCATACGCCGCGCGGATCGCGTCCATGCCAGCGAACGCCGAGACCAGCATCATCAACGTCGACTTCGGCAAATGGAAGTTCGTCACGAGCCGGTCGACCAAGCGAAATTCGTAGCCCGGCGTGATGAAAATGTCCGTCTCGGCGCTGGTTTCCGAGAGCGGCCGGCCGGCTTCAGCGGCATCGCGGGCAGCCGCTTCGAGCGCGCGTAGCGATGTTGTCCCGACCGCGATCACGCGATTGCCCCGAGCTTTTGCCGCCGTGACCTTGTCCGCGAGCGCCTGCGGTAGCCGATACCATTCGCTATGCATCCGATGCTCCGCGAGATTCTCCACGCGCACCGGCTGGAACGTGCCCGCGCCAACATGCAGCGTCAGCGTCGCGCGCTCCACGCCGCGAGCGTCGAGAGCGGCAAAGAGCGCCGGGTCGAAGTGCAGGCCTGCCGTGGGCGCCGCGACCGCGCCGGGATTAGCTGCATAGACCGTCTGGTAGCGGGTTTCATCGAAGGCATCGGGATCGTGTTCGATATACGGCGGCAACGGCAAGCGGCCATATTGCTCGATCAGCGTCAGGCAATCCGCCGGAAAATGCAGCGTGTAGAACGGCTCCACGCGCTCGCCGACAGTGACTTCGAAGGCATCGGCGAGAACGAGTTTCGTGCCCGGCAGCGGGCTTTTGCTCGCGCGGATCTGCGCGAGCGCGGTCGTCGCGCCGGTCAAACGCTCGATCAATACCTCGATGCGGCCACCGCTGGCCTTCTGGCCGAGGAACCGCGCCTTCAGGACTTTGGTATCGTTGAATACGAGCAGATCGCCGGGTTCGAGCAGGCCGGGCAATTCGGTGAAATGGCGATCGGTAAAAGAGGCCGTCGCAGCGCGGTTATCAACGTCGAGCAAACGGCTCGCGCTGCGCTCGATGAGCGCCGTTTGCGCGATCAGCTCGGGCGGCAGATTAAAATCGAAGTCAGAAAGCGTGAACATGGGGAAAGCAGGTCGATGCGCGATGATGCGCGCGTGATTTTGGCAAAAGCGCTTGGCCGGGCAGCGCGGGTGTGCGCTTCGTTTTATCAAACCGATGAAATATTGCGGCCGTTGGTTGATCGCGGCGAACGGTTCGGATAATGGCGCGCCTTCGCGAAACCCAGGGCGCCGAAAGCCGCGTTTCCAGACGCTGCAACGAACCCGCATATGGCGTGCGGCGTGTTGCTGTTACCGGCATCGCCGTGCCTAACGAAGCCGATATTGTACTTTGAAGAGATTAGATGCCCTTGTCCGACCGCCGTTTGCTCGCTGCTCCCGACGCCGAAAACGCTCCCGAAGCAGCCGGAGAACCGGACGCGCCTATGCAAAAGCGCAAGCGTGCACGGGCGGGTGGCGCGAAAGCGCTCGCGGATCTGGAGATCGCGGACAAGGTCCAGCCGTTGAAACCCGCCACCGCGCCGCCCAAACCCGTCGATAAACTCGCCAAACTCGGCCTTAAGTCCGATATCGATCTCGTCTTGCATCTGCCGATGCGCTACGAGGACGAAACCAGCATCACGCCCATCGGCCATCTGATTCCCGGCGACAACACGCAGACCGAAGGCGTTGTATTCGACAACGAGATCGCGTACCGGCCGCGTCGCCAGCTGCTCGTCAAGATCCACGACGACGCCGGCGATGAACTTACGCTGCGCTTCCTCAACTTCTACGGCTCGCAGGTCAAGCAGATGGCGATCGGCGTGCGTCTGCGGGTTCGTGGCGACGTGCGCGGCGGTTTTTTCGGCATGGAGATGGTGCATCCGGCAGTGCGTCCCGTCGATGAAGACACGCCGCTGCCGCAAGCGTTGACGCCGGTGTATCCGAGCACGGCGGGGGTATCGCAGGCGTATTTGCGCAAGGCCATCGACAGCGCGTTGTCGCGGGTTCATCTGCCGGAGTTGCTGCCTGAGAAAATCGCCCGCGCGCATCTTCAGCCGCTGAACGTGCCCGCCTTGCTCGACGCCGTAAAAACGCTGCATCACCCGCACGCCGATTCCGATGAAAACGCGTTGATCGACGGTACGCATCCGGCGTGGACGCGCATCAAGTTCGAGGAATTGCTCGCGCAGCAGTTGTCGCTCAAACGCGCGCACGAGGAGCGCCGCACCCGTGCCGCCCCGGTGATGCCGCGTTTGTCGAACGTGCCCGAATCGCTGGTCTCGCGCTTCCTGCGGACGTTGCCATTCAAGCTGACTGGCGCGCAGGAACGGGTGTGCGCCGAGATTTCGGGCGAACTCATGTTGCCGCATCCGATGCAGCGCCTGTTGCAGGGCGACGTGGGCAGCGGCAAGACCATCGTGGCCGCGCTCGCTGCGGCGCAAGCCATCGATGCCGGTTTTCAGGCCGCGTTGATGGCGCCAACCGAAATTCTCGCCGAACAGCACGCACGCAAGCTGCGTGGCTGGCTCGAGCCGCTGGGCGTGACGGTCGCGTGGCTCGCCGGCAGCCTGAAAGCGAAGGAAAAACGCGCCGCGCTTGAAGCGGCGGCATCGGGCGCGGCGCAGCTTGTGATCGGCACGCACGCGATCATTCAGGACGCGGTGGAGTTCGCGCGGCTAGGGTTTGTGATCGTCGACGAACAGCATCGTTTTGGCGTCGCTCAGCGGCTCGCGCTGCGCGCCAAGGCGCACAAGGCGGCCGACGGCGTGCACAACTTCCAGCCGCATCAACTGATGATGTCGGCCACGCCGATTCCGCGCACGCTCGCCATGACGTATTACGCGGATCTGGATGTCTCGACCATAGACGAATTGCCGCCGGGGCGTACGCCCATCCTGACAAAACTCGTCGCCGATAACCGCCGCGAAGAGGTCATCGCCCGCGTTCGGGAAGCGGCGCTGACTGGGCGGCAAGTGTATTGGGTGTGTCCGTTGATCGAGGAAAGCGAGACGCTGCAGTTGCAGACGGCCGTGGAGACGTACGAGACGCTCGTCGCAGCGCTGCCGGAATTGCGCATCGGGCTCGTGCATGGGCGTCTGCCGCCCGCAGAAAAAGCCGCCGTCATGGACGCCTTCACGCGTGCCGAGGTCCAGCTATTGGTGGCAACGACCGTGATTGAAGTGGGCGTGGACGTGCCGAATGCCTCGCTGATGGTGATCGAGCACGCCGAGCGTTTTGGTCTCGCGCAGCTTCACCAGTTGCGTGGCCGCGTGGGGCGGGGCAGCGCGGCTTCCGTGTGCGTGCTGATGTACGCNGGACCGCTGTCCCAGACTGCGCGCGCGCGTTTGCAGACCATGCGCGAAACCACCGATGGCTTCGAAATCGCCCGTCGCGACCTGGAGATTCGTGGTCCCGGCGAATTNCTCGGCGCGCGCCAATCCGGTGCGGCGATGCTGCGTTTCGCGAGCCTGGAAAACGACGGCTGGCTGATCGAACCAGCGCGAGCAGCGGCCGATCAGATGCTCGCCCAGTTCCCCGAGGCGGTCACGAATCACCTCGCGCGATGGCTCGGTGCGCGCGAGCAATATCTGAAAGCTTGAACGCAGCGCGGTTTCACGGGTCTTAAGCAACTGCGTGAAAGCACGATGTCAGGGCTTGCGCATGAAGGCCCGTGGCGGGTGAAGGATTCTTTCCGCTTATCCATCGGCCTGTTTACCGTCAAGCCATAGCCACGAAATCCGTCCGGGTTGGCTAATTGCCTTGGCGGGTGTATAAGTCAAATCCTATCGATTCAATGACTCTGATTGGCCCCTAATGACCCTAACCGAATTGAAGTACATCGTTGCGGTGGCGCGCGAGCGGCATTTTGGCCGTGCGGCCGAGGCGTGTTTCGTCAGTCAGCCGACCTTGTCGGTAGCAATCAAAAAGCTGGAAGATGAACTGAACGTGCAGATTTTCGAGCGCGGCACCAGCGAAGTCAGTGTCACGCCGATCGGCGAACAGATCGTCACGCAAGCGCAGCGCGTTCTGGAACAAACCCTCGCCATCAAGGAAATCGCCAAGCAGGGCAAGGACCCGCTGGTCGGGCCGCTGCGCCTCGGCGTGATCTACACCATCGGGCCGTATCTCCTGCCCACGCTCGTCAAGCAGATGATCAAGCGCGTTCCGCAGATGCCGCTGATGCTGCAGGAAAATTACACGCTCAAGCTGATCGAGTTGCTGAAGCAGGGCGAAATCGATGTTGCCATCATGGCGCTGCCGTTTCCCGAAACGGGTCTGATGGTGCGTCCGCTGTTCGATGAACCCTTCGTTGTCGCCATGCCGGCCGGCCATCCGTGGGAAAACCGCCCGAAGATCAATGCCGACGACCTGAAGCTGGAAACCATGCTGCTGCTGGGCAGCGGCCATTGTTTCCGCGATCACGTGCTTGGCGTCTGCCCCGAATTGATGCGCTTTTCGCAGAATGCCGATGGGATCCAGAAGACGTTCGAGGGGTCATCGCTGGAAACGATTCGACATATGGTCGCTAGCGGCGTCGGGATTACGGTGCTGCCGCGGATGTCGGTGATGGAAGTGAAGCCGCATGCGGGCGGAGTGGATGCCGGTTTGCTGAGCTACGTTCCCTTCGACGACCCGATTCCAGACCGGCGCGTCGTGCTGGCCTGGCGCAAGAGTTTCACGCGGATGCCCGCTATCGAGGCCATTTGCGACGCTGTTGCTGCCTGCAATATTCCGGGCGTCACGCGGCTCGAGTTGCCCGCCGCCGTCAATTAATGGCTTCATAGCCGTTTTTAGCTCTAACCGCGCCCCAATGGGCGCGGATTCAGGCCCCATTTCCCCGTTCCTCAAAATCAAGCGCACTTCAAATTTGCTCGGCCTATCGGATAGATTAAATTAATTGAATTAGATATTCAGATAGTTTTTGATATTCTTTCCTCCATGGGTCGGTCCCGATCCACCAGAACAAACCGGAGGAAGCCATGACGCTGATTGCCCGCCAGGCCACGCAACTCACCGCGACTTATCGCGAAGCAAGAAGCGCTGTAGTGGACGTGCTAGCCAGTTTCGCCGGCACCTGCTGAAACTTCCCCGACATAACATTTCGTCCCCAGACAAACTTCACGGAGCAATCGATGACCAATCGCATCCTCACCACAGCAGCAGGCGCGCCTGTCGGCGATAACCAGAACTCGATCACCGCCGGCCCGCGCGGCCCGATCGCGCTGCAGGATTTCTGGCTGATCGAAAAGCTCGCGCATTTCGACCGCGAAGTGATTCCTGAGCGCCGTGTGCACGCCAAAGGATCGGGCGCGTTCGGCACGCTCACCGTCACGCACGATATTTCCCGCTTCACGAAAGCGAAAGTGTTCGCGGAAGTCGGCAAGCAGACGCCGTTGTTCATGCGCTTTTCGACGGTTGCCGGCGAGCGTGGCGCGGCTGACGCCGAGCGCGACGTGCGTGGTTTCTCGATCAAGTTCTACACGGAAGAAGGCAACTGGGATGTTGTTGGCAATAACACGCCGGTGTTTTTCATCCGCGATCCGTTGAAGTTCCCTGACTTCATCCACACGCAAAAGCGCGATCCGTACACCAACATGCGCAGCAACGTGGCGGCGTGGGACTTCTGGTCGCGGCATCCTGAGTCGTTGCATCAGGTCACCATCCTGATGAGCGATCGCGGGATTCCGAAGAGCCATCGGCAGATGCATGGTTTCGGCTCGCACACGTATTCGTTCATCAACGCGAACAACGAGCGCTTCTATGTGAAGTTCCACTTCAAGTCGCAACAGCCGCTCGAGAATTTCACCGATGCCGAAGCCGCCGCGGTAGTGGGCAGCGACCGGGAAAGCGCGCAGCGCGATCTGGTGGATAACATCGATCACGGCAACTTCCCGAAGTGGAATTTCCGCATCCAGGTGATGACGGAAGCGGAAGCGGCGACGTACCGGATGAATCCGTTCGACATCACCAAAGTGTGGCCGCACAAGGATTTCCCGCTGATCGACGTGGGCACGCTCGAGTTGAATCGCAACGCCGGTAACTATTTTGCTGACGTCGAGCAGTCGGCCTTTACGCCGGCGAACGTGGTGCCGGGTATCGGCTTCTCGCCGGATCGCTTGCTGCAAGGACGCTTGTTCTCGTATGGCGACGCGCATCGGTATCGTCTTGGTATCAATCACCATCAGATTCCGGTGAATGCGCCGAAGGCCGCCGTGCAGAACTCGTTTCATCGCGATGGCGCCATGCGCACCGACGGCAACAGCGGCGGCCGCGTGAACTACGAGCCGAACCGCTTCGGCGACTTCGCGCAGGACGCGAGCGTGAACGAGCCGGCGTT
>JGI12635J15846_10003613_pt1 | contig 13402 bp, 8 predicted proteins | sample BlaSpr_A8_OM2_M2_FD_15846 | JGI IMG/M metagenome (IMG submission 15846) | reverse complement strand
GCGGGCTCCAGCATCATGCCGGGCAAGGTCAATCCCGTGATACCCGAGGTCGTCAACCAGATCGCCTTCGAGGTGATCGGCAACGACGTCACGGTCTCATTTGCCGCGGAAGCCGGTCAATTGCAGCTCAATGCGTTCGAGCCGATCATCGCCCACAGCCTGTTCAAGAGCGTCAATCATCTGCGCTCCGGCTGCCTGACGCTGGCCGAAAAATGCGTCAGCGGCATCACCGCCAATCGCGAGCATCTGCGCCGTGGCGTCGAACGCTCGATCGGGATCGTTACCGCGCTCAATCCCTATATCGGCTACGCCAACGCCACCGAGATCGCCCAGCAGGCGCTGGTCACGAACAAGAGCGTTTACGATCTGGTGCTGGAAAAGAAACTGCTGACGCGCGAGCAGCTCGACCAGATCCTGCAGCCGCAGGTGCTGACCCAGCCGCGATCCTTTGCGGTCAGTGCCACGGACGGTAAAGCTGAGGCTGTCAGCGTGGGGCCGCGGCAGATCGATTGATCGACAATTATCGTTGCCTTTGGGGCTCTACGCGCAGTCGCCCTCGACTGCTAGCAAGGTCAACGTTGCGAAGACAGCAAACTATCACAAAACCATCACAAAGAACGTGCCCGAGGCGGCAAAAACATTCAAATTCGCCCGGATGCAACGAGCGACAACATCCATCTCCACTAATGACAATATCAATCTCCGCGAATAGCGTGCGGAGCAACAACAACGTCCGCGAGAGTTTTTGGTGCTCGACCACCGGATGTCAGCGCGACAATGTCGCAGTACGGTTCCCGTAAACTACGGTTGCGACGCTCGTCTACTTTGTGAAATTTATCACACCAATTCGAGTCAACTTGAGCTATACATACCCTGTGCAAAAACTGTGGAAAAAAGCCAAGGGAGAGGTGCGCGTAAGGAGGAAAAAATCAATGTCCATCATACTTCTAATTGAGAAGAGATTGTTCCTTCGAAATTGTCTTTATGATTGTTTTGATCGGTCGTACCCAGATCATGAGATAGTTGCTTTTGGCAGTCTGACTGAATGGAGCGACTCGGCTGAAAAGAAAACGCTGAACCCCGCGGTAGTCATTTATTTCGCCCCCGCGGGCATAGGCCTCATGATGAAGAGCGAATTCGAACGTCTTGAGGCTCTGGTGCCCACCACTCCTATTGTCGTTGTCTCAGACACCGCTAGTTCCGACGAGATCGCGCGGATCATCGGCTATGGCGCACGCGGCTACATTCCAACGAGCATGCCGTATCACCTCGCCGTTGAGGCGGTCCGCTTTGTCGAGGCCGGCGGCACATTCGTGCCGGTGGGCAATATGCTTGGCCGTGACCGGCACAAACATTTGACGGGAGCTGGTACTCTGACGGAGCGACAGATGAAAGTCGTCGAGGCCGTCAGCCGCGGTTTCGCAAACAAGCAAATCGCCTACAAACTCAAGATGAGCGAGAACACTGTGAAGGTGCATCTCAGGCACATCATGAGAAAGCTGAAGGTGCGAAACAGGACCGAGATCGCGATCATGACGCGACGCCTTCTGGATGAGACCGCCGAACACGAACCCGGCGGCAAGACCGGCACTTTCCAGGACCGACCTTCGCTTTGAGGCCGGTTTGCAGCGCCAATTCAAGCCGTGGCGTTGAATTTGTTGCGCTGAAAGCAGCCGGGTCGCGCGCGTAGTCGCCAGCGCTCATGCAGGCGACCAGTCATCATGCAGGCAAAAAAGGTGCTCGGTCAGCTTCCACCAAGACCCGATTTTGAGGCGATGGCCGCGGCGGCACCGGCGTCCGCCGATCGCCGGACGCTTATTTTGTCGCTGATCGGAAATCTGATTGTCAGCTGGTCGAACAATGAGAGTTTGTTTATCTACGTGCTGATGATCCTGCTGGACACGGATCAAGCGTCGGCCGCCATTGTTTTCGCAACCCTCAATACCACCCGTGCCCGGCTTGATCTCATTCAGCGGCTGGCGAAGGTCAAGCTGAAGGATAACAAGCTCGACAAGGCGTTGTCCAAACTGATCGATCGATTCAATCGATCGACCGCTCTGCGCAACGAATTCAATCATTGCATGTACATCACTGATGAAGCCGGTCAGATTACGCATACGCAATCGATGCGGCTTGTCGAAAGCCGGGAGCATCTGCAGTTCGGGATCACCAAGCCTCTCGACGATGCCAGGCTGAAGAGCATGATCGAGGCGGCCAAGGAAATGTCGAGTATCAATCGCGGTATGTGGGATCTGCTGCCGCAGCTCCAGCTTCATCTGCAGTCGAAGCTCGCATGATCGGCGTCGGCAGCCCCGGCAACCAATTACCTTCATCTCTTGAAACTCGCTTGACCGGTCATGGCAACGCGGGGACGGGCCCCGCATGCTGCGCTGCATCTGCCGGAAAGCGGCTAATCCAAAAGGGTTATGCCGGTACTTCGAAGTATTAGGCGCGTACTTCAAAGCATTATGGCGGTACTTCCAAATAGCCCGGCGAATCACCGTTTGTGTATCTGGTCGAACATTCCTCGATGAACGAGCTTAAACTCGCGGCCCCCTGCGAAAAAGGTGGCCGTCGTTGGGAGGACCAACGTGGCAGACGCATCGTGGCTCTTGGCGATCGCCGACGCAGAAGATCAGCGATTTCGAAGTGGCGACGATGCTCCTAACCGAACAGGAGCTCGTTATGGGTAGCCCAAAGAAAAAGTCTGACCCCTCGGAACAGGAACAAGAACAGGCCCAAGCCAATCTGCAGGGTCAGTTGCAAGGACAAGCCCAAGGTCAAGCCCAAGGCCAGGCCCAGCTTGCCGTTCAGTCGCTCGATTCGAAGAGCAACAATGACAACAAGAACAGCAACGACAACAAGAACAGCAATGACAATAAGAACAGCAACGACAGCAAGAACAGTCTCGACAACAAGCTCAGCAACAAGACCGATAACTCCACCGACAACAAGGTTGACAACAAGCTCAACAACAGCGTTGACAACAAGGTCGAAAACACTGTCGACAACAAGGTCAATGTCAGTGTTGACGTCAATCTCGACCTGAAGGCCACCGGCCTGAGCAGCCCCGTGATCGATCTGCACGGCATTAACGTCAACGATGCCTTGGTGATGCCGGAAGTGGTGAACCAGACCCTGAATGGCAGCGGCAATATCTTCCACCTCGATCAGGTCAACAACATCATCGGTGACACCAAGATCGAAGACCCGAGCGTGACCTTCAATGGCTCCAGTTCGCCCGACTATACGGGGGGCGGCTTCCACATGGATGCCAAGATTACCGGCGGCGAGTCCAAGGTCGACGGCGCAAGCATGGGCGACGCTGTCGGTGCAGGTGCTGGCCTCCAATCGCATGCCGATGCGACGCTGACGCAGTCTGCGTTCACCCAGACCATCACCACGGGTGCGAACATCCAGTTCAACAGTGCGACCATGCAGGTTGCCGGTCACGATATGACCGACGATCACCATACGCTCTAGTCAATTGTTCGGCTCGCGCGGCGCCAGCCGCGCGGGTCTCCTCACGATTTCATTTCATGCTGTTGCTGCATTTTGCCAAATAGAAGCTGGATGGTCGCTGCACGGCCATAACAGTTCACGGCGAGAGGGAGGCTCCTATGGCGTCAGCGAGCTTCGTCGAAATCATTTCGCATTTCGCAGGTTATCTGAGGATCTTTGAGGACATCGCCCGCGACCGCATCGAGTACGATGAGGCCCTGGTGGCCCGCCCGTCCGATGACTACACCACGCCGCGTCCCGATTACGATCATCCGTTCACGCCCGACGACATGGACATCTTCGCAGGCCCGGCGCCGGACCCGATACCGGACGATCCGCTTCATTTGGCCCGTTTTGATCCGATCAAGCATCTGCGCGATCTGCCGCCGCCTGAGCCGGATTCCTTTCCACCTTCAGGGTCTCCGATCATCTTGTTGCCGACGGCCAGTGGTGCGGGTGGCGGTGGCGGCGGAATCCGTATCGAGCATCATATCAAGGTGGTGTACCAGCCTGGCGTCGAGCAGAGCGAAATCGAAGTCCATCAGCAAAACATCATGTTCAACGACGTCATCATGCTGCCGGCGGGTGCCGTGCTTCCCGACGGCCAGGCCCTGCAGCTTGATACCGATACGATGGCCACCATCAAGCAGATGGCCGACGACGCNAACGCCCATATTCCAAGCGACTGGTGGATTCCCCAGAACGGNACCGGNGCTGCGGATTTCTTGAACGCGCATGACGCNAATTGGGCGGCGAACGGCGGAATGCCGGACGCGCATTCGGTCCAGCCCGGCTACTACCTCAACGGCGTGCTGCAGGACCCGGCGACGCCGCCNCCAGACCAGACGCCGCTAGCCGCGCCAGCGCCGCTGCCGGACACCGGCCACGGGCTCGGCCAATGGGCGGTCCTTGGCAGCAACGACAGCATCAACGCGGCCCTGATCGTCGACCTGACGCATGCGGCGCGAACCATGATCGTGATGGGAGACTATTTCAAGACTGACGCCATGTTTCAGACCAACACGACGATCAACCACGACCACATCAGCGTGTCGGGTGGACTGGGCACGCCGTCGATATCGACCGGAGACAACGTCGCCACCAACATCGCCGACTTCGTCCACCACCCCGGCGTCTACAGCACAATCCCGGTGACCTATGCCGGCCCGAACTGGAGCGTCGATGTGGTCAACGGCGACTACTACAACGTCCATTCGGTGATCCAGGACAACTATCTTTTTCACAACGGCATCATCACGCAGACCAGCGCCGATACCCACTACGATCTCGTCGGCGGCCACAATCAGCTCGGTAACCTGGCGCAGATTTTCGATGGCACCATCCATTACGACCTGATCGTGGTGCAGGGCGCCTATCACGGCATGAACGTGATCTTCCAGAATAACATTCTCTTGAACAACGATCAGATCAAGATGGCGGCCGACGGCACCGATCCGTCCCAGTCGGTAACTTCCGGCCACAACAACCTCTTGAACGAGGGGACCATCGAGAATTATGGCGGCAGCAATTTCAGCCCACTGACCGCCGACGCCAAAACCATCGACGGCCTGCTCGGCTCCGGCGCGACCTCGCTCGATCCGAACCTCGGCGCCGCCATCGCCGGCAGTGGCGGCACATTCCACGTGCTTTACATCACCGGCAACTATTACGACGTCAATGCGGTCTGGCAGAACAACGTCACCGACGACGTCAACGTCATTTATCAATTGCAGAACCAGCCGTCGGCAGGCGCGTTGTTATACCACCCGGACGGAACCGTAACGCAGTCGGTCAGCACCGGACACGACAGGCTGGCCAACGACGCAGCGATCATCGACGTCAATCCGGACAAGGCCTATGTCAACGGGCACGTCTACACCGATTCAATTCTGGTGCAGGCTAACCTGCTCCCGACCCACCAGGACAAGGCCGTCAATGCCGACACCCATGCGCTGGTGCCGGAGCTGATTGCCTTCGTCAACGACAGCCAGGACCCCACACATCACGCTCCCGCCATCGTGCCGACGGTCGCACACAACGATCCGATGGCAAGCATGTTGAGCTAGCACGAGGCTTTCAGGATCATTCCAACAGACCATGAGCATGGCAGGAGCGGTAAATGTCGTTGGGCGGGGACGATCGTTTTAGCGGTGCGCAGGGAGCACATCCAAACCAACCGGACGATGGAACGGCGAGGACGGCCAGGATAATTCCGCTGCGGACGACGCTTGATGCATCGTCCGCGTCCGTTGACGGTCGCTTTGTCAAGTTTGCTGATGAGGAAGCGCCTGCATCGCGTGCCAAAATCGCCGAGCCGCCGCCGGTCGCGCCATCCTTGCGGGAGGAGGGCAAGAGCCCGGCGCCGGGATCCACCGTCGTGATCGAGCAGCCGGTTCCTGCTCCGCCGTTGAAGAGCGGCGGCGACAGGGACGGTGGTGGCAGCTCCGGCGGCGGAGGCGGTGGAGGTGGTGGCGGTGGAGCGCCGCCGTTGCACAAGCGTTCCAGCGACCATGAGTTTCGGGATGTGCTCGGCAGCGGCCTTGCCAGAGCCCGCCTCAACCTCGTGACCGTGGGCGTCTTCTCGGTTGCGGTCAACTTGCTGGTGCTCGCCATTCCGATCTATCTGTTCAACATGTCCGACCGCGTGCTGACCAGCCGCAGCACGGACACGCTGATGATGTTGACCATGATCGTGGTCATTGCGATCGCGGCGCATGTTCTGATGGACATGATGCGCCGCATCATCCTGATGCGCGTCGCAGTCGAGACCGAGGCCCGATTGGGCGGACCGGTCTTGAGCGCCGCCGCCAAAGCGGCGCAGGGCGGATCCAGCCGGGAATTCCAGACCTTGGCGGACCTGCAGCATTTGCGGTCATTCATCACCGGTCCGGTGCTGCTGACGATGTTCGATACGCCGGTGACCCCGGTTTATTTTGGCGTGGTGTTTCTGATTCATCCGCATCTCGGCTTCATCGTGCTGTCGTCCGGCGTTGCCCTCGTTGCGGTGGCGCTTCTGAACCAGCGGGTGACCGCGATGCCGTTCACGCAGGCGAACAATTACGGGGCGAGGGCAAATTTGCAGGCGGAATCGATGGCCCGTAACGCCCAGGTCATCAATGCGATGGGCATGATTCCCGAGGGCGTCCAGGTCTGGGGCCGCGAAACCGTGGAATCGTTGAAGGCGCAGGTGATCGGGCAGGACCGTAACATCATGATGACCGGGCTGTCGAAATTCCTGCGGCTGAGTACCCAGATCGCCATCCTTGGATGGGGCGCGTGGCTGGCGCTGGAAAGCCAGATGACCAGCGGCATGGTGATTGCGGCATCGATCGTGGCGAGCCGGGCGCTGGCGCCACTGGAAGGCACCATCGAAGGCTGGCGCAGCTTTGTGCAGGCGCGTTCGGCCTATGCCCGGGTCAAGAACTTGCTGCTGAACTCGCCGCTCAACATGGAGCGGCTGCGACTGCCGCGTCCCGCCGGTTATCTCAACGTCGAGCGGATTCTTTACGTGCCGCCGCCGAACAAGAAAGTGATCTTGAACGGCATCAGCTTTCAACTCAAACCCGGTGAATCACTTGCCATTGTCGGGGATTCCGGCACCGGCAAAACCATGCTGGCGCGGATGCTGGTCGGATCCATCATTCCAACCGCGGGCAGCGTCCGTCTCGACATGATGGATTTGCGCAACTGGGATCCGCGGCAATTCGGCGAGAGTGTCGGCTACCTGCCGCAGGATGTGCAACTGTTCCCCGCTTCGATCAAGGCCAATATCGGGCGGATGCGCGAGGATGCCCGCGACGAGGATATATTCGACGCGGCCGAAACCGCCGACGTGCACGAGATGATCTCAGGCTTTGCCCAGGGCTATGAGACTATCGTCGCCATAGATGGCGCACCGCTGTCGGGCGGCCAACGGCAACGGATCGGGCTCGCGCGCGCGTTTTACGGCAACCCGCGGCTGATCGTGCTCGACGAACCAAACTCCAATTTAGATGCACACGGCGAGCGCGCGCTCGGCAAGGCGTTGCTGCGCGCCAAGGAAAAGCAGATCACGGTGGTGACGATCACGCAGCGCGCCGCGCTGCTGCAGAGCGTCGACAAAATCATGATCCTCCACCAGGGGGCGGTGCAGGCCTTCGGTACCCGGGACGAAATCATTCCGATGATTACCGGCCGCAAGCCGCCGCCCAATATCCCGGGCGGGCCGGGCGATCCGCCGCCGCATTCGAGCGCATAGCAACCCGCGGATTTCGAGAAACGAGGTTAAGCGATGGCAGGCAGGCAAATTGCAGTCCGTACCGCGGTGGCAGAGGGAAGCTGGTATGATTCCCTGCCGCGATCGACGAAGATTCCGACCGTTGGCGGCATCCTGATCCTGGCCGTGGCGATGATGGGTTTCGGCGTCTGGGGCAACATGGCCCCGATCGCCGGCGCCGTGGTCGCATCAGGCGTGTTCGTGGCCACCGGGCAGAACAAGATCATCCAGCATCTCGAAGGCGGCGTGATCCGCGATATCTATGTCCGCGAAGGTGACACCGTCGAGCCGGGCCAGATCCTGCTCGATCTTGACGACACCACGGCGCGAGCGGAGTTGCAACGCCTGTTTCTGCGCCGCGTGAGATTGTCGGCGATCGACGCCCGACTGCAGGCCGAGATGCGGGAGGAGCCGGAAATCCGCTGGCCGGACGACGTCAAGAATGCGCTGGTCGTCACGCCCGAGGCGAAAGAGATCGTCGATAGCCAGACGATGACGTTCACGGCCCGCCGCAACAACATGAATAGCGATATCAAGGGCATCGACGACAGCATCAAGGCGCTGGAAGAAAGAATCCAGGGATCGCGGGTGCAGCTCGAAGGGGTGAAGAAGCAGATCGTCCTGCTCGACGAGGAAATCGAGACCAAGGATCGACTGGTGCAAGCCGGCCTCGTGCGCAAGCCCGAATTGATGGTGCTGCAGCGATCGAAGGCGAACCTGGAAGGCGAGGTCGGCCGCGTGATGGGCGATATCGGCGATGCCAAGGAACGCATAGCCCGCGCCGTCGAACAGATCAACGGCGTGCGCAAGACCGCGATCAAGACCGCCGTCGAGCAGATGCACGAGGTGCGCGGCGAACTGGCCGACGTCCGCGAGCGCATGCTGTCCGCCAAGGGCGTGCTTGACCGCACCCGGATCATCGCACCTGTCAGCGGCGTCGTGGTGAAGCTGCGCTATCACACCCAGGGTGGCGTGGTCGAGGCCGGCAAGAACATCATGGAGCTGTTGCCCATCAACGAGGAATTGATCATCGAGGCGCGGTTGCGGCCGCAAGACATTGACAGCGTCAAGCACGGTCAGAAAGCGATGGTGAGGCTCACTGCGCTGCAGCAACGGATCACGCCGATGGTTTCCGGCGACGTGATTTATCTGTCGGCGGACACGCTGGCCGACGAGAAGAAGTCGCAGCAGGTCGGGCCGACCGACGTCTACATGGTCCGCGTCAAGCTCAACAGCGACGAGAGCCGGAGAATTCCGGACTTCAGCCCGACACCCGGCATGCCGGCGGAGGTCTATATCAAAACCTCGGAACGGACCTTCTTCCAGTACATCGTCAAGCCCATCCACGACAGCATGTCGCGCGCATTCCGGGAGCGCTAGGCAGCGAACAAGGAACCAGACACACAGGTTGGAAAGGCGTCCGCCGTGCATATCGACATCATCGAAACCTTGCCGTCATTGGCCAAGCTCGAGGACAACTGGAACGCTGTCTACGATGCGGATCCCGAAGCCCAGATATTTCTGTCGTGGAAATGGCTGAGCGGCTGGTTCGCACACATCGAGGGCCCGTGGTTCATCCTGGCGGCGAAATCAAGCGATAGCATTGAGGCGCCCTATGTCGCGTTCTTTCCATTGCGGCTGCAGACCACGATCGAGAAGGACGTTCTTCATGAAGTGAAAATGGCAGGGAATTTCTCTGCCGACTATACCGGCATCGTCTGCGCGCCCAATGCAGAAGGCAAGGTCATCCCCTCCTTTGCCCGCTACATCAAGCAAATGCATTGGACGCGCTTGAATCTTGAAAACGTCAGGATGTCGGAACGCCGCTTTCGGTTGTTGCTGGCGCACTTTCCGAAGGCCAATTTCCAGGCGACGGAGATCAACAGGGTCGGCAAGGAGGACGGTATCGACAACAGCATCTGTCCCTACGCAGCGCTGCCGAACGACTGGGATACCTATCTGCTATCGCTCAGCGCCAATACCCGGCAGAAGATCCGGCGTCTTCTGAGGCAGGTCGACGCCGAGCGCGAATATCGGATTACGGTTTCGACGCCTGAGACTTTCGCGCGGGACCTCAATACCTTGCTGCGGTTTTGGGCGATCAAGTGGCGACCCCGCAAAGGCGATCTGACCGACAGCCTGGTTCGCTCGAACGGCATCATGCTGACGCGCAGTTTTAACTCCGGTCTGATATTCCTGCCGACTTTTTGGCAGGGCGACCGGCCCGTGGCGGCGCTGGCCACGCTGATAGATTCGCGCAAGCGGGCCTTCTCGTTCTATATCACCGGGCGCGACGAGACTTTCGACGGTCCGCCTCCTGGACTGATCCTGCATGCCTTCAGTATCCGTCACGCAATCGAAAACGGTTTTTCTGAATACGATTTTCTGCGCGGCAATGAGCCTTACAAATATTCGTACCATTGCGCGGAGCGCAAGATCCATTGCACCGTGGTGGCGACCAGGAACGGCCGGAACCTCGGTGACGGGATTGACCCGCGCAGCATTCCCGACGTGCTGGAACAGGCGACGGCCCTTCACCAAAAGAGAGAGGTTGCCGCGGCGGAAACTGGCTATCGGCGCATCCTGGATGTTCAGCCAAAACACGCCGATGCGTTGCACCGGCTTGGGCAATTGTTCGTCACCAACGGTAACCATGCCGGCGCCAAGCGGCTGTTCAAGACGCTTACCATGGTCCGTCCCGACGCGCCCAAGGCGTGGCTGTGTCTGGCGCAGGCCTGCGAAAGCCTCGGGCAGCATGCCGAGGCGGTCCAACCCTATCTCGAGGTCATGAGGTTGAGCCCGGACCAGGCCGACGGATTTATCGGCCTGAGCCGGGCGCTGGTGAAGCTTGGCCGGATCGAGGAGGTCAACAACGCGCTGCTATCGGCGCTAGGCGCCAGCGCGAAGCCGTCGGCACGGAATTCGCGTGTATCCGATCGACCGTCGGCAGTGCCGCCTAGGATGTCCGAGGAGAGGCAGCTTTCGCTCTAGAAGGGAAGTTTTCAATTTGATCCGGAGGCGTCCTTTGCATGCGCCGCACGATTGAGACCGCACCGAGGGATGGGAACGTCATCATCGTCGAGGATGACGCGAGGGGCAGCTATGATGTCGCTCACTGGTCGGCAGAGACGGGTGAGTGGGTCGGTGAAAATGGCGAGCCGACCAAGATCACGCCGTCGCATTGGTACCCGATGCCGGGGGACAATTTTCATCAGCAAGGGCTCGATGTGTCGAGCAGCCCCTCCCGGGCCGGGCCGCCTGCGTCGCGGGCGCGCCGCTATGGTCTCGCCCCTTTCTCGCTGAGGCGGGCTGCGCCACAACGACCGACAACAACAGGCGTCATCGCACTTCGTTCGGTTGCGTCGGCTACTCCGACGACCGTTGCAACCGTCAAGGCGCAGGCCACGCCGGCCGAAGCGAAGCGTCGGCGGCGTGCTCAGCGGGGATCTGCAACTTCCCCGATCGCCGTAACCCTCCTCGCGGCGGCGTTCATCGGGATGTATTTCCACGCCGAGGTCGCCGCTTATGTGGCGCGATACCCCGATCTCCAGGATATCCTTAGGCAGGAGATCCAGGCGAGCCGGGACTGGCGGGAAGCCAGCTTATCGGCGCTTCAGCAGCGGGCCGAAGCCGATCATGCCAGTGCGCAGCCGGCGCAAGAGGCGACGCAGATCAGGCATGCCGTCGAGGCGTCGGCACCGGAAGCGCGACAATCTTTGGAAAAGGAGCAGCGCTCAGAGGTTTTGGCGAATGAGCTGGCCGAGGCCCGGAGCGCTATCGACGAGCTCAATCTGAAGCTGCAGGCGGAGGCCGCAAGGAGCGCCCAATCACTCGAACAGGAGCGTGAAAGAACGGTCGCGCTCGCGCAGGATGTCGCCGCCGCGCGACAAGAGCTGACGGCGGGCACCGTGCTGCATCGCCGCGCGCTCGTGGAGGAACGCGCTCGCAGTGCCGCGCTGGCGAGCGAACTCGTGACGACGCGCCGCGAGATCGAGACGCAGGTGGCGCTGTTGAACAAGGCGCGCGACGATGCGGCGCAATTCACGCAGGCTGGGGAGATGACGACGGCGGAGCTGCAAAAGGAGCGCGACAGGGCCGAGGCGTCGTCGCGCGAACTGGCGATTGCGCGCCGCGAAATCGAAACCAACGTAGCACTGAACAAGGCGCGCGATTACGCGGCGCAATTCAAGCAGACTGAGGAGAAGACGACGGCGGAGCTGCAACAGGAACGCGACGGGGCCGAGACGTTGTCGCGCGAACTGACGATTGCGCGCCGCGAAATCGAAACCAACGCAGCGCTGCTGAACGCGGCGCGCGACGATGCGGCGCAGTTCAAGCAGACCGCGGACAAGATGACGACGGAGCTGCAGCAGGAGCACGACAGGGCCGAGGCGCTGGCAAGCGAACTGACGAAGGCGCGGCGGGAGGTCGAGACGCAGGCAGCGCTGTTACGCAAGGCGGACGGCGAAGCAGCGCAGCTCAAGCAGGCGGCCGCGAGCGCGACGGCGGAGCTGCGGCAATCTCTGCAGCAGGAGCAGGATAGGGCGAAGGCGCTGGCAAGCGAACTGACGAAGGCGCGGCGGGAGGTCGAGACGCGGGCAGCGCTGTTACGCAAGGCGGACGGCGAAGCAGCGCAGCTCAAGCAGGCGGCCGCAAGCGCAACGGCAGAACTGCGCCAGTCTCTGCGGCAAGAGCACGACAGGGCCGAAGCAATGGCGCGGGATCTTGAAGCCACGCGGCGCACGCTCGATGGCCGCGCTCCGCCTGAGCACGCCGCGAACGGCCAGACCGCTGAAGTGACACCAGCCGCGGAGGCGCCCGCGACCGTGCAGCCAGCGGCCACAGAACCGCAAGGCAGTCCGGAAGCGGCCAGGTTGATCGCGCGCGCCAGCGCGCTGCTCGGCCAGGAAAATATCGGTGCAGCACGGATCGTGCTCGAGCGCGCTGCCGAGATGGGCAGCGCTCAGGCCAGCTTCATGCTCGCGGAGACCTACGATCCCATCATTCTATCGGCTTGGGGGACGTACGGAACGCGCGGCGAAGCGAGCAAAGCGCGCGAGTTTTATGCCAAGGCCCAAGCCGGCGGCATTCAGGAGGCGAAGGATCGATTCAGCGCGTTGCGTTAGGCAGGAGAGGCCGAATTTTGTTGCTCAGCAGGAGTTCATAGAATGAACAGGTTTCTAAAACGGCGTTTGTCGCTCCCGCTCGCCGCATTGGCGTCTGTCATTTTGACGCTTCTGCCGGCTGTCGTGGAGGCGCAGAGAGCCAATTTGGATGTTCGCCCGTCGCGACGCGCCTCGGCGCACGAGGCGGAAAAGGAGAAGATGAACGCCTGGACCGTCGGCCTCGCCGGCGGCTTGCTTGAGGGTGCGCCTATTCGCCTGGCCGCGGAAATGGGCCGCGTCGTTGACGACGGGCCAAACCTGCATGTCTTGCCGATCGTCACCCGTGGTCCTACGGAAAATCTGAATTCGCTCCTTTATCTGCGTGGCGTAGATATGGCGATCATCAGCTCCGACTCGCTCGAAGAGTACAAGATTCAGATACCGGAGATACAGAGCCGCATCACCTACCTGCTCAATCTCTTCCCGTCGGAGGTGCACGTGTTCGTTCGGCCGGAGATCCAGAGCCTGCAGGATCTCGCCG
>JGI12635J15846_10003612_pt1 | contig 13404 bp, 11 predicted proteins | sample BlaSpr_A8_OM2_M2_FD_15846 | JGI IMG/M metagenome (IMG submission 15846) | reverse complement strand
TCGATTCCTTCACTCATAGCGGCTGTCCGGATCTTCCGGGTGTTTCAAGTCCCACAACGGTCTGCGGCTTGAAACTCTAGGGATCGAAGCGAAGTTATACTCGGGAGGCGGCGAACTTACCGACCACTCCAGAGTCCAGGCATCCCAGGGATCGTTTCCCGCTTTTGCTCCCTTGAAGTAAGAAATGACCAGGTTCGCGACAAACACCAGCGTGGCGATTCCCTGGATGAACGCACCGATGGTCACGAGAAAGTTCAAGGTGTCCCACCCCCGCCCGGGCTCATAGGTGTAAATGCGCCGCGGCATCCCCAGCAAGCCGGGAATGTGCATCAGGTCAAAGGTGAGATGGAATCCGATCAGAAACAGCCAGAAATGGAGTTTGCCGAGGCCCTCACTCAGCATCCTTCCGGTGATTTTGGGATACCAGTAATAAAATGCACCGAAGAGCGCGAACAAAATTCCCCCAACGATCACATAATGAAAGTGCGCCACGACGAAGTAGGAGCCGCCGAGCTGCCAGTCGAAAGGCGACGAAGCCAACATGATGCCGGTGAGGCCGGCGATCAAAAACTGGAAAAGAAAACCAATGCAGAAAAGCATTGGCGTCCTGAATTGAATCTTGCCTCCCCACATAGTGCCCAGCCAGTTGAAAATTTTGATTCCGGTCGGCACGCCCACCGCCATGGTCGTTATCGTGAAAAAACTGTTGGCGTAGGAACTCATTCCGATTGTGAACATGTGGTGCGCCCAGACACTCATGCTCACAAACGCAATGCAAACCGTGGCGCCTACCATGACGGGGTATCCGAAAATCGGCTTGCGCGAAAACACCGGAATTATTTCGGAGGCAAACGCAAAACAGGGAATGATGAGGACGTACACCTCGGGATGTCCAAATATCCAAAAAAAGTGCATCCACAGCGTGGCGGAACCCCCTGCCTGCGTATCGAAAAAATGACCGCCAAGATAGCGATCTACTAGCAACATGAGTTGAGCAGCGGATAGCGGCGAAATCGCGAGCAAAACCATTCCAGACATCACCAAGTTCATCCACGCGAGCAGCGGCATGCGGCTCAGCGTCATGCCTGGGCAGCGCATTGAAACAATCGTGGCGATGATGTTGATGGCCGTGGCGATGCTGCCAAAGCCCGAAGCCAGCAGAGCGATCGTCCAGTAATCCGAGCTGTGGCCCGGCGAAAACGCACGCGAAGCCAAGGGGGCGTACGCCCACCAGCCCACATCCGGCGCGTTACCGGCACCGTAAAGACCGCTCCCACCCAGCAAACTAAAGTAAAGCAGCAGCCCGCCAAAGGCAGTCAGCCAGAAGCTGAAGGCATTCAGGCGCGGAAACGCCATGTCTCGCGCGCCAATCATCAGTGGCACGAGGTAGTTGGCAAAGCCGAACAGGATAGGCATGGCCACGAAGAAAATCATGGTGGTGCCATGCATGGTGAACATGCGATTGAATACCTGCGGGGAAACAAAATCGTTGTGCGGGCGCATCAACTGGATGCGAATGATGGTTGCTTCGATTCCGCCGATGACGAGAAAGAACAGGGCGTACAAGATGTACAGAACGCCCAGGCGTTTGTGATCGACCGTGGTCACCCACTCATGCAACGTTTCAACCCACGGCCGACCCCCGGCTTCTGTGCTTTGAATGGCTATGGCATCCGACGACATTGCTGATTCCGCTCTCTTTCTCTACTGCAAAGTTTCGAGATAACGCACGAGCGCATCCAGTTCTGCGTCGCTCAACTTCATTGCCGGCATAAGAGATCCCGGCTTGATGGAATCCGGGTTTTGAATCCACTGCCGAAGATTTTGCGAGTTGTTCTCCGCCGCGCCTGACGCGATCGTGCGGCGGCTCATCAAGTGGGTCAGGTCCGGACCAAAACGGCCAGTGCCGTTTGTCCCGTTGATTGCATGGCAATTCAGGCACGCAGTTCTCTCGAAGACACGTCTTCCCGCAGTTGTTTTTTCATCTTCATTCGCCGGCTGTTGTTGTGCGCGTACCCAGAGCTTGAAGTCCTCGGGACTATCCACGTACACGCGCAATAGCATCTTCGCGTGCTGCGTACCGCAGTACTGCGCGCATTGGCCAAGAAACAACCCGGTCTCGTGAGGATCGAGCCATGTTTCGTTCACGCGATTCGGAATCAAGTCGGTCTTTCCTGCGAGCTGCGGTATCCAGAAACTGTGATCGGTGTCAGCGGAAAGCAATCTCAAGAAGGTCGGTGTGGGCTGAGAAGAGTCACTCACCGGAACATGGAGTTCATTCGCGGTGACGACGCCCAGGCCGGGATAGCGAAATTCCCACCAAAACTGGTGTCCGATTGCGGTTACCTCCACCGCCTTGGCAGGCTTGGGTGCGTCCTGGATTGCGTGAATCACTCTCGCCGTCGCTAGAAAAAGCACAACGACGATCAGGATCGGAATGATCGTCCAGGCGAGTTCAATCTGTGTGCTTCCATAAACTTGCGCTGGCTCGCGCTCAGCGTCCGCCGCTCGGCTGCGGAATTTCACGACCACGTAACTCAGCAAACTGAAAACCACAAGAAAAATCAGCCCGGTGACGCTGAGAACGAAGATAGACAGATGACGGATCGAATCCGCTGGCGTGGATCGCGAATCGAAAATGCTGGTAACGGAGTTGTCTTGCGGAGTTGCGGCGCACAACCCCGCGGCAAGAAGCACGCCCGCGAGGAGAAGGGCGACACCCGTAACCCGGCTGATGATCGCCGCCCAATTCGCCTTTTGCATTCTCTCGACGATCCTCATCAAGCATCCCCACTAAGAACTTCAGGTGAACGAGCGGTCGGTGACAGCGATCGCAGTTGAAGACCAAGATCACTTGCACCCCATCATTGCAAGGCAGTCTCCAGCCTATTTGCGTGGCAGCGCGAAACAACAAACTGCGTTGATTAAGCACCTTACGGATAACGACAACAAATAGCGACGAATCGATGAGGCTACTGTTGGTCTCTTGGTTGACAAAATCGTCGAGGATTTGTCGCGGCCAGCCTGACAAAGATGACGGCGCCCAGGTGTCAACAACGCACCAAAACTGTCAAAGGTTAGCCATCCATTCATCCATGGTGATGCACCCTCGCGCCCTCTGGCGCTCGTAAAGCATTTATCAATAGGGCATTTAAGTGAGCCCGGAAGACTTCGATTTATTGGAAACAGCAGTGCTTCGTTGCTTGCAGCTAGCTCATGTAAGGCATCGGCGAGGCAATCAAGGAGCGATTACGTTGGGCGTACCTACAAATTCGGGGATAATCGCTGCCCTAGCGGCTATCGCTGGTTCGCTCGTCGGCGCATTGGGCTCGGCCGTCGGCACGTGGATCACCGCAAGGCATCAGGACCGGCGCGACTTGTTGGGAAAGCAGATTGCGCGACGGGAGGTGCTGTATTCCGACTTCATTGGCGAAAGCGCGCGCTTGCTGGTCGACGCCATGCAGTACAACGTCAGTGATCTTGAAAAACTGTTACCAGTTTACGCGCTGCTGAGCCGCATTCGGCTCAGTTCTTCGGACGTCGTTCTGCAAACTGCAGAAAATGTCATAAAGACTATTGTGAACACCTACCCGCAGCCCAACCTGACGGCTGATCAGATTGAGTCTCGGGCCGTGAGTGGCCAAGATCCGTTGAGGCAGTTCAGTGACACCTGTCGCACCGAACTGGAGTCGTTGCAACGACAACTGTAAATTGTAACGATGTTATTCCTGAAGACCTTTCACTCGTTGCGTTATTAAGTCCGGCCAGAGGCAAATCACTTCGATCCTTAGTGCGACAAGCGTCGTGATTCGCGTCCACCGAGGTTCTCTCCGGGCGGCTCATCAATAATCGACCTCTAAGGCTGGATGGGCGCATATTGACGCATGCTGGTCCTTCGCTCGGCGGAAGCTTCCGGAATTCTTGGTGCTGAACTCCGACGTCCCGCAAAAGCCTGCGAAGAGTACAGCGCGATAGGCCACACCAGATTGGCTCCAATGGCACTGAGAACGAACGCCACATTCATAACGTTAAAGAGCGCAAAGAAAAGCAGCGCATATGGAAAAAAACAACGACGAACGATGAACTCGATATTCCGGGCCACGTACAAAAACGGATTCGATGGCCGGCTCTCTGCGTGGGCCTGCCAGATTTTTAATAGCTGCTCGGGATGATCCGCAGCGAGGCGGTGACGTTCCCACCCTATGGCAAGGAAGCTCACGATCGCTCCGAACAGCAGCAGCCCGCCCCATACCAGGTACAATCGAGATCCCGAGCCTCTCCACAGGCCCACGGTCATCCCGACAAAAAGAAATAGATAGAAGACGTAGTCGCAAACGGTTTCCAGCCAGCAACCAAACGCTGACTCTTGCAGCTTTAAGCGAGCGACTTCGCCGTCACAGCCGTCCAAAATGCTCGCCCAGAGGCACAAGAAGGCTCCGACTAGAGTGTTCCAGTAGCCGCCAAAAGCGAAGAACGCAGCGGAAGCGATACCGATTCCCAGCGTGAAGAGCGTGACCATGTTCGCGGTGACCGGGAATTTGATGAGTTGCCGGCTGATGGGTATGGAGATTTTGCGATTTAGCCGCGCGTAAATGCCGTCGGTGGGTTTGACGAGCCAGCGATCCAGTTTTCTTTCGGCGGAGCGAAGGTTTTCTTCCGTATCGACGCGTTGCCACAAGTCTTCGGCGACCGAAATACCAATGAGCGACGGACGCCCGGCGAGGGGAGCGAGCAATTGATGCAGCGTGGCAGCCTGTGCCTCGGGATGTTTCTCGAAATCGCGAATCGTTGCGCCGGTCAACGCATAAATGCCGACATCATTACCGCCGCTCTCGAGAACCATATCGATACCGCCGGCATTCGACTCCTTGGCCTTTTGAAGCAACGAGAAATGATACGACGTTCTTCCGTCGAGGATGATTACGCGTTCATCGCATGCATGGGCCGCAACGATCCGTAGCGGTTGCGAGAGCTTAAGGTCAGCACGCGATTCGATCCATTGGACAGAGTCCGGAAGACGCCCAATGGAGGACATCTCGGACTGAACTCGTCGCCTGAGAATTGGATCAACCACAACCAGTATCCGTGAGGCTCCTAGCTTGCCCGCCGCCAAAATATTTCGAAGCAGAAGGGGTAGTGAACCGACGCGAGCGAGTCCGGCTCCTAACTGTCCGTTGCCCACGGTTCGCTCAGTCAGAAGAATGGCGACGGTGAAGTCACGCCCCACTTCGACGCCTGAAGGATGATCGGTTTCTTCCCTCGTATTATCCTTTGGCGCGTTCGGCGCGGTCCCTCGTTCTTCGGCATTTCCGCGACTACTCGACTTAGTCAAAATGAAAAGACAGATCCCGCCGACGGCGGTCCAGAAGAGTGCCCGCATCCGCCTGGCAAGTCCCAACGTCAATCCAATCGGCGCACTCAGAGCGAACATCTTGGCGATCAGTATATTTCCACCTTCGAAGGTCCCGAAATTTCCGGGGTTGATGCTTCCTACCAGATTCACAAGTTTGGTCATCGCTTCGATGGCCAGGGCGCTCAAGAGGCCAAACTTCACTCCCATGAGACGGAGAACCAAACAAACCTCCATCACGGACATGAAATGAGACGCCAGGATTAGAAAGAAGCTTTTCCAAAATGCTCCAGTGGAATTGTGGTGAAAATCCAAAAGTGCATTCTCAACGGACTGAATGAGAACGTATTCTGTTTCGATCCATTTCTTAAGAAATGGCACCTTCGCAAAAAACCGCGCGCTTTTCGAAATGACCGTCCAGCGCTTCCGCACGGCCAACAGGATCAATAGCAAAAAAGTGCTCAGGGTTACGACAAATAGACTCGCAAACAAACGCAGAGTATGAGATTGCCAAAGCATCGGCAAAGCTCCCACAACACCCGCGATGAGTACGAGGATGCCAGTTACTGTGTAAAGTCCCCTATCGAGACTCACAGACGCGAGGCCATTAGCTTTTGGTATGTCAGGGCTTAGACGCGCCACTCGCACTGAATCGCCAAACGTTTGGCCAACGATACCGAGTTGTCCAGCAGCCTCCGCTCCAAGCCTTAATCCCAGGAGTCGAGGAAAAGAAACCTTATGTTTGTGTTCATCGAGCGTCAGGCGCCAGGCCCAGGTCTTGAAAACATGCGAAATTCCAGCGACTGCCAGCACCCAGATGAAACCGCAACCGAGTTTGACCGCGTTCTCCCAAAGCCTGTCTGGGCCAGCTTGCCAAATGAGGTAGCCGAACAATACTGCGCCCAGGAAGCCTGCGAGAATTCTTAGCGGAAGACGCGCTGCCGGTGAGATCCTAAGCATGAACCAGACTCTCCGCTTGCTTCCCGCCGAAGTCCCGGTCGAAGATTTTTTCCACGTGTTCCAGTGCCTCGGGGCTGTCGACGTCCTGCCAATGTCCGCCACCAATATCGAAGGCCCTAAGTTTCCGTTGTTGTGCCAGATTACGCATCCCGTCCGACAGTGAGCAGTCTCCGTTTTCCTTCACCGATTCAAGGCAGCTGAAAAGCGCCGGGCTGCACAAGAACATTCCGGTATCGAGAGCGTTGTAACGGGCAAGGTGTTTACCGATCTCGACCACGTGATTTCCTTCGCAGCGGACCTTGGTTGCATCGTCCAAGTCAAAAATGCGATCAAGCTCCGTATCGACGGCGAGGATGACCTCATCCTCCGCGATTGGCTGCTGCAATAACGCTTTGGCCGTTGCCGACTCGAAAATATGGTCCGACATCAGCAACAGGAATGGCTTGTTGAACTCTGCTTTTGCGGCCAGGGCAGAGACGCCATTCGCCTTGTGGTATTCCGGATTTTCGATCAACGTCACCGAAGTGCCGGCTATCGATCGGTCGCGCAGCCATCGGCGAATTAAGTCGGCACGATACCCGGCAACAATCACAAATCTTTCGATCCCGGCCTCGCGAGCGGACGTCATGACGTGTTCGAGAAGCGGCACTCCGCAAACCGGCACAAGAGGTTTGGGACCGCCGTCAGCCACAGAAGCAATTCGGCTCCCGTTGCCTGCCGCAAGAATCAGACATTGAGTAACGGCACTCATGGTGCTGGCATCGCTTTCGCAGACACGACCGAGTTGTCAGTGCGCTTGGGCATCCTTGGTGCGTAGTCGAAGTACTCGATGCTCACGTCCGTGACGCCGACGAGGCGAGCTTCCGTTACGCTTTGCGTGGAGAGTGGAAACCACACAGGCCCGCACTTCTGATAAATCTGCACAAAATGAATGCTCTTCGTCCAAAACGACGGCTTTTTGGCAGGTTTGCCTTCGGCACGAGCGAGCGCGTAGTCCCCGGCGTCCACCCAGATACGGCCCTCGAACAAGTAGTGTTCATTCCGTTTGGGACGAACCTCCAGGACAAAGGCTGTACGACCGGCAACGAGTTCCGTTCCGACGAGCGCAAAATCATAATTTTCGGGGATAAGTCTTGCACTGGCGCGCTTCTCGGGTCGTGACACTTCCATTTCCGACTCGAGCATTTTGTGCAAGACGTGCTTGTGCGCCGCTTTCCACCCGTCTTCGGAAACGACCTCCAAATGCTTTGTGCCGTCCTTGTCGCCTTGCACCTGCACGAGCATTTCGGCGCGTTTGTGATATTTCTGGTTCGCCAGGACGTATCGGCGCATCCCGGCGTAGCCCTCGATGGAACTCTGCCGCGCTAAATCATGAGCCGTCATCCGGGTCACAATTTCGTCGGCCGTCGGGTTCGTCGGTGAATCCTGCGCCGCGGCAGGAAGTGCCGACATCAAGAGAAAAGCAGAGAGTAGTAAGTGGGTTTTCATTTCTAAAACTCCATGACAAATTTGCCGCGGTATTCGCGCCAGCTCGTGTTGAAGAACTGTCCAAACCTGGCACTCGCAATGTTGTTCTGCACATCCCGCGGGTCGAAGTGATTGAAGAGATTGAAGACCCCCATCCCTACGCGAGCGTGTAGATGTTTTTCACCGAAGGGCAACATAAGGGGGCGCGTTATCTGGAGGTCGAAGGAAGAAAAGCGGGGGAAACGAGCGGCGTTCCGCGGTCCAACGTATTCGCGAAACTCGTTTTCCACGGAATAGGGAAACCCGGTATGAATTTCGTAAACCGGAACCAGTGTCAGTTTCCACCGCGCTGCAAAAGTGCCCCAGAACAGGAAACGATTAGGCGCGTCAAACGAGAGCCGGCCGCGCGCGTTCGGTTGGATCACCGGCTGCGCGAGGTTGCCAAAGAACTGATTGAAATCGTTTAGGTCGCCAAAGGCCCTGGACCGAACATACGAAGCGTTCAACAAGTGGCGAGCTATCTGATAGCGAGCCGCCACCTGAAATTCGCGGTAGGAATCACTGCCGGTGCTCGATAGATCGAGTACGCCGGTTGCACCCGAAGAAACGGGGGACACAATAAAGTCTCCGGTCGTGTTGCGTTGTTCATACGCAAGCCGAAGCGACAAGCCCGCGAGAAGCTGGCGGTCAAGTTCGAGATTCCACGATATGCTCCGCGGGTTTTCGAGGTCGCCGTTGATCGTGTTTCTGTAGAAAACGGTCGAGTCCGCTTGGCCGAGAACAGTCAGGGTGCGATTGGGAAGATCGGGAAAAACGGGGACCATGAGTGGAACACGATCGTAGAACAGACCCACGCCGCCCTTCAGCAACGTCTTGCCATCTCCGGTGACGGCAAGGAGAAATCCGGCACGAGGAGCAGCGTGAGTGGAACTTGTGATCGTGTCTGCGTCGAAGCGGATACCGAGGTTCAGCGTAAAACGCGGGTTGATTGTCCACTGGTCGCCGGCGAACCAGGCGGTTTCGTTTTGATTTACTTGCAACAGCGACGGAGAGGTGAACGAGATCCGTTCGATAGGCATGCCAGACACGCCGTCAATTTCCACGGGCAGGAAGGACTGGTGCCCGTCGTAAGAGGAATGCTCGTAACTCATCCCAACTGTGAGCTGGTGCGAGCCGGCGAATCGCTTGGGCGCAAACTGATAGCTTTCCTGGAAGCTGCTGCGTGAAGTTCGCCGCGCCTGCCGGTTGAAAAAGCCGCCTTCGGTTGTTTCGAGCAGCAGGCGATACGGATCGTCGCTTTGCGCAGTAATGTCAGCGTCAAATCGTTTGTAGCTGAACTGCGAAATTAGGAGGCCCTTGTCTCCGACGATGTAGCGGTGCTGAAGGTAGACTTGAAAGCCTCGCTGATGAAAATCCGGTGTTGAAGGCTGTGGCGTGAAGGTGTTCAGGCCGAGGAAATCGAGCTTCTGCGGATACAATGCAAACGACGCCGTAGCTGTTTGCTTCGGCGCGATGTTGAAATCGAATTGTGTGTAAGAGTCAAAACTCTCTAATTTCGTATCCCGCTGCGAGGGCGGAAGGCTGTTCACGGGTGTGCGTATATAGCGGTACTCGAAAGACTGCGTGACCGCGATGCGGCCCTTCACAATCGGCCCGGTAAATGTCATCCGCGGCGTGGCGGCGCCGAGGCCGGCGATGGTTCCGTCGCGATCCCGCAAACGCGGAACGATGTTCTGGATCGAAAAGTGAAATTTGTCGTAATCGCTCGTCTTTGTAGCGACGGTGGCAACCGCGCCGGTGAACTTCCCATACTCAGGGTCGTAGGGATTCGAAATGACTTGCACCGACGACACTACGTCGATGGGGAGATTGATCGCCGGGCCGCCGGTCACAGGGTCAGTTACGTTCGCGCTGTTTACCAGCGCTCCGCTCTGAGTGTTGCGAGCGCCCTTGAGATTGATGTGGCCATCGGGCCCTCGCAAAACTCCGGGAACCAGAGGAAGTGAACTCTCAAACCGTTCGTTCACGTTGGGAGCATCACGTAGTGTCTTTTCAGAAATAGTTTCAGAAGGAGCGGGGTCTTTCGTCTCAGGCGCAGTTGCAGTTACGGTGACGGAGCTCTTCACATCGGCAGGCTTCAATTGCAGCTCTGCTCGAACAATCTTGCCGCCCTCGACGCGTATAGTCCCCGCGGCCTCGAGACCCGAAAGAGAAACTTCTATTCGATAGGTTCCGGAAGCGACTTCTGCGAACGTGTAGTTGCCGTTCTCATCCGTTTCAGTTTCAAGAACTACAGGACCGGATAGCCTGACTGTCGCGCCCGCTGCGAAGGTGTGCCCGGAAGAGGCCCTGACAAAGACAGTTCCTTCCACGCGGCCCGTAGCCGCAGGCGTCTGCCCCAAGACTCCCAGCGAAGTCAGGCTGCATGCCGCGACGAAAGCGATGAAGACCCGTCGCATCGGCAACATCCTTTGGCGCTTTGCCCAATGAATCCATTTCTGCATTCACTTCAACGAAGCATGAGTCCTTCCAATCGACCATCGACAAGTGCCTGCTACGGATGCCGATTCTTATCAGGGGCTTGAGAAGCGTTCGCACAGACAGGTGTGGACTGATCGAACGGGGGCACGCAAGGTCCGAGGCAAGGCTTCGACGGTTTCGACGACTTGTTGACAACTTGCCTGCCGTTACCAATCTCTTGGTTGTGAAGCCACGGAGCTGCCGAAAGTGCGAAACTCACAGAAAGTATTCACGCAGCAATCGATGCGTACCGGACCGATTCAAGACGGGTGGCGAGGGTGAACCGATGGCGATGTGCATGCACACTATGAAAGTAGGAGCATGGAGGAATGGGTGCTTCTTGTCGCTGCCAGGATCGACGCCGAAAAGCCAGCGGCAAGATTCATGAACGCATATGAACGCCATGCAGCAGATTGAAAGCGGCAATTTTTCAGTCCCACGCTGGAATCTTTTTCCGCCCGATTCCGTCAAGGTTGTGAGTTGGAACATTGACCGCGGCTCGAAGCTGCGCAGGGTAATCGAGTTCCTAGCCGGCGAAAAGGCCGACATTATTTTGTTGCAAGAAGCGGACCTGAACGCGCGGCGCACTCATCACCTCAACGTCGCGAGGGAAATCGCGCAGAAGCTGGCGATGAACTACGTTTTCGGCCGCGAGTTTCAGGAACTGACACAAGGATCAAAGACGTCAGCTGCCTACCACGGGCAAGCAACACTTTCCCGCTGGCCTCTATCAAATTCCCGCATCATACGGTTCCAGAAGCAATCGCATTTCTGGCACCCGCACTGGTTTCTTCCCGAAGTCCCGCCCTTTCAGGAAAGGCTTGGAGGGCGCCTGGCGCTGGTCAGTGACGCCAATATTGCAGGTAAAACAATCGCTACCTACAACACGCACCTGGAGAGTAGAGGGGATGATCCATTGCGTTTCGCTCAGTTAGAGGAAGTTTTGGAGGATAGTAAGCGACACACCTCGAATACGGCTGTTCTGCTTACAGGCGACTTCAATATGGATGTATCCCAGGGACATGCAGCCGGTGCAATTACCCGCGCTCAGTTTCAGGACGCATTCGCGAACCATCACGAGCCAACGACGCCTGGGTCATTTCTGGAGCACGGACGGATTATTGATTGGATTTTTACGCGTGGTCGTGTTCGCAGCGTCAAACCTCTTGTTCACCGTTCGGTTTCGGCTTCCGACCATTATCCGCTGTCTATCAATGTGGCTTTTGTCTAACGCCATCCATCTCCCTGCGCGCGCGGAAAAGAGAAAGTAACTTCGCAACGGGACTAGTTTCCAGGTCACAACCTCGACGTTACCGTCAAATCTCTGGCATGAGAAGCAAGTTAAGGATTCTCGCCGTAATTGCCGAGCGGCTTGAGTTTCTACTTTCCGTTGAAAACAAAACGCATAGCTGATTGCTTGGCGGAGCCCGCCTTGGACACACACTTGCTTCTGGGAGTAGAGAGAAACGGAGATCGGCAATGACCTATGCATCGAGATCCGCAAGTTTCGTTGGGCGCACCAATTCAGCAGCAATCAGCAAGCCCTTGCCCGTGTTCAGAGCACGAAAAAAGAGCGTGCGGTCAACCTCCTTCGAGTCGCCAAGCTATGAGGCCCACAACCTCGCCGAGACTCGAGCGGAGCTCATAGGAAGGGAAGCTTTCGAAGAGATGTTCGTGGCATCGCGCCAGAAATTCGTAGCGATGGCTCATGCCATCCTTCGCAATAAAGAAGACGCCGAAGACGCAGTCCAAAATGCCTTTCTTTCCGCGTATCTGCACTTGCGCAGTTTCGAAGGCCGGTCCGCTCTTAAGACCTGGTTCACGCGTATCGTCTTGAACGCTGCTTTGATGATCCGACGCAAACGTAAACCATCCACGATCCAGCCGCGGCCCGAGAGCAGCAACTCGCCCGAAGTCAACTGGACGGAAAATATTCCGGCCTCGCATCCTGATCCGGAAATGGTTCACGCAGAACGGGAGACTCTTCAATTGATCGACGGGATCCTGGGAAAAATGAAACCCGTGCTTCGACAGGCGTTCACGATGACTTATTACGACGAGCTCTCGAGGGCAGAAGCTTCCGCGGTGCTCGGTGTTTCAGTTGGGACGTTCAAGGCCCGGCTCTTTCGGGCAAGACGACAGGTCTTGGACCAAACGCAGCGGTCTCTTGTGGCTTCCATTCATAAGGTGACCCTTCCCGCGTCCGAATTTTTTAAATGCAATGACTCCAGAGTCGGCCGGGACCTGAATCCATGATCACAGTGAAAGCCAGCCAAAAATTCTTCACCTATGCCGAGGTCACCAACCTTACCGGGATTTGTGCGGAGCATCTGGAAAATTTTGCAAAGCGTCACCGGTTGGGCTTCATTGCACGAACCACGGAGACTCAGGGCAACCACACCGACCATTGGTTCTTCAGACCGTGGGACTTAATGTTTTTAGCGATGCTGTTTTCACGCTGTGCACACTAAGGTCGGGGCTCACTTCACGCAATGGCGCCCCGGAACCGATTTATTTAGCCGTTCACCTTGTGGTGCGACCGTAGGAAGCTGCGCCAGAGACCAAGCTCTTCGATCCAGCTGATTTCATAGACGAACTCGTGCTCCTCGCGCGTCTGCTCTCGTTCATTCCACACAACTCCACGTTGTGTCTCCCAGTGCACGTCGACTCCCTCGGGAAAGGCCGAAATTGGAAGGGTTGCGGAACTGCTTGCGCCTGTAGACATCGGTTCAACCTGCTCTTTCTAAAACTTCACGCGTTCATTTGAAGCTTTGACAGAGTGCTTTCTAGCAATCGCAATTCCACACATAGCCGTCTGTACAGGGCGCTAACGAAATCGGCGTTACGACAACTGCCGCAAGGAAATACGTTGGAAGGCTCTTTTAAGAATGATTCACTCAGGAAGGCGTGATCCGAAGCGTTCGCGCGTGTCGGTGTCAACCGCGTGGCGAAAACGCTAAACGATTGGCAGCACTAATGGAGCTAGGCAAGGACAAAGCCCCTTCGCTCCCGCAAACGTCTGTTCCCTCTGCATCTTGCAGTCATAGCGCTCCAATTCAGTTGGCAAACCGGTTGCACCAATACTGACTGCTGGTGACAAGAAGTTT
>JGI12635J15846_10003611_pt1 | contig 13408 bp, 11 predicted proteins | sample BlaSpr_A8_OM2_M2_FD_15846 | JGI IMG/M metagenome (IMG submission 15846) | reverse complement strand
CAGCAGCGCCGGCGCCACGCTGGCTGACCTCGCGGCCGGGCTCGCCTCGATGCGAGCGGTCAAAGGCCGGCTGCAGCTGCGGCGTACGCGCACCGGTGCCTGGTTGATCGACGACTCGTACAACGCCAATCCAAGCTCGGCGCGCGCCGGGCTCGAGGTGCTGAGCGAGCTGCCCGGCCGGCGCTGGCTGGTGCTGGGCGATATGGCCGAGCTGGGCGAGTTTGCCGACAGCAGCCATCGCGAGCTGGGCGAGCTGGCCCGGGCGCTGGGCGTCGAGCGTCTCTATGCCCTCGGCGCACTCGCCGGACTGGCCGCCGACAGCTTTGGCGCCGGCGCTGAGCGTTATCGCGATGCCGCCGAGCTCACGCGCGCACTGGATGCGGCGATCACGCCCGATGTGCGGCTGCTGATCAAAGGCTCCCGCGTCAACCGCCTCGAGCGGGTGGTCGATGCACTGGCACCGGCCGCAGCGCCCTAAGGCAGGACAGGAACTCGATGCTCTACTGGATCGCGAAGCTGCTGGCGCTGCACTACTCGGCGTTCCACGTGTTTTCGTATCTGACGCTGCGCGCGATTCTCGCCGTGATGTCGGCGCTGAGCATGTCGCTGCTGGTCGGCCCGGCGATGATCTCGCGTCTGTCGCGCTACCAGATCGGCCAGGTGGTGCGCGATGACGGCCCGCAATCGCATCTGCCGAAGGCCGGCACGCCGACCATGGGCGGCGCGCTGATCATCGTCGCGATCGTGGTCAGCACGCTGCTGTGGACTGATCTGCGCAATCGCTTCGTCTGGATCACGCTCGGCGTGACGGCGGGCTTCGGCGTGATCGGCTTCTGCGACGACTATCTGAAGCTCGTGGTCGGCAATTCCCGCGGCCTGACCGCGCGCTCGAAGTATTTCTGGCAGTCGGTGCTCGGCCTCGGCGCCGCGGTGCTGCTGTACCGGACGGCGCACGTGCCGGCCGAGACCGATTTCTTCGTACCGTTCATCAAGACCATCAGCGTGCCGCTCGGGCCGGCCAGTTTCATCGCGCTGGCCTATTTCATGATCGTCGGCATGAGCAACGCGGTAAATCTCACCGACGGACTTGACGGCCTGGCGATCATGCCCGCCGCAATGGTCGCCGGTGCGCTCGGCATCTTCGCCTACGCCAGCGGCAACTCGATCTTCGCTACCTACCTGTCGATTCCGGCCATCCCCCAGGCCGGCGAGCTGCTGATCTTCTGCGGCGCGCTNGCGGGTGCCGGCCTCGGGTTCCTGTGGTTCAACTCCTATCCGGCGCAGGTGTTCATGGGCGACATCGGCGCGCTTGCGCTNGGCGCTGCGCTCGGCGTGGTGGCGATCATCGTGCGCCAGGAAATCGTCGCGCTGGTGATGGGCGGCATCTTCGTGCTGGAAACCGCCTCGGTGATTCTGCAGGTGGCCTCGTTCAAGCTGACCGGGCGCCGGATCTTCCGCATGGCACCGATTCACCATCATTTCGAACTCAAAGGCTGGGCCGAGCCCAAGGTAATCGTGCGCTTCTGGATCATCAGCTTCCTGCTGGTGCTGGCCGGTCTGTCGACGTTGAAGCTGCGATGAGCGCACCTTCCGCAATGCCGTTGCGCGCGGTGGTGGTCGGTCTTGGCCAGACCGGCTACTCGGTGGCGCACTTCCTGCTTGCGCGCGGCTCGCGTGTAGCGGTGACCGACAGCCGCGCCGAGCCGCCCGAGTTGCAACGGCTGGCGGCGCTCGGCGCCGACGTGGTGGTGCGCACCGGCGGCTTCGACGCCTCGCTGCTCGAGCATGCCGATCTGGTCGTGGTCTCACCCGGGGTGGCGCTGACCGGCCCGTTCTTCGAGGCCGCCCGAGCCCGGGGCCTGAGCATCGTCGGCGATATCGAGTTGTTCGCACGCGCGGCCCGCGCACCGGTGGTCGGCATCACCGGTACCAACGGCAAGAGCACGGTGACGACGCTGCTGGCGAGGATGGCGGCCGGTTCGGGTTTGAAGATGCGCGCCGGCGGCAACCTTGGAGCGCCAGCGCTCGACCTGCTCGACGGCAGCGTGCAGCTGTACATACTGGAGCTGTCGAGTTTTCAGCTCGAGACCACCGAGTCGCTGTCGCTCGCCGCGGCCACCGTGCTCAACGTCACGCCGGATCATCTGGACCGCTATCCGGATCTGCACGCCTATGCGGCGGCGAAGGCACGCATCTTTGCACGCTGCGATGTCGCGGTCATCAATCTCGACGATCCGCTGGTGGCGGCCATGGTCGGTCCCGGGCGGCGGCAGTTGANTTTCTCGCTGCGTGCCGACGTCGGCGCCGACTATGCGCTGATGCGCCGCGACCATGGCGACTGGTGGCTCATGCGCCGCGNCGAGCCGCTGCTGGCGTTCTCGCAGATGCGTCTCACCGGTCTGCACAACGCGGCCAANGCGCTGGCGGCGCTGGCCCTTGCGGAAGCGCTGGCGCTGCCGCGCGCCGATTGTGTGGCGGCGCTGCGCGGATTTANCGGTCTGGCGCATCGCACGCAGTGGATCGCCGAGATCGGCGGCGTGCGCTATNTCAACGATTCCAAGGGCACCAACGTCGGCGCCACGCTGGCCGCTGTGGAGGGCATGGCGGGCCCGCTGATCGTGATCGCCGGCGGCGACGGCAAGGGCCAGGATTTCACGCCGCTGCGCGCCGCCTTTGCCGGCAAGGTGCGCTCGGCGGTGCTGATCGGCCGCGATGCGCGCGCGCTGGGGGCCGTGCTGCAGGGTACCAGCGAGCTGCACTACGCGCCGAGCCTCGAGGCCGCGGTCGAGTGCGCGGCGCAGCTGGCACAGCCGGGAGACACCGTGCTGCTGTCGCCGGCCTGCGCCAGCCTCGATATGTTTCGCGACTACGCGCACCGCGGCGACGTGTTCGCCGGCGCGGTGCAGAGGCGCTCGGCATGAGCGGCGGCGGCGACAATCTGACGCGCAGCGAGCGCACGCAGCAGGGGCCTGCGATCGATGGGCCGACGCTCATGCTGGCGCTGGCGATCGTGCTGCTCGGGCTGGTGATGGTGACCTCGGCGTCGATCACGATCGCAGGCCGTGACGGCGATCCGTTTGCGTTCCTCGAACGCCAGCTGCTGCTGGTGTTGATCGGCGCCGTGGCGGCGGCCGTGACCTTCGCTATACCGAGCGAGCGGCTGCAGCAGCTGGCGTTGCCGTTGCTGCTGCTGGCGCTGCTGCTGCTGTTCGTGGTGCTGGTACCGGGCCTGGGTCACGTGGTGAACGGCAGTCGCCGCTGGCTGCGGCTGGCGGGGATGAACTTCCAGGTGTCGGAGGCCGCGCGCGTGCTGGCGCTCATTTACGTGGCCAGCTACGCCGTGCGCTATGAAGACGAGCTGCGCGGCGGCCTGCCCGGACTGTTCAAGCCGCTGGCACTGCTGGCGGCGATCGCGCTGCTGCTGCTGCTGGAGCCGGATTTCGGCGCCGCCAGCGTGCTGTTCATCACCGGCTTCGGCGTGCTGTTCCTGGCGGGGGCGCGCTGGCGCTGGATGCTGACGATGCTGCTCGCCGCCGGCGGCTGCATGACGCTGCTGGTGTTGTTCTCGAGCTATCGCATGCGCCGGCTCACCGCCTTCATGGATCCCTGGGCCGATCCGTTCAACAGCGGCTTTCAGCTCACGCAATCGCTGATCGCGATCGGCCGCGGCGGATTATTCGGCGTCGGCCTCGGCGCCAGTGTGCAGAAGCTGTTCTATCTGCCCGAGGCGCACACCGATTTTCTGTTCGCGGTGCTGGCCGAAGAGCTGGGCCTGGCGGGCGTCGCCGTGACGCTCGGCCTGTTTCTGGCGCTGGCCTGGCGCGCATTCGTGATTGCCCGGCGCGCCAACGAAGCCGGCCTGAAATTCCAGTCGTACCTGGCGTCCGGTTTCGGCCTGTGGCTCGGCGCGCAGGCGTTCATCAACATCGGCGTCAACATGGGAGTGCTGCCGACCAAGGGACTGACACTGCCATTCATGAGCTACGGCCGCAGCAGCCTGATCGTGACGCTGGCCTGGCTCGGGATCCTGCTGCGCGTGCACCACGAGACCGTGCACGGCAACCGGCGGCATCTGCGGGGGCAGCGCGCATGAGCACGCCGGTCAGTTCCGCCGCCGCCGTGAATGCGCCGCTGCTCGCGCCGCTGGGTGCGCCGCTGGCGCTGATCATGGCCGGCGGCACCGGCGGCCACGTGTTTCCCGCGCTGGCGCTGGCGCGCGAACTGCGCGCGCGTTCCTGGCAGGTGGTGTGGCTCGGCACGCGTCGCGGACTGGAAGCGCGGCTGGTGCCGGCGGAACAGATTGCGGTCGAGTGGCTGTCGGTCAGCGGTCTGCGCGGCAAGGGCGCGCTGGTGTGGCTGAGCGCGCCGCTGAAACTCGCGCGTGCGTTGCTGCAGGCACTGGCCGTGATCCGTCGCCGGCGTCCCGCGCTGGTGGTCGGCCTCGGCGGCTTCGTCGCCGGTCCCGGCGGCATCGCGGCCTGGATGCTGCGCCGGCCGCTGCTGATTCACGAACAGAACGCGATTGCCGGCTTTACCAATCGCTGCCTGGCGCGCCTCGCGCGCCGCGTGCTGACGGCTTTCCCGGGCAGCTTTCCGCCGCGGGTGCACGCGCAGGTGGTCGGCAATCCGGTGCGGCGCGAGATTGCCGAGCTGCCGCCGCCGTCGCAGCGCTTTGCACAGCGCCATGGTCCGACTCGGTTGCTGGTCGTGGGCGGCAGCCAGGGTGCCACGCAGCTGAACGCGATGGTGCCGTTCGCGCTGGCGCGCGCGGCCGCCACGCAGCGGTTCGAAGTACAGCATCAGTCCGGGGAGCGCTGGATCGAGGCGGCGAAGCGCAACTACGCCGAGGCCGGCATGACGGTGCGGCTGCAGCCATTCATCGAGGACATGGCCGCAGCGTACGGCTGGGCCGATCTGGTGATCTGTCGCGCCGGCGCTCTGACGGTGTCCGAGCTGGCGGCCGCGGGGGTCGGTGCGATTCTGGTGCCGTTTCCGGCGGCGACTGACGATCATCAGACCCGCAACGCGGCGTTCCTGGTGGACGACGGTGCCGCCGTGATGATCGCCGAGCGCGAGCTCAGCGCCGAACGGCTGGCCGGCGAGCTGGTGCGGCTGTGCCATGGCCGCGCACGCTTGCTGGCCATGGCCGAGCGCGCGCGCGCGCTGGCCAGGCCGCGCGCGGCCCAGGAACTGGCCGACGCCTGTGTCGAGCTGGTGCGCAGCGCCGGTATCGGGGGTATGGCGTGAGCTCGCATCCGGATCCGCACGGCCTGGCTCGCGCCCGCATGCGCCGCATCGACACGATCCATTTCGTCGGCATCGGCGGTGCCGGCATGGGGGGCATCGCCGAAGTGATGCTCAATCTCGGCTATCGCGTGCAGGGTTCGGATCTCAAACCCAATGCGATGACCGCGCATCTGACGAAGCTTGGTGCCGCGATCCGCTTCGGTCATCGGGCGGAGAATGCCGATCGTGCCGACGTCGTGGTGGTGTCCAGCGCGGTGCCGGCCGACAACCCCGAAGTGCAGGCCGCGCTTGCGCGCCGTGTGCCGGTGGTGCCGCGGGCGGAGATGCTCGGCGAACTGATGCGCTTTCGCGAATCCATCGCGGTCGCGGGCACGCACGGCAAGACCACCACCACCAGCCTGATCGCCAGCGTGCTGGCCGAAGGCGGCGAGGATCCGACCTTCGTGATCGGCGGCCGGCTCAAGAGCGCCGGCAGCAATGCGCGGCTGGGCGCGGGCCGTTATCTGGTGGCCGAAGCCGATGAGAGCGACGCCTCGTTCATGCATCTGCAGCCGGTGATCGCCGTGGTCACCAATATCGACAACGACCACCTCGGTACTCACGGCGGCGACTTCGAGCGGCTCAAGCAGAGTTTCGTCGAGTTCCTGCACAACCTGCCGTTCTACGGTCTGGCCGTGCTGTGCGGCGATGACGAGCAGATCCAGAGCATCCTGCCGCGCGTCAGCAGGCCGTTCGTGACCTACGGGCTGCGCGAGGATGTCGACGTGCGCGCCAGCGCGCTCGAGCGCGACCGCACCGGCAGCCGCTTCAGTGTCATGCTGCCCGGCCGCAGCAGCGCACTGCAGGTGATGCTGAATATCGCCGGCACCCACAACGTGCGCAATGCGCTGGCGGCCATCGCGGTGGCGAGCGAGCTCGGACTGGCGGACGCGGCGATCTGCCGCGCGCTGGCCAATTTCCAGGGCATCGAACGGCGCATGCAGCACATCGGCGACGTCAGCGTCAACGGCGGCACCGTCAGCATCGTCGACGACTACGGTCATCACCCGACCGAAATAGCCGCCACGCTCGAGGCGTTGCGCCAGGCGTGGCCCGCGCGGCGGCTGGTGCTGGTGTTCCAGCCGCACCGCTATACGCGTACCCGCGATCTGCTGGATGACTTCGCCAACGTGCTGGCCGGCGTCGATGTGCTGCTGGTGACCGAGGTCTATGCCGCCGGCGAGGCGCCGATCAAGGGCGCCGATGGCCGCGCCATCTGCCGTGCCGTGCGCAGCCGCGGCAAAGTGGAACCGATTTTCGTCAACAAAGCCGAGGACATCGCCGGCGCGCTGCGCAATGTGTTGCGCGGTGGCGATGTGGTCGTGACCATGGGGGCCGGACACATCGGGGTGATCGCGCACGAATTGCCGGCCGCGCTGCGCGGCGGAGGCGGCGCATGAGGCTCCGGTTCGCCGCCGATTTCAACGGTCGCGTGCGCTACGACGAGCCGATGTCGGCCCATACCTCATGGCACGCCGGCGGACCGGCGGATGCGCTGTTCTCGCCGCGCGATGTCGACGACCTGAGCGCGTTCCTGCGCGCCGTGCCGGCCGACGTCAAGCTGTACTGGGTCGGACTGGGCAGCAATCTGCTGGTACGCGAAGGCGGCATCCGCGGTGTCGTGATCGCAACGCCCGGCGCTTTCACCCGCATCGAGCGGCGCTCGCAGACGCGGGTCTACTGCGAAGCCAGTGTACCGTGTGCGCGCATCGCGCGGCTGTGCGTCAAATGGGGGCTGGGGCAGGGCGAATTCTTCAGCGGCATCCCGGGCACGCTCGGTGGCGCGCTGGCGATGAACGCCGGCGCGTTCGGCGATGAGACCTGGCGGCACGTGCTGTCGATCGAAAGCATCGACCGGCGCTGCCAGCGCCGAGTGCGCCAGGCACAGGAGTTTCGCGTCGGCTATCGGCACCTCGACTGGCCGCCAGGCGCGGCCGAGGAATGGTTCCTGTCCGCCGAGCTTGCGTTCGAGGCGCTGGCGGTCAATGCGCCGCACAGTGTGCAGTCGCTGATGCAGCGGCGCCGGGACACGCAGCCGCTCGGACAATGGAGCTGCGGCTCGGTGTTCAAGAATCCGCCGGGCGACCACGCGGCGCGGCTGATCGAGGCCGCGGGTCTCAAGGGCTATCGCATCGGCGACGCGGCAGTGTCGGACAAGCACGCCAATTTCATCGTGAATCTCGGCAACGCCCGGGCGGCTGAACTCGAACAGCTGATCCGGCACGTACAGGCGACGGTACAGCGCACCCACGGCGTCATGCTCGAGCCCGAAGTGCGGATCATCGGCGAGCCCGCGCCGGCAGCCGGCGAGGTGGCTGCCGGCGCCATCGCGCTCGGCGATGCCGGCGGCAGTGCCGGCGCCAATGAAGGCAGGCACTGATGCGGTTGCGGCACGATCTGCGGCATCTCGATCGCGTCAAGGACGCCGCCGACTTCGGTGCGGTGGCGGTGCTGTACGGCGGCGGCTCGAGCGAGCGCGAAGTCTCGCTGCTGAGCGGCAAGGCGGTCCTCGCCGCGCTCAAGCGTCGCGGCGTGAACGTGCAGGCATTCGATCCGGCGCAGCGTCCGCTGGCGGATCTGCTGACGCTCAAGATCGAGCGCGTGTGGATCGCGCTGCACGGACCCGGCGGGGAAGACGGCACCGTGCAGGGTGCGCTCGAGTTCCTCGGCGTCCCCTATAGCGGCAGCGGCGTGCTGGGTTCGGCGATCAGCATGGACAAGCTGCGCAGCAAGCGCCTGGCACAGGCGGCCGGCGTGTCGACGCCGGAGTTCGTGGTGTTGCACGCTGCCTCCGATCTCGAGCTGGCGCTCGAGCGGCTGGGTCTGCCGCTGATCGTCAAGCCGGCCTCGCAGGGATCGAGCGTCGGCATGGCGCGGGTCGAGCGCGCCGAGGATCTGCCGCAGGCCTGGAAAGATGCGCTGCGCTTCGAGCCCACCGTGTTCGCGGAACGCTGCATCGCGGGCGGTGAATACACGGTCGCCGTCCTGCAGGGCCAGGCGCTGCCATCGATACGCATCGAGACCCCGCGCAGCTTCTACGACTACGAGGCCAAGTACCTGCGTGACGATACGCGCTACTTCTGTCCGTCCGGCCTGGCGCTGCAGGCCGAGGATGAGCTGGCGAAGCTGTCCCTCGCGAGCTTGGATGCCTGCGGCGCCGAAGGTTGGGGCCGCGCCGATTTCATGATGGCTGGCGGCGGCCGGCCGCTGCTGCTCGAAGTCAATACCGTTCCGGGCATGACCGACCACAGCCTGGTGCCGATGGCGGCGCGCGCGGCCGGCATCGACTTCGATGAGCTGGTGTGGCGAGTGCTGGAGACCAGCCTGGTGCGCACGCGGATCGATACCTGATGGGCATGATGCATCGCAAACGCAACAATCGACGCAGCGCGCCGCGTGCGCGGCGCTTCAAGCTGCCGGCGCTCAACTGGCGGCGCATCGGTCTGTCGCTCGCCGGCGCGGCGGTGATCGCGCTCGCGTTTCTGGGACTGACACTGCTGCTGAACCAGCCGATCCAGCGGGTCATCGTCAGCGGCCGGCTGCAGCGCGTCTCGGCACTGGACGTGGAGAAGATCGTGGGCTCGCGCCTGGGCGGCAACGGCCTGGTGACCGTGGATCTCGAGGACATCAGCCACGGACTGCGCACGCTGCCGTGGGTGGATCACGCCGCCGTGCAGCGCAGCTGGCCGCGCGGTCTGAAGATCGAGATCGTCGAGCAGATCGCGGTGGCGCGCTGGAACCATGCCGGGCTGCTCAATGCGCGCGGGGAATTATTCCTCAGCGAGGCGCGCTTCGTGCCGCCCGAACTGCCGCAGCTCGCAGGACCGTTCGGCTCGGAGCAGGAAGTCACCGCGCGTTTTCTCGCCACGCAGGGTCACCTGACCGAGGTCGGCATGCGGCTCGCGGCCCTCGAGCTCGACGCGCGCGGCGCCTGGAACCTGACGCTCGATAACGGCGTGGCGGTGCGCCTGGGCCGCCGCCAGATCGATGAGCGCTTCGAGCGCTTCATGCTGGTGGCCGCGAAACTCGTGAGCCAGCGCGCCACCGACATCGCCTACGTGGACATGCGCTACAGCAACGGCTTCGCGGTGGGCTGGAAGGGCGGCGCCAACCATGTAGCCCTCAGGCCGGCGCCGGCGGACGACAAGGCTGCATTCAATGGCTAGAAAAGCAGACAAGAACGTCATCGTCGGGCTCGACATCGGCACCTCCAAGGTGGTGGCGCTGGTCGGGGAGATCACGCCCGACGGTTCGATCGAGGTGATCGGTCTGGGAAGCCAGCCGTCGCGCGGGCTCAAGAAGGGCGTGGTGGTGAACATCGAATCCACTGTGCAGTCGATCCAGCGCGCGGTCGAGGAAGCCGAGCTGATGGCCGATTGCGAGATCAACGCCGTCTACGCCGGCATCGCCGGCAGCCACGTGCGCAGTCTCAACTCCCATGGTGTGGTCGCGATCCGCGACCGTGAGGTCACGCATGGCGATGTCGAACACGTGATCGACGCCGCCAAGGCGGTGGCCATCCCCGCCGACCAGCGCATCCTGCATGTGCTGCCGCAGGAATTCATCATCGACGGCCAGGAGGGCATTCGCGATCCGATCGGCATGTCGGGCGTGCGGCTGGAGGCCAAGGTGCACATCGTCACCGGTGCCGACAGCGCGGCGCAGAACATCATCAAGTGCGTGCAGCGCTGCGGCCTGGTGGTCGAGGACGTGGTGCTGGAACAACTGGCATCGAGCTTCGCGGTGCTGACCGACGACGAAAAGGAGCTCGGCGTGTGCCTGGTCGACGTCGGCGGCGGCACCACCGACATTGCGGTGTTCGGCAACGGCGCCATTCGCCACACCGCGGTAATTCCGATCGCGGGCGATCAGGTCACCAACGACATCGCGGTGTCGATGCGCACCCCCACGCAATACGCCGAGGACATCAAGATCCGCTTCGCCTGCGCGCTGTCGCAGCTGGCCAATCCCGACGAGAGCATCGAGGTACCCAGCGTCGGTGACCGGCCGGCGCGCCGGCTCGCGCGCCAGACCCTGGCCGAGATCGTCGAGCCGCGTTACGAGGAGCTGTTCAACCTGATTCGCGAAGAGCTGCGCCGCAGCGGCTTCGAGGAAGTGATTGCCGCCGGCATCGTGCTGACCGGCGGCAGCGCGCGCATGGAAGGCGCGATTGAGCTGGCCGAGGAAATCTTCCACGTGCCGGTGCGGCTGGGATTACCTGGCCGTGTCAAGGGCCTGGGCGATGTGGTGCGCAGTCCGATCTATTCAACCGGCGTTGGGCTGCTGCTGTACGCGCGCGAGAACAGCGCCCCGGCCTCCCGCGCCGCGGNGCTCGGCGGCAACGTCGCCGGCGTGTTCGACCGCATGAAGAGCTGGTTCAAGGGGAATTTTTGATCCGAACGATTCGGGGAAACTTCAAGGAGCTGACAGATGTTTGAACTCATGGACGCATACAGCCAAAGCGCTGTAATCAAGGTGATCGGCGTGGGAGGCGGCGGGGGCAACGCCGTGTCTCACATGGTATCGAGCGGCATCGAAGGCGTGGATTTCATTTGTGTCAATACCGATGCCCAGGCACTCAAGGCTTCGAAGATCAAGACTTCGCTGCAGATTGGCTGCAGCATCACCAAGGGACTCGGCGCGGGCGCCGACCCCGAGATCGGCCGCCAGGCCGCGATGGAGGACCGCGATCGCCTCATTGAGGTGATCGAGGGCTGCGACATGCTGTTCATCACCGCGGGGATGGGCGGCGGCACCGGGACCGGTGCGGCACCGGTGGTGGCGCAGATTGCGCGTGAGCTTGGGATCCTGACCGTCGCGGTCGTCACCAAGCCATTCGTGATGGAAGGCAGCAAGCGCGCGATGGTGGCCGACCATGGGATCGCGGAGCTGACCAAAAACGTCGATTCTCTGATCACCATTCCAAACCAGAAACTGCTGACCGTGCTCGGACCGTGCACCACACTGCTCGACGCCTTCAAGGCGGCGAACCAGGTGCTGCAGGGCGCCGTGCAGGGCATCGCCGAGCTGATCACCCGGCCCGGGCTGATCAACGTCGATTTCGCCGATGTGCGTACGGTCATGGGCGAGACCGGCATGGCCATGATGGGCAGCGGCTCGGCCAGCGGCGAGGGCCGTGCGCGCCAGGCCGCCGAGGCTGCGGTGTCCTCGCCACTGCTCGAGGACATCAATCTGGCCGGTGCGCATGGCATCCTGGTGAACGTGACGGCGGGCGTGGATCTGTCAATCGGTGAGTTCGAGGAAGTCGGTAGCATCGTCAAGGAATATGCTTCCGAGGACGCCACCGTCGTCGTCGGCACGGTGATCGACCCCGACATGTCCAGTCAACTCCGCGTCACGGTGGTGGCGACTGGCCTCGGCAGGGGTGCTGCGGCGCAGCGCAATCGTTCCGAGCCCGCGCGCGACAGCTTCATCGAACGCTCGGCGATGTCCGCCCGCGACGCGAGCGCCAGCCGCGAGGCGGCCGCGGCACGTATGGCCGATCAGGCCCATGGGCGCTTGGCCAAAGCACGCGGCCCGCTGACACAGAGCGATTATTCGCAGCTCGACAAGCCGACCGTTGTGCGACAACGCGCTGTCGGTGACGGCCTACCGGCATTGCAGGAGGCCGAGGAAATGCTGGATATCCCGGCATTTCTGCGTCGGCAGGCGGATTGATGCGGTATCAAACAGGCGGCGGACCGGTTAGCTCCGCATCCGCCGCTGTGATACTTTAANCACGCTTTTCAGCCGCAGCGGCNGGGCTNNTTGTCTGTGGCGCTGTCTGCCACGCCTTCAACGTTTGGCACCGGAAAAATTCCTATGCTCGGCCAGCGAACACTTCGAAACTCGATTCGCGCCACCGGCGTCGGCCTGCACACCGGCAAGAAAGTCATGATGACGCTCAAGCCCGCGCCGCCCGACACGGGTATCTGTTTCCGCCGCGTCGATCTACCGCAGCCGGTGGACATCCCGGCGCGCGCGCAGAACGTCGGTGACACCACGCTCGGTACCACGCTGGTCCACGGCGATGCGCGCATCTCGACTGTTGAGCATCTGCTGTCGGCGTTCGCGGGTCTGGGTATCGACAATGCCTGCGTCGAAGTGACCGCGCCGGAGGTGCCGATCATGGATGGCAGCGCAGGTCCGTTNGTGTTCCTGCTGCAATCGGCCGGCATCGAGGAGCAGGATGTATTCAAGCGCTTTATCCGCGTGAAGAAATCGGTCCTGGTCGAGGACGGCGACAAGTGGGCGCGATTTGATCCGTTTGAAGGCTTCAAGGTGAATTTCGAGATCGAATTCGATCATCCGATCTTCAAGCGCCGCCTGCAGCGCGCCACGATGGATTTCTCCACCACCTCGTTCCTGAAGGAAATCAGCCGCGCGCGTACCTTTGGCTTCATGCGCGATCTGGAGACCCTGCGCGCCCATAACCTCGCCCTTGGCGGCACGCTCGACAATGCGATCGTGCTGGACGATGTCGGCGTCATGAACGAGGACGGGTTGCGCTACGAGGACGAATTCGTCAAGCACAAGATCCTCGACGCCATCGGCGATCTGTATCTGCTCGGCCACAGCCTGATCGGCGAGTTTTCCGGTCACAAGTCCGGCCACGGTCTCAACAACCGGCTGCTGCGAGCGTTGCTGGCCGACCGGGAGGCCTGGGAAGAGGTCGTATTCGAAGACGCCGCCCAGGCGCCGATTTCGTACGTGCCGGCGAACGCCGCCGAACGCACCGCACTCGCCTCCTAGAGGCTAGAGGCCGACAGCAGCGATTTCAGAGCCCTCGACGCGGCTTGGGTGCTGCTGGCAGCTGCACGCGCACCGTAGTGTGGGAAATCGCCGAATCACGCGCGGCAATCCTCGACTGCATCGCTGCCAGCGCATAGCGCAAGCGCGTGCCCCAGGCGGCGCTGTCGGCAAAAACCACCAACTCGGCGTTTTTCGGCACTGCACTAACGACGTGGCCGGCCAGCTCGGCCGCGACCGCCCCACGCAGCCAGTCGGCCCAGGACTGCTGCGCCGCAAGGCCGGCAGTGATCCGGCGCAGACCGGACCGGTTCGACAGTAACTCATTGATTGATTTAGGATTTGCTCTTTGACGCGGTGCAGCGCGGGCCGC
>JGI12635J15846_10003610_pt1 | contig 13412 bp, 3 predicted proteins | sample BlaSpr_A8_OM2_M2_FD_15846 | JGI IMG/M metagenome (IMG submission 15846) | reverse complement strand
AGCCTTGGCCCAAGGCTTGAATGGGCCCAATTTCAGTCCCAGAATTTAAGATCTATTTGTGGATATTGAACCAGTCCGATTTTGGGCTTAAAAGTAAATTATTGATTTCGGGTCAAATTCATATCTGGATTGGCCGATCACGGAGGTTTTCCCACCGTTTTTCGTCAATTCCGATTTTAGGCTTTGGTCTTTTTGGTGGTGTATACTGAACATATGTTCTGCAGTGGCAGTGCGATAGACTCTGGTTTCTCAACATGCATCACCCTCACTACACTTCTGCAGCCTACCAGCCAATTTGGCCGGGAATGGACAATTTTTGGTGCCCGTCACACCAAAGTTTTGCTTGTGAACAAATTCACAACGCCAAAATTCTTTGGGTCACATCTTAGTTGCGTGGACAGACTTCCATTTTGGGATGACGCATCAACACGTCATGATCACCAAAAAAAAAAGAAAAAGGTACCCATTTGGAAATGACTGTAATTTAATTCTGGGCATATACTACAAGTGACAGTGTTCTTCCACCGCAGGTAGAAAGCTCGGAGTCTGTGAAATCACTCAACGTCTTTTCGTATGTACATTTCCTGCCAGTGGCAATGTCATCGTGGAACCACACCTTCCTGCCCACACAAACACGAGCGGTGTAATGGAAATCGCCAAAATAAACCACACCCTTCAGACCAAAGATCACCATGGAACCTCCGTTATGAAAGCTGATTTTCTTGCTAACCCGGACAGTAGCATCAGATACAGAAAATACCAATACCTTGGGAATAACGTCAAAACGAGTAATTTTATCCACTTCACCGTTGCAGTGACCGCACCGTTTTCGAGGGTGGCGATCTCGAAATTTCTTCTGTAGACACATTGACGTGGTGCAGTCGCGATCGTCAGGACATTGAATAACACAGGTTTGAAGGTCGTTATTCAAGTTGTTTTCATCCTGACAATCTATGCACCGTAGCCATGTGGACGCGATGATTCCGTCACTTCTAAGAAGCTGTTCAGACATTTCACTAATCGGGATCCCCACTTGGCCATACGGAAATAGGTTGGGGTTCCTCTGGTGTAGTAGATGTCTGACTTTATTCCTAGCAGACTCCATCGTTCCTTGACCGCCGCTAGCACGGTGGAAACCTGACGCCAATACATTCATGATCCTGTTCATATCTTTGAACCGTTTCTTCCACTCAGACGGATCTTGCACCCAGATGGAGAACAGTATTGTCATCAAGGAGTCGTAAGCACAGCTGTAGTTTTCGCTGTCCCATATAAATCCTCGAGGCTCTTGCAATTCGTAGTCGAAACTTTCTGACACCTTTATCCTCTTAGACGTTTGATCGATATTGTCATCATCCAGTCTTCGTTTACGTGAGGCGGAAGTAACGGGAACAGTGCCTTTGGCAATAACAAAACCAGTAGTATTTGACCTGTCGGACACAGTGATCCCCTCCTTGTTACATTTTTTACCCTTCACGATCTGCCACGGGGAATCAGTAGTCGCATCAAGCATATCTAAAGGATCTCGCTGACTCCAGCGAATAGCGAGATGAACGTTAGATGGTACGTAACTAGTACCTTTCCATTTCTGAAATTGACGAATAATGACGTTACGCCTGCTACCAATGACGTGTTCAGGAAGCTCGTTTTCATACCTGAGTCTCGTAATTTCGTCAAGTAATTCTAATTCCCTAAACTCCTGTCTGAGATACCCGGAAGCTCCGCCTGTTATCACCTTTGGATCAAACCCTTGAACAATGATGGTGCCCTCAGCGCTGGCACTTCTTGACAGACAAGTGTAATACGACTGATGGCTGTGACAATTGTTGAGATCTACCACATTATCTGGTCGAGTTCTTCCTTGAGAGGAATAGTCCGTCATTGCAAAGTTGGGTAACACCAACACTTGGTCCCTGGACAACGAAACTTCATCGTCGTTTGGAAGATAGCACATAGTGGCTGTAGAGTGCCTGGTGATGGGAACAACGTTTTCAGGAAGGCCATCTATTTTGACTGTTTTAGGCGGATCCTTCAATCTCACGAAAAGTGTGTCAAGCACAACCTGCCCTTCGGGACCCTTATCGGTTTGCCAACCAACAACAGTTGCTTCGGCGCCTTTGGTTATGCAGCACTCCGTAGCATCGTTGTGCTTCAACATGACTGGTAGTCCGACACAAAATGTCAGTTTACCCGCTACGTGTTTGTTGGACGAAGCGTGAGGTTGTTCCCATAGAATACGCTGCAAGTGAGGTGGCAGGACGTTTGTTTTACGTATAGGATCAAGCAGTTTTTTCTTTGCACGACCACGAGCATTCTTTTGCCTCCTGTCATCGGGGTTCTTCCATCTGTCAATAGAGTAAAACGAGTGTAGGGTCCGACCGTTTTCGGCTGCGAATCGTTCGCATCCAAGTTCATTGATCTTGTCTCTCTGGGTATTTCTCGCGGTTATAATGGATACGTTCCTGAACCTCTTCTGCGCCAACTTAGGATCGTTAGGGCCTTTACCAGCTATCCTAGATCTTAGGAATAATATGTCGTCGGGCGTGCAGGATTTATATCTCATATTCTCCAATGCAGTTCTCAATTTGGTGTCAGCGACAGACTGCTTGGATTGTCTCATATTTTGACGGAGGATGACCACTGTCGTAATCTGGTGCCACAGGGCCTTGCCGATCGCAGATTCTTGATGTTCTACAGACTGCCCGGAATGAATTTGCGTACCAACATTACCCGAATACAAGGTAGGACCACTTCTAGCTGGGGGTAGCTGAGCAAAGTCCCCTCAAAAATAAAGTTGATGCCCCCAAAGGGCTCATCGTGTATTCCACGCGCTTTTGCAGCTTGCGCACTTATCTTGTACATGTCACGACAGGAAAGCATTGACACTTCGTCTAAAAAAATGTAGTCAACGCCATCCAACCTGGCTTTGATCTGTGCCAGAGATTTCGCAGACACAAATTCACCATCACTAATGCCCAGTACTGAATGGTAAGTGGATCCATTCAGAAGAGCTGCAGCTGCACCAGTAGGGGCTACAACAAGAAAGCGGTGATTCTCTTTACGTTCCCCAAAGAAATGTATTAGAGCCTTTATGACCTGAGATTTTCCTGTGCCTCCCATGCCTCCTAGGTACATGCGTAACTTTTCAGGCTTTTCCATTGTGGAGTGATTTGCTATAATCCGAAACGCTCTTTCCTGTTCCGAGTTCAATTCAAACTTTCCAATACTGTCTCGAATAAGTTGCTCGTCGGATTTGGAAGCAGGTTGGAACGTACGGTCGATGTAGCTTCTATCGACGATTTCGACCACGTTAGGCTTGAATCCGCTGGAGTTGGCGCTGGTGTTAGTATTGACGGGTAAATTTTTACTTCTTTCATCCAAGACAGCTTGTTTTTCCATGAGTACAGCAGCCCTCCATGCCTTGGACGGCTGTTGATGTTCAGGCTTGACTGGAACAGAAGATCCAACATCAGGAAGTCCATCTGCGCACTCGTCAAGCCACCCAGCCATCTTCAATGTTCGTTCAGCCGTCAGCATCTCGTGCATCCTATTGCTTCCTCGTTTTCCCAGAATCTTGAGGTCATCTCCTTCTGATGAATCGTATTCCGCACTAGGATCGAATTCGGCGCCGCCGGTCGCGAGCTCGCTGTCATGTAGATCATCGAGTTCAGCGAGGACATCGTCAGTCGCCCACTGGTAGCATATCCCATTTCCATCTTTATCTCTCCGTGCAGAGTAATCGTCCCTGGCATCCAGACACTCGTAACGAACGTTAAAATTCCTGATGATCTCTAATTGCCTCTTACTGAATTCATGAGAAGTGAAACTCTTGTCCCAAGATTCGAGTTCCGACTTCAAGTCCTTACCACTTCGCCAAGGTTTGAACAGCGTCAGCATCGTACAGCAGTAGTATTCGCGATCTCCACGATCGGATCTGGGCAGGGTGTTGGGTAAGAAATTTGGAACTACCGCAGGGTCCTCGTCACGCATGCGAGCCCGATGGGTCTGCAACTGGGGATGACCGTGACGAAAAGAATAATTGTTCTTAGGAACATGTTCTGCCAGCTCTGCCATGACATCCAGCTCATCGTACTCACTGTTCTCGCCCTCGCCATCATCACTGTTGTCGTTAACACCATTGAGATAGCCTATATCGTCTTCCACAAAATCACTCAAAGGAGCATCGCCTATGTTGCTACTACCTGCTTCCATTTTCACCGAAAGTCCTCCCGTCTTAACTGGAGTAGAGCGTACCTCAGTTGGTTGAATGTTCAGTTCGTCATCTGACTCATCGAATTCCGGGTCATCAATCGACTCCCCGACCTTTTTTTTCCTCATGCGTCTCTTCCTCGTCTTTTCTGCAAGTCGTATCCAGTCGTATAGTGAGACGTGCTCGTACATGGACGGTCTAAAAATGTAATCATTCACTTTTGAAACTCCGATAAACTGACCCTGACTTTTGCTGATGACCACCTTGTCCGAAACACCGTCCAAGTCGGGTACTCTAGTCGTATCCGTGTCCCATGCACTCATAGTTTCCCTGACATAGCCTCTCCAATAGAACGGGACAAACCTATGGCCTGTGTAGTGGTCTGGATTCCCTAGGACATAAAGGGACGCCATGGGTCCTCCAATTTCCATCTTTGCAGTCAAGGAATTTACAACCTGCGTGAATACTTTCCTGACCTTCTCCTTGCGCTTTAGATCTCCACCTATCATATCTGAATTCTTATCAAAAATACTTCTTATTACGTCAAATATACTATACGTCTTCAGACCGGGCTTAGTTATATAATCGCTAACATATGCGACGACAGCCTTGATGGCTGTACCCGACAGAAGACTGGTGACGTCGGAGTTACATCGTAAAATGTATGTTAACAGCGGTGTGAAGGTGTTTATCCAAGCCTCACCCTTTTTCAGATTGAGTGCACCAGTCTTGGGATCGACCAAGGTTTGTTCGAAAGTGTCTCTTGGAAAGCGACGTTTACATTCGCCTTTGGCATTTGTGCAGTACGATGTGTTATTCCCGTTGCTGTCAAACGTATGGACATGCTGATTGGAGCGTAGCAACAGATCATCCACAACATACTCAAATGTCTGCCACCAGGACTTTCTCTGATCGCCACAAGAGCATTTATTGCATTTAGCACTGCAGGGAGGTGGAGGAGGTTCTGGCATAGTAAAAGTGGGATCACGATAATCGACGGACCTGGATGCATTGCCAACTCTCTCAGAGACGTCGATCTTCTGTCCTGTCAGGAACTCGCCAACGCAGAGGCTTTCCAAATATTCTACCATTTTCTTCTGAAATTCGGAGTTGGTGTCCATTATATTTCGTCGTATCTCATTTGGCGTTAACGATCCGGATATCCACAGCAGGAGGTGAAGGTGTAAGGTGAGACGGCCTTGCTGCTCAACCGTGCCGTAATAAGCTTCGGTGTTCCCATAAATGCCCGGATGGTCCTGTTCCACACCTAGAACATGTTTAATGAACATCTGAACCATAAAATGAAAGAACCTTGCGCCGGCCACAGGGTTCTTGGCAATAAGCCTGTAGCACTCATTGTTAGGACGGATTTCGGGTGAGAAAGTCTCCTTCGTATCTGCGTAGTAAAGACTGATGGGATGCTTAATGTCGGTAGGAGCGAAGGTGATAAACCACGACGGGGCACCGACGTAGGATATCAGTGACCATATCTCGTTTCGCATATATCTCTTAGACGTCAAAGATCCCTGAACATGGCCGCCGACGTGGTCCAGGTCCGATATAAGTTTGTAGCAATCTTTCTCCTCAGGGGTCACTGGTTTCACTCGTTCCCCTCTTGTTAATCTATCGGACAGGTCTTCCAGGACGCCTACATCAATATTCATAAGGCGATCTGCTATGTCATCAAAATTATGTCTTTCCGTCAACAAGTACGCCCCTGTTGTACACTTCTTCATCTGCTCTTGGTTGAAGGCAATGAGCGGGAAGTGCGGGTCCATCTGGAACCGCTTGTCGTGGTACATCAAAAGTCTTCGCTTGTGCATAAGGTCTGACATTTCCACGTCCTCGCCATCGACACTTCCAATACCACCCAAACCATAAGGAAAAAGCCACGGGAACATCATTGGATATAACTGTGGATTGTCATACATGGACTCAGGTTGCTCAGCATGACCAATAGCGAGTATCTTGCCGTCGTCATCCTTCAAATGTTTCATCGCTTTGGCGGCGAGGGCCTTTGGACCCATGGTGTTCAGTTTTTCGCCAGTAACACCATTCACAACAAATGGACACGGACCATCATCGACGCCCTCCTCCGTTTCATTGTCAAATGCGCTGACAGCCTCCGGGTTCTTGTTCGTGAGTGCACTCCTATATGTAACTACAACCGGGGGCCCGTTCTCCGGATAGGACTCCAGGTTGTCGTGCGCTATATCTAGATCATGATAGTCTGCATGATTCAATTTCAACCATTCCAGAGCCTTACACACTTTATTTCTACGCACGAGCAGCGGCGTTCTTTCCAAGTCCTTTGGAGACGGTCGACAGGGACCTGTATAGATAAAAGCGAGCACCTCGTCAAGGTCCTCGATGGGAGGAGGTAATCGCTGATAAATCTTAGGCATTGGGTTTTCGAACGCAATGACATTTGATTTCATTTTGTGCATTCCCGACGAAACCTGAACTATGCACCTGTTACGACGAACACGAGAAATCAACAACTGTTCCGCGTACGATAAATCCTGTAATTCCGACGGTACAGATCCGAGCCAAAGCCCATTCGCAAGCGCATATTTTGGGGTCAGTCCCTGCGCTAGACTATCTTCGCAGGATCTGCATATATTCGAACAGGCATGATCCAGAATAGGGCCTTTCACCTCCGAAATGGGGTCCTTTGGGGACGATCGCTCCAGCCGTGTGAGTCCCATACCATCCCTCGTCAAAACATTCAGATCGCATTTAACGTCTACCAACCTCTTAAGCTGAGAGACCGGAGTAAGCTGCCCACATATCGTGCAACCCCCTTCTGCAAAAACACTCGGTGACGTGTCGTTACACCACCCTCTCACGACCGTCTCCTTCAACTCGGTGGAAGGAGGAGGAGGAGGGAACTTGTGGGGCCCCTCCTTGACGGCCTTCCGCTTATCCTTTTGTTGTTCAGCTTTCTTCTGCTTTTCGTCTTCGGGAAGCCCGCGTGCTTCCTGTCGCCTCTGTTTATCTTTTTTTCGAGAAGTGTCGAGCTTGTTGTACCACTTTTTGCTTCTTTCGGCGTTGGTCTTGACGGCATGCAAAGCAAATACAGATACATGTGTGCTGCAACACGGACAAGAATGACCCTTAAACATGTCAGGCACGTCATTCATCCGCGGTCTCGACGGGATGTGGACCCCGTGAACCTGTCCAATGTACTTGACGTCTTTCACTGTGAGATCGGCAACGAATTGTTCTAGAGGTATATTGCCGTATACGTGATTATCCATACCTGCGTATATAGCCTCTACCGCGTTTCTATGGTTGTGAGCGACATATCTCAACCTGGAAGTGGGTGGGAAGTTCTTGTTGGAGACGTCAACATAGGGACGCAGTGTATCCAGAGAAACCGTGGGCACTCTACCACCTCCTACGTGTAAGTGGGGTGATGGCACGTCGTCACGGTCACGAAAGTCCGCCAGAGGTGCTTCGATCGTCCTGACCAATCCGCACGGAAGTAAAGGCAGACGAGAAGCTATGATAAATAAGACAGTGAATCGTCTTGCAACTAACAGACGCTCCTGTATCGATAAAAAATCATGGCGCTTGAAAAGGGTGCGAATTAAGCGGGATTTGATACCTTTGCATACTTCAGGCACCGTTGTCTGCTTCGTGAAACATCCATGTATGGTTGAAAGGACTAAACGACGGGTGTATTGAGGCCACCACTTGTTTCGAGGTGTTAGAAAGGCAAGACCATGATATGCACTAATTCCCAGGCGCTCAAGCGTTGCTGTTAGACTCCACACAATGTTTTCGACGCGCTGGGACAGGTGGGGCCCATGCGTCAAAGCGAATTTGAACACACGTGTATGGACACCGTATCCAGTATGTATCATCATAGTTGCAAGGTCGATGACGGCTGCGGATAAGCTACGAATGGTGGTCCGTCCGCACGTGGACATGCGCTGGAACGTGACACCGCAGACATTAAAACGTCGGACAAACTGTCTACCGGAAATCGTATCTGACAACGCATAGTTTTTATGTTGGTTGAGAGAACATCTGTAGCCTCGAGCATTATTATATCTCGGAAAGTCGAGATCGTTGTCGAAATCCCAGCCTTGGACGGTACTCTTGTTGCCATATCTCAGAACATCAAGACTATAATCGACACCCCAGTCTTGGGTGCGAAGTATCTTTTCAACGTCCCGGTCTTGGACGTGAGGCAATACATTGCCGTTTTGATGGTGCGTAAAGTTGCCATGGTCAGGAGGAAAACGCGGGATAGGGTCTGACGTACGTGTACACGACTGTTCGGCGACATTCGAGTACGTGGAGGACACCGGAGATGCACGAAAGAGATGCAGGGATGAAGTACACACTCCGCTCGCTGGTAGGCGTGGCCATGTTGCACTCTCAGTGGTTGCATCGAAACGTTCAACGCCAGTCTGCCTGGCACGATTTAGGACAGACGACGAGTGTTCCAGATGGAAGGGGAAAATGAAGAGTAAATTAAGTTTCAGAGCAAAGAACATGGCAAACAGCCATAGACGACGATTCATGATGACGGAGGAAAGAGCAAGAGAAGAGTACGCGTGGCAAAATGCTGTGCCACATCAAACGCCATGCGTTGTAGAAATCGTGAATATCTCTACTGACACTATATTTTTTCTTCCCGCAGTTTTTTGCAACGCGTTTCTGCGAGGCTTGACTACATATATAAAAATTTAGTTTTATTTATATTGAGGTCGTTGTGCTCGTGGAATGAACGAGGTTGCGTTTTTCATTGCATTCCAAGTCGGAGTTTTTATTTTTATTTTAAAAATTGGTCAACATAAGGCATTCTGCCTGCAGAATAATGTTAATAATAAATAGTAATTCGGTGGACGCCCGTATACATAGCAGATATTACGTACAAAGTTTCGTGGAGAACGGGCAAACACGGGCGTTCCAACGACATATTTTGTAACTCTTTGCAAGCAGGTAGCAGTAGTACACCAAAGAAAAGTAGACCACGAACCGACGTCGTGGGCGAAATGTTCAAAGACAAATACAACAATGCGATCCTGAGGTGATACAAGGTATTGTAAGGATATCACACAATGAAGTAAACGTTGCTGCCATTATCCCGTCCGCTGCTGCCGTAACGTGCAAACGGTCTCCAACATGTCGCCCATGAATTTCTCCATAGACGCTACCCACTCGCACACCTTCACAGCAGACAATCGACCGCAGGATTTGCCTGCAGTTTCTCTCCAAATCTTCAGGCATTTTTCCTGTGCGAGGAATGTGCTCTCAGTGTGTTCGAGGGAAACACCACGACTTTGGTGATCCGCCACCCGCTCCACTTCCCATTCCAATCCTTGTCGCGACTGTTCCCACCATCGAGGACCCCAGAGCGAGACACTCGCATAGGCGCTAGTCTTCAGAGCGAGGGTGGCATGAAGATGATACGGAGGCAAGACGAATGCTTGTAACCCCCGTGCATGCAAGAGCTCCAGCCCGTGCATTTCCAAGATTGCATCAACGGTTTTAACACCGACGGACGTCTGCACACAATGCCTATCCCACCAAGACAGGTTGTGAGGTGTGGCTGGCCAGAAAAGCCAAAGGATGTCACAGTCGACGTTTGTTATTAACCGTGCTGCCCTATCGCTGAAACGAACGTCGGTGAATGAACCTGCAAGACAGAATGATGATGTCCACACAGGTCCATTTTCGTCTTCCTCACAGAGGGTGTCCGTCTTGATCGTGTCTGGAATCCGAAGTCTGCATAATTGCATCCCTTCGGGTTGGGCAGGGACGGAAATAATGCTGTGAAGTCGGGATGACGATGCCCATTCGCTTGGACACAATCCGGAATACACAGTTGCGACAAAACCCGCATCAGTCGCCTCACCACTCTCGCAACGAGCACCGCGATAGACATCGTGTGGATCCGCGTCGGGGCAATTCAGCATATCTGAAGCCACATGTTTCATGGTAGGTCTTCGACCTCCAGCAAATATTTCGGGGCACGGATCAAATGTGGAGAAGATCGGGACTTCGTAATGCAGTGACAACAAAGCATCCAAAACATGGATTCCCTGGGCCACACTTGATCGCTTGCTACAAAACTTGTTGACCCACTCATTTTTCAACTCTTTCAACCATGCGTTTAACCGGCCTTGTTCATCAAAATAAAATAATAAATAAATAAACACGATTAGGTGGCATACAATACACAACAAACAAAGGGAAGTGCGGTGCACGCAACGAAAGAGAGAGAAAAAGAAGAAAAAAGCGTCGAGACACTCACCCTTGACAACATGCGAGTGAACCCGTAATCTCGAAACCGGACGAGACCCAACGCATTCGTCCTGAGCCATTGATATTGGAATACGGATCTGCTGTACGATATCCTCGGTATCTCTGCCTGTCATCCTGTGTTTACGAGATCTGAACGTGGAGCCAGCGACCCAACGGTAGTCACCGCTGTCGGTACGGTCCAACACACGGTCTGTGAAGTTCGGATAGCGGGTACGAGCCTTGACATCCCCATGTGCTATACCAGCTTCCCATCCCCATTCCGTCTTAACCCACACCGATTCACCCGACGAAAACAGATCTCCGTTTCTTGCATCGACATCCGTAGGTGGATCGTTTCCACCGCTGTAGACGAGAAATGGCACCCTGCTCTTGTGGTATAGAAAAGAATCTGTCTTGAAACAGACAGACGAAGGCATGTAAGGTGACACGATCGGTGATGACAGAAAGGATGCAATGATGGAACACATCACGTGCAAAGCATCTGCGTTTTGATAATAAGATACAGGCCGCAAGCAAACGCAATGCGTTCACGTGACCTGAGCGTGACAATACCGTCAAAAGCTATCTTGCCTCGCAATTGTGAGATTATAAAACCTGGAAGTTGTTTGTAGAGTTAGTTTGCATCAATCCCATGTGTTAAATATTTTATTTTCGTGAAAGTGGCAGACGAGATAGCTTTTTCGCATTTCTCGGTACTTTTGGGACTCAGCCACCGTGCTCAAGTTGTCATGATGAAGCTTTGCTCAATTGTGTCTGTCATTAAAATATGCAATAATCGTGTTTAATGTATACATGTTGACAAATTATATGACTTTTAACTTTATTTAGCCTATCTATTAACCATTCATGAGAGTACTTCCATGTACAGAAGGCTTTGAGGCTTGAGACTATGTAGTGAAGACCGTAAAATTGTGCTTACCGCAGTTTATCATTTAATGCATAAAAACAAGTGTTTAGTACCTAATATTGTCATTTTGGAGGTTCCTGTGGTAGCCAGACTCATGCAGTGAATTGTCAATACTCAAGTGGCGAGCATGTCACACGGCATCACAGCATGGAATTTTAGCGGAAAGGCTATCTCGTCTGCCACTTTCACGAAAACAAAAAATTTAACACGAGGGATCTATGTAAAATGACTATACAAACAACTTCCAGGTTTTAGAATTTTTATAATCTCACTATCGCGAGGCAAGCTAGCTTTTTTCAGCATTGTCACGCTGAGGTCATGTGAACGGGTTGCGTTTGCTTGCGGTCTATCTTACCTATTTACGGATTAAAATAAATAAATAAACGCTTCGTGCAGTGCATAGAGTATGTAGAAGATTTTGCGTAGGTTGGTCAGTGGCTACACCGACCTCGAATCGATTAAAAGCATACAACTCGGGGACTTTCGAATGTATATATACACCATAGGCCACACACTCTTAACGCCACATCGTCGAACCACAACAAAAACAAATGGCGAAGGTGTAGCAAAACAAATTGGTGCTAACGACCGAACCACCGTAGACAACAATGTGTCCAAAACAAAACAAAATATTATATATAAAATATGTGCACCAGCTTAAAACAAGAAAGAGTATCGACATCTTGCGAGTTGACATACCAACGTCGAAGACATGCAACAGACAGTACAGAATCTTCTACTGCTCGCTGTATCCGTCTGCATCATCGAGCGACAGCCAACGACTTTACTCCGGTGATCGCTGTGACTTGTTACGTTTCTCGAAGGCCCTACGGGTCGTTCTCGGAACACCTTTTGCCTTCTTGATTCCTCCCGGATTCCTACGCTTTGACAACATTTTCTTTCTATTCGAAGTTGCTGAATCGCGTATCGTGTCGAGCGCATTCTGGACACGCTCGATCATTGTTGTCAACCAGCCACCAACATCAGCAGCTAGACGATGGTCAGGGAACCTCCTCAAGATCTGGTTCCAACTATCCAACCCTTGCTTCTTGATGGTAATGAGAACATTCTCTGCATCTCTGGCCGAGAATCCGTAGAGCGAATAGTTTATTGCCCATAAAATCTCCCATTCGATACCCTCGCGAGACGTTTCCCACCAAGGATAACCCCATAAAGGAATCCCCATATGAGCGCTGACGTCAAACGCGAGAACCGCGTGCAGATGATAAGGGGGGAGGATAAAAGCTTGTGGACCAGTTGCATGCAGGAGGTGTAAATCTTCTAACTCCGCCACAGCCCTGTACGTAACGTCATCGTCAGAACGGTGTCCGTGATGCAATCCCCACCATCGTAGATTGCGTTCGGTGGCAGGCCACAGCAGCCAGAGTTCATCGCATTTCACGTTGAGAATCAGTTGCGCTGAACCGTGGTAATCGACTCGAAGTTCCGTTAACGAACCTGCAGCATGTAAAGATGATACCCACGCAAGCTGTTCGCCGTTGGCTTCAGCGAAGGCATCATCTCGGTATAAATGTGGAATGTCCAATTGACACTGCTGAGTACCGCTCGGCTGGGAAGGAAGTTTGAGGACGTTGTACAGTCGCGACGACGGGGTCCACTCCTTGGGACACGAGACCAACACGTTATTTGCCACAAAAGCCGCCTTCGACAAGCCCGAGACGATGGTGCGAGCACCCGCGTCGTGAACGTCTATTGTCTCGCCTGGATAACAGGAAATATCTGTAACCACGTGTTCTACCGTGGGCTTTAGGGAACCGGAGTATATGTCGTCGCAAGAATCGAGTATGGGAAACACGGGTATCTCGCTCGAGCGACTCAAGAGTACGTCCAAAATGCGTTTCCCTCGCTCCAAACATGGAAACAGTGCAAGGGGCGATTTTGTCCATCTTTCACGCAACTCGCTCAACCATGTGTTGTGTGAAATGGCTGGGTTTAATCGAAATCAGCTGTAGGCTCTTACAAAGATCGTGTAGACAAACTCTTACGTTCACA
>JGI12635J15846_10003608_pt1 | contig 13419 bp, 10 predicted proteins | sample BlaSpr_A8_OM2_M2_FD_15846 | JGI IMG/M metagenome (IMG submission 15846) | reverse complement strand
GATCGCCGCCGCCGTCACCAACGCCAATACCTGCTTGCGCTGGCTTACGCGCGAGCACCCCGATCTGGAAGAGGCTCGCGCGGCTGCGATGAGAATCGTGAAAGACGGCACGCGTGCGGCGGAAATCATCAAGCGGACCCGCCTCCTCTTCAAGAAGGGTACTCCGCAACGGGAGTTGGTGGATGTAGGCGAAGTCGTTCGAGAGATGATCGTCCTCTTGCGCGGTGAGGCGACACGATACAACATAACAGTCCGGATGGAGCTAGCCGCAGCTCTTCCCCGGATCAGGGGAGATCGTGTGCAATTGCAACAGGTGCTGATGAACCTGATCGTGAACAGCATCGATGCGATGAAGGAAGTGGATGGGGCGCGCGAGTTGGCCATCAAGTCGCAGAGAACGGAAAAAGAGGAAGTTCTGGTGTCCGTCAGCGATACCGGCGTAGGGCTTCCCCCGCAGCAGTCGGACCAGATCTTCAAAGCGTTTTTTACAACCAAGCCTCACGGCACCGGCATGGGGCTTCGCATCAGCCGCTCCATCGTTGAATCGCATGGCGGCCGCTTGTGGGCCGCCGACAACTCTCCGCGCGGCGCCAGTTTTTATTTCACACTTCCCGCCGAAACCGAGGCGCATGAATGACGCCCGCGGACGCTGCCACGGTGTTCGTCATTGATGACGATGCCGGCGTGCGTGCGTCCATCCAAGGGCTGCTGAAATCGGCGAGGTTACGGTGTGCATCCTTTGGGACGGCGGAAGAATTCCTGCGCAACAAGCCACCGGACGGGCCAAGCTGCCTTGTTCTGGACGTAAGCCTTCCTGGCATCAACGGCCTAGACTTTCAGCGCCAGTTGGGTGACGCCGGTATCCAAATTCCCATCATCTTCATCACCGGTCACGGAGATATTCGGATGACGGTGAAGGCCATGAAATCCGGTGCCGTGGAGTTTCTGACCAAGCCTTTCCAGGATCAGGACCTGCTGGATGCGATCCGTCAGGCATTGGATCGCGACCGTGTGACGCGCCAACAGCAGAGTAATCTTGCCGAGTTGCGAAAACGCTACGAGGCACTGACGGCCCGCGAGCGTGAAGTCATGGGCCTGGTGGTCTCGGGGATGCTCAACAAGCAAATAGCCTTTGATCTGGGGACCAGCGAAATCACTGTGAAAATACATCGCGGGCACGTGATGCGGAAGATGCAGGCTGAGTCGCTGGCAGAATTGGTTAGAATGGCGACGAAACTGGAACTTATATTCGCCAAAAAGTAGACCAATGCCAAGCCGCCACTGTTCCACAAGCCAGTTTGTGGTCCTTCCGTTTTAGCTGGCGCTTTCTCAACTACCACCACTAAGAATTGTAGTTGCCTCTCTGATTAGGGTGAAATGCGGACTCCTATACCAAAGTATAATTGCGCCACTTTGGGGACGCTGCTAGATTTCAAGCATGGCCACTCAGGGAAACACGAAACTAGTAGCGATTGTCGATGATGATGATTCAATGCGCAGCGCCCTGCAGGGCTTGCTAAAGAGTGCTGAACTGCCTGCACAATCGTTTGCGTCGGCGGAAGAATTCCTGAAGTCTGGCCAGCACCATCAGGTTGCCTGTTTGATCGCCGACATCCGCATGCCGGGAATGTCCGGTCTCGAACTGCAGGCCCAGCTGAACGCCGAACATTGCAGGATTCCGATTATCTTCATCACAGCACACGGCGACGAAAAAATGCGGATGCAGGCGTTGCGAGCAGGCGCCGTGGAATTCATGGCAAAACCGTTCGACGACGTAGCATTGCTCGAGAGTGTACGGGCAGCTCTGGAAAGCTAAGCCAGCAAGCAGAAGTATGCATCAGGTTGCGCAAGGAGGCCATTCGTGGCAGCTGTTGCAAGATTCGGATCCGCTGACCGGGACAGCAATCCGCGCAGGTTCGAGCAAATTATAGGCAACAGTCCAGCTTTGGAATCGGTACTCGAACAAGTCGAACGCGTCGCGCCTACGGACTCCACGACTCTTATCCAGGGAGAAACAGGCACCGGCAAGGAGCTGATCGCGCGGGCAATTCACAATCTGAGCGCGCGGTGCGGACGATCATTCATTAAATTGAATTGCGCCGCCATTCCGTTCGATCTGCTGGAAAGCGAGCTTTTTGGCCACGAGCGAGGCGCGTTCACCGGAGCCATAGCCCAAAAGATTGGCCGTTTCGAATTGGCCGACAAAGGGACGCTGTTCCTGGACGAGGTGGGCGATATTCCGACGGGCTTGCAGCCCAAACTGTTGCGTGTCCTGCAGGAACAAGAATTCGAGCGTTTGGGCAGCACTCGGACTCACCAAGTGGACGTTCGGCTCGTCGCTGCGACCAACCGGAATCTGGTTGACATGGTGAAGCGCAACGAATTTCGTAGCGACCTCTACTACCGTCTGAATGTGTTTCCGATCCCTCTACCACCCTTGCGGGAGCGCCGGGAAGACATTCCGGCGCTGGTCGAACATTTTGTCGAGATTTATGCCCGTCGGATGAACAAACAAATCGAACACATTCCTCCAGAAACGATGTCTACGCTCATCACCTATCAGTGGCCAGGGAACATTCGCGAGCTCCAGAATTTCATCGAGCGGAGCGTTATTCTCACTTCGGGCAACGTCCTGCAACCCCCTCTCGCGAGTTTGAACAGTGCCGCCGAAGCGGAATCCCTTGGAGCAATTACTCTGGAGGACGCGGAGCGAGTCCACATTCGCAAGACCCTCGAGCAGACCCGCTGGGTTGTCGCAGGTCCGAACGGGGCAGCCGCACGTTTGGGAATTAAGAGGTCCACCCTTTACTTCAGGATGCAAAAGCTTGGCATCTCACGTACCAAGAAAGATTTCGTTCCCTCCCAGCAGAGTTGAAATGACGCGAGGGTCGACTCTCCAATCGATGGACCCTGTCGATACATTGGATATTGGACGCGCCGACGCTCGCATCTCCGAGCGACCTAAATCTGAAGCTGTTTGACATTCAATCAAATAAATAACCTCACTAAGCCTGTCGGCATGCGGACGTCGTGTTTAGCGGGCTGGCATCGCACACCGCGCTATTGTCTGTGACGGCCTCTACTTTCAGTCACTTACGCAATGATCTTTTGGCAACCGTTTTGCTTCTTCCAGTTGCGTCGCTCGACGCACCGAAACCTTTCGTGGCGACAGAAACGACGAGAAATCACGAAACTGGCGGCTCTCAGGAATCGCCGCTGCCTATTCGCGCGTGCGCCGTTCTCTCGCGTAAGGGGTCTTGTTTCGGAATCTCAAAAAAGGAGGAACTATGAAATTGCAAAGAGTCGTGTTCGTTTTGATTGGAATAATGTTTTTGTTCGCAGGCAAGTCGTCAGCACAGCAGGTGAAAACCGATTACGATCGCAGCGCAAACTTCGCGCAATACAAAACTTACTCGTGGGCACAAGTTAAGACGAAAGATGCCCTAGACGTTGATCGAATCAAGGCTGCCGTCAATGCCGCCTTGGCAGCAAAAGGCTGGACCCAGGTGGATTCCGGCGGCGATATTTCAATCCTCGCCATGGAAATCACCCGCAATCAGCAGACGTTGAATACGTTCTATGACGGGTTTGGAGGAGGCTGGGGTTGGAGGCGCTTTGGTGGCGGAGGTTTTGGTGAGGCAACGACCACCACTGAAACGTACAAGGTCGGCACTGTGGTCGTCGATCTCTTCGATACCAAGACCAAGCAACTGATCTGGAGAGGCGCCTCGAGTGACACTCTGTCCAACAACTCCGACAAGAACATTAAGAATCTGGATAAGGGCGTGGAGAAAATGTTTAAGCAATTCCCTCCAGGCTCTTCGAAGAAGTAAAGGTGTCGAACATGACTCGCTACTTGTACGCCGCCGTCACTCTCGGGCTCATTTCGGTAGCCATTCCGCTGCGTGCGGCCAACAGGCCGCACGCAGGAACAGACCGCCAGAGCAAGGTGGTCTGGACCAATGACGACCTCGAAAAACTTCATGATCTCGGCCTCATTTGCATCGTAGGCCCAATGAACGATGAAACTTCGAAGTCGGCATCTCTGCCACAACCTTATGGGAATGCCCAGGACCCGGAGTGGTATGCCGAGCAGGCGGCGAGACTGCGCGATGAACTCGAGCGGAGAAACGCCCAGCTCGGTGGATACCGTCAAGGGATCGAAGATGCAAGGAGCCTTAAGACGATGACGGGTGGCATAAATCTCGATGAAGGCGACATAGGCATCACTCCCGAAGCCGGCATTGAAATCCTTCAGCAGCGCGTGAACGAAGCGCAAGCGGAACTCGATGGACTGGAAGGCTTGGCCCACCACAATGATATCCCGCCGGGCACGCTGCGCGGCCAGTGAAGTTCCCTAGCGCGGCTGACGAGGGTTAATGAAATTGTTTCAACACGGGTTTGACATCAAGGGGATGATCCCAATTTTGTACTGGAGAATATGCCATGAAGTTGTCCAAGCAGGTTTTGATCCTACTTCTCTGTTGTTTGCTTGTGCGATTCACTGCGCAAGCCGAATCTTTCGGTTCTACGGGCCAATCCAACGAACAGCCGCAAACGCCGCCCGTGCAACATTCTCCTCAAGAGTTGCAGCAACTCGTCGCCCCGGTCGCCTTGTACCCGGACGCCCTCGTTGCGCAGATTCTCGCCGCTTCTACCTATCCCGCCGAGATTGTCGAGGCAGACCGATGGATGCAAAGTCATTCCAACCTCAAGGGTGAAGAACTGGCAAAGGAAGTTGACAAACAGCCCTGGGATCCGAGCGTGAAGGCCCTTACACAATTTCCCTCGGTTCTTGAAAACATGGACAAGAACCTCTCTTGGACTTCATCCCTCGGCGACGCATACGCTAACCAGCAGCAGGATGTTACGGATGCTGTCCAAGTGATGCGTCAGCAGGCTCACAAGGCCGGCAACCTGAATAGCAATGAACAGGAAAAGGTAACAACTCAGGGCAACACAATCATCATTGAACCAGCCAATCCTGAGGTGGTCTATGTGCCCGCGTACGACCCTTGGCTCGTGTACGGCGAACCGATCGTCGCGTATCCGGGTTGGTACTCCGTGCCGGGGATCTTCCTGGCCGGAGCGGGGATTGGATTTGGAATCGGCTTCGGCGTCGGTTTCTTCGGAGGGTATGGTTGGGGCTGGCATCACTGGGGATGCGACTGGCATGGCCACAGGGTAATCTACAACCACAACACCTACATCTCCCACAGCCGAACGATCATCAATCGCAACAACTTCAACCACGCCAACTTCAATCACGGCAACTTCAACCACGGCAACGCGTTCCACGGAAGCAGGCCTGGCGGCGGAGGTCCGGGGTTCCACGGGTCTTCGGCTCCTCACTTTCAGCCTGGAACGCGCTCTGGGGCGTTCAGTGGCTTTGATCACGGTGGCAATGTCCGAGGCTTTTCCTCCCGAGGGCGGTCGAGCTTTGGAGGTGGCTCCCACGGAGGTGGTTTCCATGGTGGCGGTGGTGGACGACATCACTGATCGCATGTACCGGCATGAAGAGCGTAGCGAGAATTCAAGAATGGAGAGGAATAACATGCTGCACAGAATCTCGGTTTTTGTTCAACTTGAATGCAAGTGCTTTGTTCGATTTGCAGTTTCCGTTCTGTTCGCACTTTCCTTGGGCTGTTCGTCTGCACCAACGTTCGCCCAGGAGCCGGGACAGCGGACTTTTGCATCCGCCGAAGATGCCAGTCGCGCTCTATTTGACGCGATGCAGGCACAGGACGAACAAGCTCCCTTGAGCATCCTCGGACCAGCCGGAAAGGATGTCCTCTCGTCCGGCGACAGCGAGGAAGACTTGGATGCGCGTGTCGGCTTCGTCGTCAAATACCAGGAGATGCATCGGTCCGTCACAGAGGCAAACGGAGCTGTAATCCTGATCGTCGGAGCGGAAAACTGGCCCTTTCCGATTCCCTTGGTGAAGAATAACGGCTCATGGTATTTCGATACGGCCGCGGGCAAAGACGAGATCGTATTCCGGCGCATCGGCAGAAATGAAATTGCCGCCATGGAAGCGTGCCGCGATTTGGTCCAAGCGCAAAAACAGTATTTTGCGCATCCACCAGGTGAACTTCCAAAGCAATTCGCCCAGAGACTGGTCAGCGATGAAGGCCGGCACAATGGTCTGTACTGGCACGGTGCTGACGATGAGTTCGATAGCCCGATCAACCCTCTCATCGCTTACGCGCGCCAAAATCTTCCAACCGACCAAGTTGGCGAGCATGTTCCGTTCAATGGGTATATGTTCCGGATCCTTACTAGCCAAGGACCACATGCACCGGGCGGAGCCAAGAACTATATCGTCGATGGGAAGATGACCGCAGGATTCGCCTTCGTCGCTTACCCTGTCGCGTACCGCTCCTCGGGAGTGATGACTTTCATCGTCGACGAATCCGGAACCATTTACGAAAAAGATCTTGGTCCCAACACAACAACGCTTGCACAAGCGATGACCACCTATGACCCGGATTCCACCTGGCACAAGGCGGAATGAACGATGCTTTGGAAGTTTTCAATACCACGCTTTGCATCCGTTCCCCGAATCGCCGCTGCTGCCATTGCTGTTGTGGCGGCCGCGGTTTTTTGTTCGCTTGAACTGACGGGGAAGCCGCCAGGCCGGATTTCGAATCCTCCGGAGCTTCACGCAAAAGACCACACGCTTTTGCTCACACTGCACGCTGCCATCGCGAGTGACGGAAAGAACTCCTTTTACTTTGACGGTCAGCCAAACGCTCCAACACTGCGGCTGTCACCGGGAGACCAACTGAAGATCACCTACATCAATGATCTCCCGAACAAGGCGAAGGAGAGTTGCGCGATTACTCCGTGCACGAACATGACGAATTTGCACTTTCACGGCCTAACGGTTTCTCCCGACTCTCCCCAGGACGACGTTTTGGACATGATGGCCATGCCCGGACAATCACTCCGCTATACTGTCCAGATTCCGATAGACCACCCGCCTGGGTTGTATTGGTACCACACGCACCCTCATGGAGAGAGCCACCGACAAGTACTTGACGGGATGTCCGGAGCGCTCGTAATCGAGGGAATCGAATCTTATTTTCCGCCTCTAGCCGGCTTGGCGGAGCGCATCCTGGTTGTGCGTGGCCGTTCCATTGTGAACGACCCTCACTCTACCGATTTGAAGCAACGCGTTGAACTCACTTCGGATATTTGTGGTGCGGAGCCAGAGACGCCAGAGGAGATCTTCACTTTGAACGGATCCGTGCGGCCTCAAATTGAAATCGCTCCTGGCGAGCGCCAGTTTTGGCGTCTCGTGAATGCTTCTGCGGATCGCTATCTTGACCTGCAGCTTGAGGGGCAAACGTTTGAAATCGTTGCCATGGACGGGATGCCCATCGCCCTGCACGATCCGAATCACCGAACGCGCATCGTTGATCACGTCTTGCTGCCACCGGCGGGCAGGCTCGAAGCTATTGTCACAGGTCCAGTAGCCGGCACGCCTAGGCGTCTGGTCTCACGCTGCGTAGATACCGGGCCAGACGGCGATCCGAATCCGGCTATGGTATTGGCCGACGTTGTTCCGCGGCCGGCAGCGGGGTCAATGCCAAAAGTTTTGGAGAGCTCACGCAAACCTGATCTCAAGACTTTGGACCTAGCTGCGGAAGAGGAAGCGCCGCCGCGATTCATCGTGACATTCACGGAAGACAAGAGGGGCTTTTACATCAACGGAGAAAAATTCGTGCCAGACGCCGCTCCGATGGTGCGCGGAAAGATTGGGACGTTTCAGCATTGGAGGATTGTCAATGCAACGGGGGAACTGCATCCCATGCACATCCATCAGGTCCATTTCCTGGCTTATGCCGAAAACGGTAAACCAATCGCCGACCCAATGTGGCTGGACACAGTGAATGTTCCGTATGGCGGTTCCGTCGACGTCATTATGGACTTCACCGACCCCGTAATCAGGGGCATGTCCGTCTTTCACTGCCATCTCCTCAATCACGAAGACAAGGGGATGATGGCGAAGATTCTCTTTCAATGAGTGACCGGGCGCATCCGGCCATCCGTGAATCGACGCCGGTAGAGCTGCGCGGACTTCGCGAAAGGATTCCATTGCTTTCACTTCTGCGAAGGGATGTAGCTTTAAATGGGCCGGCGTGGCTGCCTCTTGCATTGGTCTTGGGTGCCCTTAGCGCGGTCGCGTATGCCGACCACCTTGTTGTTTCGATTTCGCTCGTCTATCTGTACATCCTCCCCCTTGCCGTCGGTGCTATTTTTCTGCGCAAGACAGTCAGCTACAGCCTTATCGTCGTTTGTGTCTTATTCCATGATTGTTACTCTCCAAGGGGAATCAATCCGGGGCTTCGAATATTCCACAATCTCTCCGCGATGTTGTGCTTCGCCTTCGTTGTTTATGTGATCCAGCGGTATATGGAACAGAGGGAAGCGCTTGCCAAGACCATTCAGCGGCAGCGTGATGACCTCCTTAAGGACGTGGAACTGGCCGCGCAGGTCCAGCGCTTGTTTCTTCCCTCGGGCAAACCGACCATTGCTGGACTCGAAATAGCCGGGATGATGCTCCCCGCGCGGGGCGTAGGTGGCGATTACTACGACTATTTCCCTATCGACGGGCACACCACTCAGCTCATCATTGCCGACGTAGCCGGAAAAGGTGTTCCCGCTGCCCTCTTAATGTCCGCGACGGCGGCAGCCATGCGACTTGAAGCGAACCATGAGCGAAACATGCTGGAGCAAGTGGAACGATTGAACACGGGAATCCACTCCGTGTCGGACTCCGATCGCTTCGTGACACTGCTCGTTGCCGAGATCGACGCTCAGAAACGGACGCTTCGCTATGTCAACTGTGGCCACAATCCCGCCCTTCTGTTTCGAGCAAAGACGGGCACCACATCGCTCATGAACTCATCTTGTCCACCCATCGGTTTATCTCCAGAAGAGATTTGTGAACTGGCCTCGGAAGACCTCATGGCCGGCGATGTTTTGGTTTTCTATACCGATGGCGTCACTGAGGCAGAGAACCAGCTTGGCGAAGAATACCAGTTGGAGCGCCTATCCGCGACAGTGCGCAGCGGTTCTTCGCTTTCCGCCAAGGACCTCATGACCAATATCTATAACGCTGCGGCAGATTTTTGCGGCGATAACTTCGACGATGATGTCACCATTCTCGTTGTCAAATGCAATTTCGACGGCTCACCGACTGTAAGTTCGTAAAGCATTCCGCGAGTGGGGCACTTTAAGTCTTGGCGGGACCTAGACCAGCGCAAGTACCTCCCATCCACATTCGTTCCTCTTCTTTCGGAAGTCGCTCTCCATCCTGAATGACAAGTTGTCAGGGTGTTGACAATCATCCAATTCGCTGGACTCTTCGCTCCTCGGCCCTCGCGCCTAATTTCAGACCCATCTTCTTGAGGGTCCTTGTTTTCAACCACTTCCGGAAACTCTCGCTCACTCTTCAAAGTGGCATCCCGGCTGCATCGTCTAGTGTCCGAGGCAAGAAAAACTACTTGAGGGAAATCACATGCGAAAGTCTCTGACCTGTCTGAGCTGCATTCTATTTGTAGTTGCACCACTCTTCGCTGAAGTGGCGAGCGCATCGGACCAAACCAAAGATGACGACCGATTGAGAAATTGTGGAACGGTCTTGAAAGAGATTCTCGACGTTCCTGATGACATTCCGCAGGATCTGCTCGACAAAGCTGATTGTGTCGTTGTCTTTCCCTCCGTCCTAAAGGCCGCATTCATCGTTGGCGGAAGCTACGGGCGGGGCGCTATGTCGTGTCGCCAGGGCGATGATTTCAAGGGCACATGGGGCGCTCCCACGATGATGGCTCTTGAGGGCGGCAGCTTCGGCTTTCAGATCGGTGGACAAGCTACTGATTTTGTCTTGCTCGTTATGAATGAACGTGGCGCGAGGGGCATTCTCGCAAGCAAGGTCAAGTTGGGAGGCGACGCTTCCGTAGCCGCTGGCCCAGTCGGCCGTGATTCATCGGCCGAAACGGACGCGACCCTGCGTTCGGAAATCTTGAGCTATTCAAGGGCGCGCGGCCTGTTTGCCGGAGTCTCTCTTGAAGGTTCCACAGTCCGTCCGGACAATGGCGACAACCGCCGTATCTACGGCAGGAAGATTCCTGCGAGGGACATTGTTCTGTCGGGAACAGTTGCCGTCCCCCCAGCAGCCGAGCAATTGATTTCGACCCTGGATGCCAAGACCCCAAGGCACAGGCCGTAGGGCCGATTTGACTTATGCAGTCCGGCCACGCCGGACGGGAAGAATGAGGGCGTGAATCATGTGGATTGTTAGAGTCGCACTGAGACGGCCATACACGTTCGTAGTGCTGGCTATCCTGATTTTAATTCTTGGAGCGCTGTCGATTTTTCGCACCCCAACAGACATCTTTCCAAACATCAACATTCCCGTCGTGAGCATCATTTGGAACTATACGGGGCTCTCACCAACGGAGATGTCCAACCGGATCATCACACTTCAGGAGCGCAACTTAACGACCATCGTGAATGATATTGAGCATATCGAGTCGCAGTCATTGAATGGCATCGCGGTCATAAAGGTATTTTTCCATCCAGGCGTCAATATCAGCATGGCGATTGCGCAGATTGCAGGCCAATCCCAAACACAGCTCAAGCAGTTGCCAGCAGGCACGACCCCGCCACTGATCATCACCTACAGCGCTTCCAGTGTGCCCATTCTCCAGATGGCTCTCTCCGGCCCTACGCTTTCGGAGCAACAGTTAAATGATCTTGGTTTGAATTTCATCCGGCCCCAACTCACCTCGGTACCGGGCACGGCAATCCCATATCCGTATGGCGGCAAACAGCGCCAGGTACAGGTGGATTTAAACACTGCGGCACTCCAATCGAAGGGCCTGTCTCCTCTTGACGTAGTGAATGCCATCAGCGCTCAGAACCTCATTCTCCCTTCCGGAACGGCCAAGATCGGGAAATTTGAATATAACGTGGACATGAACGGGAGCCCCACCACGATCGCAGGGCTGAACAACCTTCCTATCAAAGCCGTGGGAGGTACGACGATTTACATTCGCGACGTCGCTAACGTGCGCGATGGATTTCCCCCTCAGACCAATATCGTTCGCGTCGACGGGCGGCGATCAACTCTAATGACCATTCAAAAGATCGGGAACGCTTCTACCTTAGACATCATCACAGCAATCAAGAAGCTGTTGCCAAGTGTCAAGACGACGCTTCCGCCAGATCTTCAAATTCGGCTCCTCGGAGACCAATCTGTCTTCGTCCGGGGCGCCATTTCCGGCGTTTTGCGCGAGGCGCTCATCGCCGCCTGCCTGACCGCTGCCATGATTCTTCTGTTTCTTGGAAGTTGGCGCAGCACGCTGATTATCGCTATTTCGATTCCTCTTTCCATTTTGACCTCAATCATTTTTCTCAGCGTCCTGGGAGAGACCATCAATATCATGACTCTTGGGGGGTTGGCACTGGCTGTCGGCATCCTGGTGGACGATGCGACGGTCACGATCGAGAACATTCACGGGTTCCTGAGTCGAGGCAAGGAGACGGAAGAGGCGATTCTTCTTGGGGCGGAGCAGATCGCAGTGCCAGCACTGGTTTCAACACTTAGCATTTGTATCGTCTTTGTGCCCATGTTTTTGCTCACCGGGGTCGCCCGTTATCTCTTTGTGCCCATGGCGGAGGCGGTTGTCTTCGCGATGTTGGCTTCCTACGTGCTTTCGCGGACTCTCATACCAACGATGGCCAAGTATCTTCTCAAAGCCCATGCTGGAGAAGGCTCGCAGGCCAAGAGCAAGAATCCTCTTGTGCTGTTTCAAGCCTGGTTTGAACGCAGCTTTGAGAGGATTCGCACCGCGTATCGCGGATTACTCGTGGCTTGTGTCCGTCACCGCCGTGTTTTTGCCGGCGCATTTCTCGCCGCGTGCGTGCTCTCCTTCGGGATCTACCCGTGGTTGGGACAAGATTTCTTCCCATCCGTGGATAGTGGCGAATTCACGCTGCATCTTCGTGCCCCGACTGGTATGCGCATTGAAGAGACGGCCGCCTTATGTGACCGCGTGGAAGCCGAGATTCGTAACCAAGTGCCACCTGCCGAGTTCGCCGGCGTGATCGACAACATCGGATTGCCTTATAGCGGCATCAATCTTTCCTACAGCAGTTCGGCGCCAATCGGAACGGAAGATGCGGACATTATGGTCGCTCTCTCCCCCAGGCATCGGCCAACAGCAGGTTATGTGCACGACTTAAGGTTGAGGCTCGCACAGGATTTTCCTGGGGTTACTTTCTATTTCCTGCCTTCGGATATGGTGACTCAAATTTTGAACTTTGGCCTGCCTGCCCCAATCGATATTCAAATTATCGGAAATGATTTGCAGGCCAACCGGCAGTTCGCGGACACGCTACTGGAGAGGGTCAAGTACGTTTCGGGAACAACGGATCTCCGCATTCAGCAAACCTTTGACCAGCCGAAGTTTCACGTTGATGTGGATCGGACGAAAGCCCAGGAAATCGGTTTCACCCAACGGGAAGTTGCGAGCAATCTCTTGATAACGCTGAGCGGTAGCTTCCAGACTTCGCCGACTTTCTGGCTGGATCCCAAAAATAGCGTGAGTTATCAGATCGCGACGCAAACTCCGCAGTACCGGGTTCAGTCGCTTCAGGATCTGGAGAACATTCCGGTTACGGGCGCAGGTACCGCTCCGCCCTCCATACTTGCGAGTCTCGCCTCGTTCAGCCGCAATTCCGAGTTGAGCGTGGTATCTCACTACAATGTGTCCCCGGTCATCGATATATTCGGTTCCGTCCAAGGCCGTGACCTCGGAGCCGTTTCGCAGGACCTCTTCTCGATTCTGAGCACTAGTCAAAAGGAGCTTCCCCGAGGTTCAAAGATCATAGTACGCGGCCAGATCCAGACGATGAAGTCATCTTTCTTGGGATTGATGATGGGACTCGTATTCGCCATCGTCCTGGTTTACCTCCTCATTGTCGTGAATTTTCAATCTTGGCTCGACCCATTCATTATTCTGACCGCCCTTCCCGCGACCCTCGCGGGAATCGTGTGGTTCTTGTTTGTGACCGGCACGACGGTCAGCGTGCCCGCGCTTACGGGTTCGATTATGTGCGTTGGTGTGGCCACCGCCAACAGCATCCTGGTAGTTAGCTTCGCGAAGGAACAATTAGCTGCAGGACACTCTGCGGCTGAAGCGGCCGTGCAGGCAGGGTTCGCGCGATTCCGGCCGGTGCTGATGACAGCACTGGCAATGATTATCGGAATGCTGCCTATGGCCATCGGGTTGGGTGAAGGTGGAGAACAGAATGCACCTCTCGGCCGCGCCGTTATTGGCGGGTTGCTGTTCGCCACGGTTTCTACGCTGTTTTTCGTTCCCACGGTGTTCAGTATGGTGCATAGCC
>JGI12635J15846_10003606_pt1 | contig 13422 bp, 9 predicted proteins | sample BlaSpr_A8_OM2_M2_FD_15846 | JGI IMG/M metagenome (IMG submission 15846) | reverse complement strand
GTGTGCTGGCCGGCCACCTCGGTGCCGGGTTGAATGCCGGGTTGGCGGGTCTGGTGCAGACCGGGGAGGCCCTGACCGGGTCGCTGGGCGCAGGGTTGTCGACGCTGGTGCAGACCGGTGGAAGCCTTGGGGTCGCACTGTCGAGCTTGTTGAATGGCAGCCTGATGCTGGATATCAGCACCGCGCTGTCGGCCAACCTGGGCGGGGCCTTGCAGTCTCTGACCGGCGGCCTTGCTGGTGGCCTGTCGGGTCTTGTCCAGACCGGTGAATTTCTGACCGGCAGCTTGGCTGGGGGACTGTTTGGGCTGACGCAGACCGGGCAGAGCTTGGCGACGATCTGGTTGAACGCCGCGGGTGCGGTGGTTAACGACATTGGCGGTGCCCTGGGCGCGAGCCTCGGTGTCGGGCTGCCCGGCCTGCTGGGGACCACCGGAGACGTAGTGCAGGGTCTCGAAGGCGGCCTCTTGGGGCTCACCGGGACTGGTGGTGGCGTCGTGACGTCTGTGGAGGTCGCATTGAGGGACCTTCAGCTCGCGCTCGAGGCAGGGGTCGACGTGCGAGTGGCTGCCTAGATCGGCGGTGCTGCGGCTACCCCGCCGACTGTAGAATGGATTTGCAAACAGCTGCATAACCATGCAGAATCGTCGGAATGGCAGACGTTATACGAGTGGCGGTTGCCGGCGCCAGCGGCTACGCAGGCGGCGAGATCCTGCGCCTGCTGTTCGGGCATCCCGCCCACACCGACGGCCGCCTCACGATCGGTTCTGTGACCGCCGCCGCCAGTGCTGGCAGCATGCTCGGTGAGCACCATCCGCACCTAATTCCATTGGCTCAGCGAGTGGTTGAGCCCACCGAGCTTTCCGTCCTGAATGGCCATGATGTGGTTTTCCTTGCGTTGCCGCACGGGCATTCCGCCGCACTGGCCGAACAGCTCAGCCCGGAGACGCTGATCATTGACTGCGGTGCGGACTTTCGGCTGACCGACGCCGCTGCGTGGGAGCGGTTCTACGGATCCCCGCACGCCGGTAGTTGGCCATACGGGTTGCCCGAGCTACCTGGTGGGCGCGAACGGCTGCGCGGTGCACGCCGCATCGCGGTGCCGGGGTGCTATCCGACCGCGGCATTGCTGGCATTGCTGCCCGCGGTGGCCGAGGACCTCGTCGAACCCGCCGTCACGGTGGTCGCCGTCAGCGGCGCCTCCGGCGCCGGTCGCGCGGCCAAGACCGATTTGCTCGGTTCGGAGGTAATCGGATCGGCGCGGGCCTACAACATCGCCGGTGCCCACCGACATACCCCCGAGATCGCCCAGGGGTTGCGGGCCGTCACCGACCGCGATGTCACCGTGTCGTTCACCCCGGTGCTCATCCCGACCTCCCGCGGCATCCTGGCCACCTGCACCGCGCGCACCCGGGCGCCGCTGTCGCAGCTGCGGGCGGCATATGAAAAGACTTACGATGCCGAGCCGTTCATCTACCTGATGCCCGAAGGACAGCTGCCCCGTACCGGCTCGGTCATCGGCAGCAACGCGGCGCAGGTCGCCGTCGCGGTAGACGAGGCCGCCGAGACGTTCGTCGCGATCGCGGCGATCGACAACCTGGTCAAGGGCACGGGCGGCGCCGCTGTGCAGTCTATGAACCTGGCGCTGGGTTGGCCTGAGACAGAAGGTCTTTCAGTGGTCGGCGTGGCGCCGTGACCCGCGCCGACGATGATGATGCCGGCACAGCCCGGGATGGTGGGGGTACCTCCCGCTTGCGGGGGAGAGTGGCGCAAATGACCGATGTGGCCGAGCCGGCGCGGCTGGTGCGCGCGCAGGGCGTCACCGCGCCCGCCGGCTTTCGGGCCGCCGGGATCGCAGCCGGAATCAAGAAATCGGGGGCCCGCGACCTCGCGCTGGTCTTCAACGAAGGCCCCGACTACGCGGCCGCAGGTGTCCTGACCCGCAACCAGGTCAAGGCAGCGCCGGTGCTGTGGACGCAGCAGGTGCTGGCCACCGGTCAGCTGCGCGCGGTGATCCTCAACTCCGGCGGGGCCAACGCCTGCACCGGACCCCCCGGCTTCCAGGACACCCACGCCACCGCGGAGGCGGTCGCCGCCGCGTTGTCGGACTGGGGAACCGAGACCGGGGCCATCGAGGTCGCCGTCTGCTCCACCGGGCTGATCGGCGACCGGTTGCCGATGGACAAGGTGCTGGCCGGTGTACGTGAAATCGTCCAAGAGATGGCCGGCGGGCTGACCGGCGGCGAAGACGCCGCCCACGCGATCATGACCACCGACACGGTGCCTAAACAGGTTGCGCTGCACCATCAGAACCACTGGACGGTCGGCGGCATGGCCAAAGGCGCGGGCATGCTGGCGCCGTCGCTGGCCACCATGCTGTGTGTGCTCACCACCGACGCGGTCGCCGACCCGACAGCACTCGACCAGGCGTTGCGCCGCGCCTCCGCCCGCACGTTCGACCGACTCGACATCGACGGCTGCTGTTCCACCAACGACACCGTGCTGCTGCTGGCATCGGGTGCCAGCGGGATCGCGCCGCCGCAGGGCGATCTCGACGACGCCGTGCTGCGGGTCTGCGACGACCTGTGCGCACAGCTACAGGCTGACGCCGAGGGCGTTACCAAGCGCGTCACCGTGACAGTGAGCGGGGCCTGCTCCGAGGACGAAGCGCTGGCAGCCGCCCGGGCGATCGCCCGCGACAGCCTGGTCAAGACCGCGGTGTTCGGGTCGGACCCCAACTGGGGCCGGGTTCTCGCGGCCGTCGGCTTGGCGCCGGCAACTGTCGATCCTGATCGAATCGCCGTGTGGTTCAACGGGTCTGCCGTGTGCATCGGCGGATTCGGGGCTCCGGGCGCGCGCGACGTGGATCTCTCGGCGACCGACATCGACATCACCGTCGACCTCGGCCTCGGCGACGGTCGGGCCGCCATCCGGACCACCGATTTGTCGCACGCCTACGTCGAAGAGAATTCGGCCTACAGCTCATGACCATGAACGTTGAAACGTTACCCACCCAGGTCAAGGCGCAAGTGCTGGCCGAAGCCCTACCCTGGCTCAAGCAGCTGCACGGCAAGGTGGTCGTCATCAAATACGGTGGCAATGCCATGACCGACGACACGCTACGGCGAGCGTTCGCCGCCGACATGGCGTTTCTGCGCAACTGCGGGATCCATCCCGTCGTAGTGCACGGTGGCGGACCGCAGATCACCGCCATGCTGCGCCGCCTCGGCATCGACAAAGGTGACTTCAAGGGCGGATTCCGGGTCACCACACCGGAAGTGCTCGACGTAGCGCGGATGGTGCTATTCGGGCAGGTGGGCCGCGAACTGGTCAATCTGATCAACGCGCACGGACCCTATGCCGTCGGCATCACCGGCGAGGATGCGCAACTGTTCACCGCCGTACGGCGCAGCGTCACCGTCGACGGCGTAGCCACCGACATCGGCCTGGTTGGAGACGTCGACCAGGTCAACACGGCGGCGGTGCTGGATCTAATTGCGGCGCACCGTATTCCGGTGGTGTCGACGCTCGCGCCGGATGCCGACGGTGTGGTGCACAACATCAACGCCGACACCGCCGCGGCGGCGTTGGCCGAAGCCCTGGGAGCCGAAAAGCTGTTAATGCTCACCGATGTAGAAGGCCTGTACACCAGCTGGCCAGACCGGGATTCGTTGGTCAGCGAAATCGACACCGCCACACTGGCGCAACTGCTACCCACGCTGGAAGCGGGGATGATCCCCAAAATTGAGGCCTGTCTCAGAGCAGTCGCGGGGGGTGTGCCCAGCGCACACGTCATCGACGGCAGGGTCAAACACTGCGTGCTGGTGGAGCTGTTCACCGACGAAGGCACCGGCACCAAGGTGGTATCCGCGTGACCCATACGGAGATGATGCGGCAGCGGTGGGAAGCCGTGATGATGAACAACTACGCCACGCCGCCGGTGGCTCTGGCCAGCGGTGACGGTGCCATGGTCACCGACGTGGATGGCAAGAGCTACCTGGACTTGCTCGGCGGCATCGCGGTCAACGTACTTGGCCATCGCCACCCGGCCGTCATCGAGGCCGTCACACACCAGATGGCGACGCTGGGCCACACGTCCAATCTGTATGCCACCGAACCCGGGATCGCGCTGGCCGAAGAGCTGGTCGCGCTGCTGGGTGCCGACACCCAAACCCGAGTGTTTTTCTGCAACTCCGGCACCGAGGCCAACGAGCTGGCGTTCAAGCTGTCCCGGCTCACCGGCCGCACGAAACTTGTCGCCGCACAGGAAGGTTTCCACGGCCGGACGATGGGCTCGCTGGCGTTGACCGGTCAGCCGACCAAGCAGGCGCCATTTCAGCCGCTGCCGGGCCACGTCACGCACGTGCCCTACGGCGACGTCGACGCGCTGGCTGCCGCGGTCGGCGACGACACCGCCGCGGTATTCCTGGAACCGATCATGGGGGAGAGCGGTGTCGTCGTCCCACCCGAGGGCTACCTTGCCGCCGCCCGCGATATCACGGCGCGGCACGGCGCCTTGCTGGTGCTGGACGAAGTGCAGACGGCAATGGGCCGCACCGGCGCCTTTTTCGCGCACCAGCACGACGGCATCACCCCCGACGTGGTGACACTGGCCAAGGGTCTGGGCGGCGGACTGCCGATCGGGGCGTGCCTGGCCGTCGGACCTGCCGCCGAACTGTTGACACCCGGTCTGCACGGCAGCACCTTCGGCGGCAACCCGGTCTGCACCGCGGCGGCACTGGCCGTGCTGCGGGTGCTGGCGGCCGAAAACCTGGTCCGGCGTGCCGAATTGTTGGGCAAGTCGTTGCGCCACGGCATCGAATCGCTCGGCCACCCGCTGATCGACCACATGCGCGGCCGCGGATTGCTCTGCGGCATAGTGCTGGCCGCGCCGCGAGCCAAGGACACGGAAGCGGCCGCGCGCAGCGCCGGATTCCTGGTCAACGCCGCGGCGCCCGACGTCATCCGGTTGGCGCCGCCGCTGGTGATCACCGAAACCCAGATCGACAGCTTCATCGCCGCCCTGCCGGGGATCCTCGACGCAGCCGGGAGCCCGACATGACGCGCCAACGACGATGCAAGCGAGCGATGTGGGGGCACGCCCCCACAAGTGGGAGGTACCCCCACCCGCTTGCGGGGGAGAGGATTGGCGCACATGCCTAGACACTTCCTGCGCGACGACGATCTGTCACCACAGGAACAGACCGAGGTCCTCGAACTGGCAGCCGAACTGAAGAAGGATCCGTTCAGCCGCCGTCCCCTCGAAGGGCCACGCGGAGTCGCCGTCATCTTCGACAAGAACTCCACCCGCACCCGGTTCTCGTTCGAAGTAGGCATCGCCCAGCTCGGCGGGCACCCGGTGGTCGTCGATGCCCATGGCACCCAGATGGGCCGAGACGAGACGCTGCAGGACACCGCGAAAGTGTTATCCCGCTACGTCGATGCCATCGTCTGGCGGACCTTCGGCCAAGATCGGCTGACCGCCATGGCCTCCACCGCGAGCGTACCGGTGGTCAACGGGCTGTCCGACGAGTTCCATCCCTGCCAAGTGCTGGCCGACCTGCAGACCATTGTCGAACGCAAGGGATCGTTAAAAGGCCTGAGGCTGTCCTACTTNGGTGACGGCGCCAACAACATGGCCCACTCGCTGATGCTCGGCGGTGTCACCGCGGGCGCCCACGTCACCATCGCCGCCCCCGACGGCTTCGCGCCCCACCCCGCACTGGTGGCTGCGGCCCAGCAGCGCGCGGAAGCCACCGGCGGCTCGGTGACCGTGACCGCAGATGCCGACGCGGCCGCCGCGGGCGCAGACGTCTTGGCGACCGACACCTGGACGTCGATGGGGCAGGAGAATGACGGCCTNGACCGCGTCAAGCCGTTCCGGCCGTTCCAGGTCAACACGCGGCTGGCGGGGCTGGCCGACTCGGAAGCCCTCGTTCTGCACTGCCTTCCGGCCCACCGCGGGGACGAGATCACCGACGACGTGATGGACGGACCGGCCAGCGTCGTCTGGGACGAGGCCGAAAACCGGCTGCATGCCCAGAAGGCGCTGCTGGTGTGGCTGCTGGAGCGGTCACGATGACCAGCGGGAATGCCAAAGCAATACCCGAAGTCAGCAACACCCGTGCCGGCCGCCAAGCCCGCATCGTGTCGCTCTTGTCGTCGGCATCGGTGCGCAGCCAAAGCGAGCTGGCGGTGCTGCTGGCCGACGAGGGCATCGAAGTCACCCAGGCCACGCTGTCGCGCGATCTCGAAGAGCTCGGGGCGGTCAAGCTGCGTGGCGCCGACGGCGGGGTCGGGGTCTACATCGTCCCCGAGGACGGCAGCCCGGTGCGCGGCGTATCCGGTGGCACCGCACGGTTGTCCCGGCTGCTGAGCGAGCTGCTGGTATCCACGGACTCCAGCGCAAACCTCGCGGTGCTGCGAACTCCGCCCGGCGGGGCTGACTATTTGGCCAGTGCGATCGATCGCGCGGCGCTACCGTACGTGGTCGGCACCATCGCCGGCGATGACACCGTCTTCGTCGTCGCCCGCGAGCCGATGACCGGGACCGAGTTGGCGACCACGCTGGAAAACCTCAAATAAGGAGATTGGTTCATGTCAGAACGCGTCATCCTGGCGTATTCCGGCGGTCTGGACACCTCGGTGGCCATCAGCTGGATAGGCAAGGAGACCGGCCGTGAGGTCGTTGCGGTGGCCATTGACCTCGGCCAGGGCGGCGAGGACATGGAAGTCGTACGCCAGCGGGCCTTGGACTGCGGCGCTGTGGAGGCAGTCGTCGTCGACGCCCGCGACGAGTTCGCCGAAGGCTACTGCCTGCCTACCGTGTTGAACAACGCGCTCTACATGGACCGCTATCCGCTGGTGTCGGCGATCAGCCGGCCGCTGATCGTCAAGCATCTGGTCGCGGCCGCCCGCGAGCACGGCGGCGGCATTGTCGCGCACGGGTGCACCGGAAAAGGCAACGACCAGGTCCGGTTTGAGGTCGGATTCGCCTCGCTGGCACCGGATCTCGAGGTGCTGGCCCCGGTGCGCGACTACGCATGGACACGAGAAAAGGCGATCGCGTTCGCCGAAGAAAACGCCATCCCGATCAACGTCACCAAACGTTCGCCGTTCTCGATCGACCAAAACGTGTGGGGCCGCGCAGTGGAGACCGGCTTCTTGGAACACCTGTGGAATGCGCCCACCAAAGACATCTACGACTACACCGAAGATCCCACCGTCAACTGGAATACACCCGATGAGGTGATCGTCGGGTTCGACCAAGGCGTGCCGGTATCAATCGATGGGAGCTCGACGTCCGTTTTGCAGGCCATCGAAGAACTCAACCGCCGCGCCGGCGCGCAGGGCGTAGGGCGCCTCGACGTCGTCGAGGACCGGCTGGTGGGTATCAAGAGCCGCGAGATCTACGAGGCGCCAGGGGCGATGGTGCTCATCACCGCGCACACCGAGCTCGAGCACGTCACGCTGGAGCGCGACCTGGGCCGGTTCAAACGCCAGACCGACCAGCGCTGGGCCGAGCTGGTTTATGACGGGCTGTGGTACTCGCCGTTGAAGGCCGCCCTGGAAGCCTTCGTCGCCAAGACTCAAGAGCACGTTTCCGGTGAAGTCCGAATGGTGTTGCACGGCGGCCACATTGCGGTGAACGGCCGGCGCAGTGCGGAGTCGCTCTACGACTTCAACCTGGCCACCTACGACGAGGGCGACAGCTTCGACCAGTCCGCCGCTAAGGGCTTCGTCTACGTGCACGGGTTGTCGTCGAAGCTCGCCGCCCGCCGGGACCTACGGTGACGGTTTCCCGCCGAGCAGACACAGAATCGCACTCTTACAGGCGTGTCGGTGCGATTCTGTGTCTGCTCGCGGAGAAAACATGAGCACCAACCAGGGTTCGCTGTGGGGCGGGCGGTTCGCCGACGGCCCATCGGATGCGCTGGCCGCGCTGAGCAAGTCCACCCATTTCGACTGGGCGCTGGCTCCCTACGACATCACGGCGTCGCGGGCTCACACCATAGTTCTCTTCCGGGCCGGGCTGCTCACCGAACAGCAGCGCGACGGGCTGTTAGCCGGCCTGGACAGCCTGGCCGAGGACGTCGCCGACGGCAGCTTCGGCCCGCTGGTCAGCGACGAGGATGTGCACGCCGCGCTGGAACGCGGACTGATCGACCGGGTCGGCCCCGACCTAGGTGGCCGCTTAAGAGCCGGACGGTCCCGCAATGACCAGGTGGCCACGCTGTTCCGGATGTGGCTGCGCGACGCGGTGCGACGGGTCGCCAACGGTGTGATCGAGCTCGTGGGTGCGCTAGCTGCCCAGGCCGGCGCGCACCCGACGGCCATCATGCCTGGTAAGACCCATCTGCAATCCGCCCAGCCGATCCTGCTGGCACACCACCTGCTGGCGCACGCCCATCCGTTGCTGCGCGATGTAGACCGGATCGTCGACTTCGACAAGCGCACCGCGGTGTCCCCGTACGGCTCCGGAGCGCTGGCCGGCTCGTCGCTAGGCCTGGATCCGGACGCAATCGCCGCGGATCTGGGTTTCGCGACCGCCGCCGAAAATTCCATCGACGCGACCGCCGCCCGGGANTTTGCTGCCGAGGCCGCGTTCGTCTTCGCCATGATCGCCGTCGACCTGTCCCGGCTCGCCGAAGACATCATCATCTGGAGCTCGACGGAATTCGGCTACGTCACTTTGCACGATTCGTGGTCCACCGGCAGCTCGATCATGCCGCAAAAGAAGAACCCAGACATTGCTGAGCTGGCCCGCGGCAAATCCGGCCGGTTGATCGGAAACCTGGCCGGACTACTGGCGACGCTGAAGGCCCAACCGCTGGCCTACAACCGCGACCTGCAGGAAGACAAGGAGCCGGTCTTCGACTCGGCGGCCCAGCTGGAGCTGCTGCTGCCGGCGATGGCAGGGCTGGTAGCCAGCCTGACGTTCAACGTCGAGCGGATGGCAGCCCTGGCCCCGGCCGGCTACACGCTGGCCACCGATATCGCAGAATGGCTTGTGCGCCAGGGTGTTCCGTTTCGGTCCGCGCACGAGGCCGCTGGTGCCGCGGTGCGCGTCGCCGAGCAACGCGGAATCGGACTGGAGGAGCTGACCGACGACGAGCTTGCTGCTATCAGCCCCGAGCTGTCGCCGCAGGTTCGCGAGGTGCTGACGATCGAGGGGTCGGTGTCGTCGCGTGATGCCCGGGGTGGCACAGCGCCGGCCCGGGTCGCTGACCAGCTGAATGTCGTCCTGGCTAGCTGTGACGCGCTGCGGGGACGGCTGCGCTGGCAGATCGGGTGAGGCCGCTGTTCTTTGCCGGGCAGTTCAGAGCCGACTAAACTTTTGCTCTAAGCGATCCGGGTGAACCTTTCGCCCCGGATCCTCGTCACCAAAGGGTGGGACCAATGAGCGTCATCGCAGGTGTATTCGGCGCGTTGCCGCCATATCGCTATTCCCAGCGCGAGCTCACCGATTTTTTCGTCGGCATTCCGGATTTCGAGGGTTACGAAGACATCGTTCGGCAGCTGCATGCCAGCGCCAAAGTCAACAGCCGTCACCTGGTCCTGCCGCTGGAAACGTATCCGACGCTGACCGATTTCGGCGCGGCAAACAGAATTTTCATCGAAAACGCCGTGGACCTTGGCTGTGAGGCGCTGATGGGCGCCCTTGACGAGGCGGGACTGCGACCGCAAGACGTCGATGCGCTCTTCACCACGACGGTCACTGGTCTTGCGGTCCCGTCGCTGGATGCTCGGATCGCGGGGCGAGTAGGGCTGCGCGACGATGTGCGGCGGGTGCCGCTGTTCGGCCTGGGCTGCGTGGCCGGGGCGGCGGGGGTGGCTCGGGTGCACGACTACCTACGCGGCGCGCCGGACGGTGTGGCGGCCCTGATCTCCGTCGAACTGTGCTCACTGACCTACCCGGGATACAAGCCGTCGCTGGCAGGTCTGGTCGGCAGCGCCCTGTTTGCTGACGGAGCAGCTGCGGTGGTCGCGGTCGGCGAGCGTCGCGCCGAACAGGTCGATGCCGGCGGCCCGGACATCCTGGATTCCCGCAGTCACCTCTATCCCGACTCGCTGCGCACCATGGGCTATGACGTCGGCACCGAGGGGTTCGAGCTCGTGCTGTCGAAGGACCTGGCGACTGTCGTCGAGCAATACATCGGCGACGACGTCACCACGTTTCTGGCTGCGCACGGCCTGACCACTACCGACATCGGCGCCTGGGTCAGCCATCCCGGCGGTCCCAAGATCATCGACGCGATCACTGACAGCCTCCAACTGCCACCGGAGGCCCTGGAGCTGACCTGGCGCTCGCTTGGCGAGATCGGCAACCTCTCGTCGGCTTCGGTGCTGCATGTGCTCCGTGACACCATCGCCAAACCGCCACCCGCGGGAAGCCCGGGGCTGATGATCGCGATGGGCCCCGGATTCTGTTCCGAACTCGTGTTGCTGCGCTGGCACTGATGCGCGCCTGCGGACTCTCCCTCGCCCCTTAGAACATCACCCCCATGGAAGTGATGGCGATGGGACGACGACAGTTTGGTCGGCAGCTCGTGAAACATTCGAGCTGTCCGGCCGTCGGTATCCTTCATCTTCATGCGCCATGAACGGCCTTTGCGTCAAAGTCGCCGCGACTATCGCGCAACTTTTCACGCGTTCGTTTGAGTAGCACGGAAGGCCGGGTTGTATGAACAACACTCACGAAGAGCTCGTCGAGGCCCTCCGCAAATCTCTGAAGGAAAACGAGCGGCTGAAGCGGGAGAACCGCGAGCACCTGGCCTTGCTAACCAAGGGGCCCACCGAGCCGGTGGCGGTTGTGGGGATGGGTTGCCGGTATCCGGGTGGGATCGATTCCCCGGAGGGCTTGTGGGAGATGGTGGTTGATGGCCGCGACGTGGTGTCGGATATGCCGGCGGATAGGGGCTGGGATTTAGCTGCGTTATTCGACCCGGATCCCGACGCGGTCGGGAAGTCCTATACCCGTAGCGGCGGGTTTCTGGCGGACGTGGCCGATTTCGACGCCGCGTTCTTCGGGATTGCGCCCAGCGAGGCGCTGGCGATGGATCCGCAGCAACGTTTGTTGTTGGAGGTGTCGTGGGAGGCGTTGGAGCGGGCGGGGATCGACCCGTCGGGGTTGCGGGGTTCGGCGACCGGTGTGTTCGCCGGGGTGTTCCACGGTTCCTACGGGGGCCAGGGCCGGGTGCCCGGAGATCTGGAGAGGTATGGCCTGCGCGGTTCGACGCTGAGTGTGGCGTCCGGTCGGGTGGCGTACGTGCTGGGTTTGGAGGGCCCGGCGGTGTCGGTGGATACGGCCTGTTCGTCGTCATTGGTAGCGATGCATTTGGCGGCGCAGTCGCTGCGGTCGGGGGAGTGTGATTTGGCGCTGGCCGGTGGGGTGACGGTGATGGCCACACCGGCGATGTTCATCGAGTTCAGTCGGCAGCGGGCGTTAGCCGCCGACGGCCGGTGCAAGTCGTACGCAGGCGCCGCTGACGGAACCGGATTCTCCGAGGGCGTCGGGGTGCTGGTGCTGGAGCGCTTGGCTGATGCGCGGCGGCAGGGACATCCGGTATTGGCGATACTGCGGGGATCTGCGGTGAATCAGGATGGGGCCTCCAATGGACTGGCAACGCCTAACGGACCGTCGCAGCAGCGGGTGATTCGGGCGGCATTGGCCAGTGCGCGATTGGCTGCGGCTGATGTCGATCTGGTCGAGGGGCATGGGACGGGCACCATGCTGGGAGATCCGATCGAGGCGCAGGCGGTTTTGGCGACCTACGGTCAGGACCGGCCGGTGGATCGCCCGTTGTGGTTGGGATCGATCAAATCAAACATGGGCCACACGTCGGCTGCGGCGGGGGTGGCCGGGGTGATCAAGGTGGTGCAGGCGATGCGCCATGGGGTGATGCCGAAGACATTGCATCTGGACATGCCTACGCCGCATGTGGATTGGTCGGCGGGAGCAGTGTCGCTTTTGACCCAGTCGCGGCCATGGCCGGCGCAGAACCGGCCGCGGCGGGCGGGAGTTTCGTCGTTCGGCATCAGCGGAACGAATGCACATGTGATTGTCGAAGAGCCTCCGGTCGATCTGGAAACTGTTGCGGCAGAACGTGACGACAGTGAGGTGGCAGCCGCATGGGTGTTGTCTACTCGTTCGGCCGAAGCGCTGGCGGCGCAAGCGCGACGGTTGTTGGCGTGGGTCGGAGCTGACGACGCTTTGAGCGCGGTCGACGTGGGGTGGTCGTTGGTTTCGACGCGGTCGACGTTGGACCATCGAGCGGTCGTCGTGGGCGCAGATCGCGAGCACTTGATGGCAGGTCTGGCGGGATTAGCTGCCGGCGAGCCGGGCGCGAACGTAGTGGTGGGGCGTGCCCAGTCGGTGGGCAAAACGGTGTTCGTATTCCCCGGCCAGGGCTCGCAGTGGGCCGGTATGGGTGCCCAGTTGCTTGATACCTCAACCGTATTCGCCGAACACATGCACCGATGCGACAAGGCACTCGCCGAGCACATGGAGTGGTCGTTGATCGATGTCATCCGCGGAGCGCCGGGTGCCCCGGGGCTGGATCGGGTGGATGTGGTGCAGCCGGCGCTGTGGGCGATCATGGTGTCGCTGGCCCAGCTGTGGCGCTCTGTTGGCGTGGTGCCCGACGCGGTGATCGGGCATTCGCAAGGTGAGATCGCAGCCGCATACGTGGCGGGCGCGCTGTCGCTGGAGGATGCTGCCCGGGTAGTGGCACTGCGCAGCCGGCTGTTGGTGCAGTTGTCGGGCGCGGGCGGCATGGTGTCGGTGGCGTGCGGGNTGGCGCAAGCTCAAGAGCTGGTGGCCACCTGGGCAGATCGACTGAATATCGCTGCAGTCAACGGTGTTTCAGCGGTTGCGATCTCCGGTGACGTGGACGCNCTAGAGGGACTGATGCGACGTTGTGCGGCCGTCGACGTGCGTGCCCGCAGGATCGACGTCGACTATGCCTCCCACTCTGCACAGGTCGACGCAATCCGTGAGCCCCTTACCGATGCACTGACCGCCATCGAGCCCCAATCTTCTTCGCTGACCTTCTTCTCAACGGTCACGGGTGAGGCCCTGGACACCGCCGGATTGAACGCCGAGTACTGGTTTCAGAGCATCCGGCAGACCGTGCAGTTCGAGCGGGCGGTACGCAGCGCGTGCGATGCCGGCTATCAGGTGTTCATCGAATCCAGTCCGCATCCGGTCTTAACCACTGGGATCGAAGAAACCTGGGCAACCTGGGCAACCTTGGCCGATCGGAATGCCCTTGACGCGATCGCTATCCCGTCGCTGGGTCGCGATGACGGTGGACTGGAAAGATTTTGGCTGTCGGTGGGTCAGGCGCATGTAGCGGGCGTGCGGGTCGATTGGCGGGCGGCGTTTGCGGTGGGTCTCGGGTCGAGTTGCCGACGTATGCCTTT
>JGI12635J15846_10003604_pt1 | contig 13423 bp, 10 predicted proteins | sample BlaSpr_A8_OM2_M2_FD_15846 | JGI IMG/M metagenome (IMG submission 15846) | reverse complement strand
CATGCTGCTCTGCAGTGTGCTGTGTGTGCTGGCGCTCTCCGGGTGCAGGAAAAGCGCAGCCGCCGTGAATGTGGGCGCCGCCTCAGGCGCTTATGACACGGAACCCGATTGGAACGACGGCGCCAAACTGATCCCCCTCGGTTACCAGGAAGCCCAGGGCAAGCGCGTGTTTTATCAATATTGTGTCTGGTGCCATGCCGATGCCACTCCAGCAGGTCCCTCGAACCGAAGTAATCTGACTCCCGTGCCTCCGCTGATAAACGACGGAGAAAAACTCAATGGCGAGAGCGACGAGTTCATGCAGAAGATGATTACCCTCGGTGGCAGCGCGCTGGGGAAATCCGCGATGATGCCTCCGTATGGCAAAACCCTGAGTCCGGCAGAGATAAAGGCGGTTATCTCCTTTGCCCGGGCGATCGCGCAGCCGGCCTATCAGAAGCCCGGACAGCAATACACAACCAAGTAGGGAATGCTAGGATCGAACGATGAAAACGACCCGCTCAAGCATATCGAACCGTGTGCTCACATGCGCGTGGCTTGCGATCATGAGCCTCGGCAGTGGCGTGGCCGCTTCCGCTCAGGTAAGCCCCAATGAAATACTAGACCCGCGACTCAAGTCTCTCGAGAAGCAGTACCTCCCGCAACTCAAAACCATCAATCAGGAAGTCTTTAAGATTCATTTCCCGTTTCCGTTCTATCTCAGCCGCGTGGTCGGGCTCGATCCCTCCCAACAGGTCGAAGCGGATACGCGCGGATTGGAGTTCAGGCGTTTTCGAGACCGCATTACACTGAAAGCGACAGGGAATTACAACGCCGCGTATGACTCCAAGCAGTTCACACGGAATGAGCGGGCGGCACGTACGTTTCGCGATGTTTTTCTTCCCATTCTTCAGGTGATCACGCGCAATATCACGCCCGACGTGGATTGCGACGCGATCGGGATCGAGGTCGGATTCCATGTTCACGATGTTGGAAAAAGCTATGACTATGAGGGGCGCGACATCCTCGTCGTCGTGCTGGACCGCAAGGACGCGTTCCAGATGGTTCTGGAGAAAGACGACAACGCCCGCCAGGATATTTTGAATCGCTCGATGGTATTTCTCGGCGGTGAGGAGTACGGGTTGTCCCTGCTCGATCGCGACCCCATGGTCGTGGACCCCGCTGCGCGCTCGAAATCGGCCAAGATTGATGCCATGTCGACGGCGAGCTCCTCCACATCTGCGAGCCGCCTCATCCGCAGCAATCCCAATCTCTTGCCCTCGGCCGCGGCAGGAAATCCCGCGGATTCCGTAGTTGGAAGCTCAGCAAAAGTCGATCTATCGCAGTCCAGGCCCGCCGTCACCCCCGCAGACGCGGACAAGTTGCAGGCGCAATATCAGCCTCAGCTCGACACGCTCTCGAAGGAGGGCCGCGCAAAATTTGGATTTGTGGATTATGACCCGCCGACGTTTGTGGTGGTGAGCAAGCAGATGGTGCTGCAGATGACGCTGAAGAACACCGCCAGGTTCGACCCTGAAAAATCCTCAATCTACAAACGAGCGGCGCAGACTTTTGACCTATTCGTCGCGCCGAAGATGAAAGACGTTTTGGACCTGATTCCAAGCGACTTGCCGGTGGACTATTACGATTTCTCTGTGGTGAATACGCTCAATTCCGCATCAGGTGGCAAAGAGCGGTCGGAGGCCATCGAATTCCTGCTGCCTCGGAACCTCGCGCGGAAATTTGCCAATTCCGACATTACAAATCAGGAGCTTTTGGACAGGGGGCAGGTGCTGGTAAACGGCGTGCGCATCGCCTTGAACCTGCAGCTCGTTGAATAGCCGAATTTAATTGCATCCGTTTCGACCGTGAGCTTTCCGTGAAAATTCGCCAAAGTTGACGTGCGGTCGCAGAATTGTTCAAGCAAGAAATTGGCGGGAGCGACGGGATTCGAACCCACCAACCTTACCGTAATTCCGGATGATTCTATTGGCACTAGTTCACCGAAGCCCGGAAAATGATACCTGCAATCCTCGTTTTGGACCGAAATCGGATCGGGAGGATATGTGCCCAGTGCATGTTGCCACCCTGAAGTATTGTTGGCAGAACCAGCGGACGCAATCCGACGCACTCCGTAGTGGACAGCGGAAGGACTCGAACCTCCAACCCGTTGATTTCTCCAGATCCGTTATAGTGTTGCATCGTCTAGCCTTTTCCTGTGTCATTAGTGATGGTGTAGTGCGGTATTTGGGGGGTTTTGGACTCAACTTGGACTCAGATTGTGCTGCGGGGAGCGCAACGCCCCGAAAACGCCACTCCCTGCTCCTCCCCTATCGATTTGAACTGATCCGCGAGATGGCAGCATGAAGCCGTTGCCGGCGGGTTAATCTCAAACTTCGGACGGTGTTCGATTCCCATCGCCCTCTATTGTCCTGGCTGTTGAACAGGTCCGGTCTCTTCTGGATGATTGATCTCGACAATAGGTCGAGCTTCGATTCTTGACGCAATTGTTTCAAACATGGGCCAGAACCGCGTCCATAGGATCCCCAAAAGAAGGAACAGTCCGAATACGGTGCTCCACGCCATAGCCCATCTTCTCTTTGAGCGGAGCTCTTTGTTTTCAACTGCTTCTCCGGGAAACAGGGCAGAAAAAAGATCTTTCAAGGCCCGAAAGAAAAACACCAGAGAGACAAGAGCAAAGTCCGCGGTCAGAACATGAGGAGGATCTGCGTCCTGAACGAGTCGCCTTGTGACGAATGCCAAGGCGCAACAAATAAGGGTGGGAGCAATGCGTACGCCGTAGCGCGCCCAAGGCTCAGAGGATTTTCTACTATAGTAGAGCGGGCCCTTACTAATTACGTCCCACAACAGGTATAGGCAGAATACTGCTAACACGCCTAAGGCTTCTGGCCTTGCGGAAGCGTTGAGTTCGACCGTTTTTTCACCCTTAAGATCCACAGCCTTAACGATGATGAAGTAAACCACCACCAGCAGGACATCGAGCATAAGCAGCAGGAACTCCCACTCAAAGACGTTCTGCACGTCAGCACGTGCTCCCGGCGACTGGCTTAGTGTCCAGCCCACCCAGCTTGTGGCGATTAAGCAAGCCGCCAGGAAGAGATGGAAATAAGCGGGGAGAAAATGCAGAACGTTTCCAGCTTGAATTAGACTAGCAGTCTGCAGGCCAACCTCCCCGATGGCTACGGCGAACATCATGCCCACAAACTCATGGCGAAGCTTTGGTTCAGACTCACCCGATTTGCCTGTCGACACTTTGGTGCTCATAGTTCGTACCCTCCACTGTCAGTTACGAAGGTAAAGCTGCTAAATAGTAACCTAGTGGAAGGCAGCTCGGCGCGGGTTCGAAAATGAATGCGAACGTGGGAAAGAGGCACGGTGAAATTGGTCCGAGGCCCGGCGGTTCCAACGGCAGGAAAAAGAGGCACGAAGGGTGCAGGTGGATGCACCATTCTCCGCCCCGTTCAATGGTAATATTCGGATTGCACGACGAATTCTTGTCCTGACCAATCTGAGTGAGACTCCTGGCCAATCAATGCCCCCGATCCAAGTCATAGTATTCGATCTCGATAACACGTTGTACGACTGGGTGGGCTTCTACATTCCTAGCTTTCTTGCGATGGTGCGAGAACTGAGTATTCTTACCGGAATTAGCGAAGCTGAGCTTAAAGCATCGTTCAAGAAAGTCCACGAGAGGCACCGGTCGTCAGAATATGCATTTGGAATCGAAGAATTGGATGTTCTGAGAACGGACGCCGCGGTACTGAACACCAGGGAAGTGTTCGAGCGGTTTGGGCCGGCCATCGAGGCTTTCCGAACGACGAGAGACCGAACACTGCACCTTTACGACGGGGTCGCAGAAACGCTAAATGATCTGAAGGCGTTAAATAAAAAGTTGGTTGCCGTTACGGATACGACCATGTATTACGCAACGAGGCGGCTTCAAGATCTCAAAATTGAACAATCGTTCGATATGATTTGCGCTCCCGCGGATCACGGGTTGCCTCCTGGCGTGAGCCCAGAGGAGGCTCGCCGATTCTCGGATCGAACACGATATCAATCAAATATTCCTATCCAATTGGAACTAGACCGAGCGGTTCGGAAGCCCGACCCAGGTATATTGAAAGGAATCCTCTGGACAACAAAAACCGCGCCGCAGGAGGTCCTTCTTGTCGGAGATAGTCTCAGCAAGGATATATTGCTTGCAAAGAGGTGCGGCGTCTGGGACGTCTTCGCGGAGTACGGGACCCGTGTCGATCCGGCTCTTTATGATGAACTGCTCAAAATAACTTATTGGACAGATCAGGACGTTGTTGAAGAGGAAAAAATGCGGCGTGATAGAATTCAGCCGACGTTTACCATCCAATCTTTTCGCGAACTGACTCGCATCATTAAAAAGGTGGAAAGCCTACCCGCAGATGAGACCCGGACTACGGAACCGGGAGCGCATTAGTCATTTCTGCCGGAGAGCCTTATGCGAATCCGCAGCCCAGAGCCTCCACCAAGCAAAAACGATGTAGATCGCATTATCCGCCAGGGAGCTTCCGGCGAAGATAAGAAACGTCTCCCCGCACTTCTCCGGCGGCTACGGCAGAGTTTCTTTCTGGACTCCCAGGATCAACCCCTGTCAGCTCGCGCTCGCATGGTGCGACAGTACAAAAACGATGGCTTGGTTCTCTTCCTCGGAGCTGGTATCAGCGTAGAAAGCGGAATCCCGAGCTGGCCGAAGCTCGCGCATGACGTCCTTGTGGCCTCGGGTGTTGCAACCGAACAGGTCAATGAGGTGATGAGAGCTCTCCCGTCTCACATGGCTCAATTTGGACTCGCCCGCCAGTTACTCGGGACGGAGAGAGAGCTGGTCGCAACCATTTATAGGGAGCTTTACAAACACCTTGAGTGCAAGCACCAGCTTGAAAAGATTCCCCGGAAATATGAACAACAGAGGGCGTGGCCTGGTTGGGGCGACATACTTAAAGTTCTTGAGTGCAACCAGACCCTGAAAGAGGTCGGCAATTTGCTCGTCCTTTTCGATGGGACGAAGCCACGACGCAATCCGCAGATCCATGCAGTCCTGACATCGAACGCTGATAATTTGCTTGAACTTTATTGCGAGGCGAAGACCAATGGGAAACGCGTGGTTACGATGGTAGACCGGCCGAGTGTCGGAGAGGACCCAGATCAGATTCCGATCTACCACCTGCATGGCACGCTCGATGCCCGCGGCGAAAATCTTTTGCGGTCGGGCTCGCACCTTGTCCCGCCGGATGAGTTACAGGAAATATCAGACGAGATGTTGCCCGAATTAGTGTTTCAGGAATCGGAGTACTACGAAACTATTGCTAATCCAGCGAGCTTCGTAAATCACATGCCGCAGTCACTTTTGCGTAGACTGAACGCTCTATTTGTCGGTACATCGCTCGACGACCTGAACATGCGACGCTGGTTGAACACTTCGTTTCACGAACGGGTGAGGCACAGGACTAGCTATCTGCGCGAGTTCTATTGGCGCCGCTATCCAGATGCGGAGCATGATGGCGGGCTTGAGTCCGTACGGCACTTTTGGATCCGTCCTGAAGTTGAAGGTCAGAAAAACGGCCAGCTATGGCAAGTACCAAAAGGGCATGTCGATCGGGTAATGGGGACTTTGGGGGTCCAAGTTGTTTGGTGCAAAGATTATGACGATGTACAAAGATGCCTCGGTGAACTCCAAAAGCTTGGACATGATCCAGAGTTTGGCCGGAAAGCAGCCGATTATCCAACCTGAGAGCGAGTCGTGTTCGACGTTAGAATGTAAGGTGTGGGACGTTGACAGGGCTCGACAAAAATGAGCCAGGTGACTTGAGCTCCTGGTATTAGGACCTCCGCGGGATCGATACTTTCGGTTGCTGTGGAAGATTTGTAGGGGCATCGCAGTCGACAGAAGACTAGAAGCAACCCTGCAAGGCTAATTCACTATCATATGGCTTAGGCGTGCACCGGTTTGGAAGCTTTTTGGGCAGTGAAAGACAGAGCGGAACAATCACGCGAGCGACGCCAGCTGCACTTTTCTCAATGTTTTCCCGACATTTGGCTTCGTCCTTCGTCCACTCCGACGTTTTTTTCACGGTGTCCAGTAAGCCCATGGCGGTGAGCGCCAGGCCATACTTGAAGACGAATTCGACTGCGGCTTCCTCCTCAGCCGGGCGCAGGCTCTTAGCGTCGGAGAGGAGTTGTGATCCTTTGTTAACGAGAAGCTCCAGGCGCTCAGTTCCCGGCACTTTCTCAATCGTGATAGGTGGGGCATCAGGTCCCCGATCGACCTCTCTGACCATTGGGCGACTGGGGCCAGCTTGCACGGTCGGCTCCGGCGTTGGTTTGGGGGGGTGCTCGGTCGGCTCGGCCTTTTCCCGTGGGGCTACAACGCGGCCGACTATCGAAAGGTTGAAGGGCCCACTTCCGGTGTTGTCCGTGATGACGGCATCCGTCTTCAGGATCGTTCCTTCAGAGACGTTCTTGTCTACCTGACACGTAAACGTCAATCGCCCATTGAACAGGTGAAACGTCGGTTGAAATCCGTCTTTAAATTCGCATGTTCCACGATGCTTTTTGCGGCTGAAGTAGTTGTTCTTAACATCAGTCTGGAATGACACTCGCGACGCATCGCCGCGGGGAATCTCGACCACCACTGACGTCGAGCCATCCTGACGCCGGAAAAAGGTTGGGAAGTCAATTCCCTTAAAAGGTTCTGGTTTACCCGGGATCTTCCCACCCTTGCCGTTGGTGGCCGTCTTCGCTGCGAGTTTACCCGACACGATGCTTCCAAACAGATCAGCCAAGCTGGGATCAGTAGCCAACAATTCCTCGAGAGCGTTAATACCTTCCTCGTCGTCCACCGCGTCGGCAATCTTTTCCTCATATCGCTTCAGGTTCAACTCCTTCAGGCCCTCATGCTCGTTTAGCTCCTTCTGGAGTTTCTTGAAGAGTTCTTGGAGAAGTGGATCCTCTCGGAAGGTTTCCCGGTTGCTCATAAACAGCGCATTCCGCGACGCTTGTCCCAGATCAGTACAGTCAAGGGTTACCAACATGCTGCCGGCAATGTGCTCTTTATCCACTGCTTTCGTTCGAAAGAATTGGCTGTCTCTTTTCGCATGAGACTGACCATTGATTATGGCGCGGAGTCCAGTCTGTGGCTGATCATCTTCACCGCCGGTTCCCTTTTCCGTTTTGAATACTCTCACCTCGCCAGGGATTGTTTCGCCGGTTGAAAGCTTGATTTGGATACTGGCCCCTTCCTCAAATCCGTCTTCTAGCTTGTTCTTTCCCCAAGCACTCAGCCGATCCCAAATCGTCACGCCCATCACGTTGGCTTTGTACTCAGGCCTGCATTCAACTAGGCGAAGTGGTACTGCAGGACGCAGCAAGTAGTCCTCGAGTTTCTTGAATAGCTCGCCGCATATGTTGCTTCGGGGAGCCTTGTAGTCGTACATCTTGATTAGCGTTCCGCTGGCGACTTTTCGCTCGCGAGGCGCACATACTTCACCAGATTTCGCACCGATTTTTGGAACTAGGCCGAGGGGTTTCGAACCTGCGGTTAGTGTCTTTCCGTCTGGACCAACAAGGTAACGCCACGAAGGATCTTGCTTAGACGGGAAAAGGCAAAAAATCGTGAATGCCCATTCATGATCGCTTCCCCCTGCAACGTCCTCAGGCACACGCGAAACGATCAACTGAAGCTTGCGTAAATCACTACAGAATGGCAAGACGCCCGTGCCGCCCATGTTAAACCGACCCTGCACGAAAGGTACTGCGCCCTTATAGGAACCATCATCAGTTCCATATATAAGAGAGCAAAAAGTCTTTGGGAAATCGTCTGCCAGCTGTCCCTCGCCTGCGTCAAAGAATGATAACGATGGGCGCTGTTTTGATCCGGTCGCGTACAGCACCAGACTGTTTTCCGCAATTGTGCGGATCTCCGCCGAGTCTTTCTCCGAAAGGTCTCCGAGCCATTTCGCAACAGCAGTCGACATACTCTCAGGCGCGTCAGCTCCACGGGGGGCGATACCGTTCGCTTTGCAGTAGCGCAGGAGTATTGCATCTACGCCATTGGTGAACTTCTCGACGAGCGCGGCTCCTGGCGAGCTCTGCTGATTGTGTACTATCGACTGGTTATTCGGCATGTTGCCGAGATAGTGCCAACGCTTCGTGTCGTTCAATAGTCCGCGCTTCTCCAGAACCGCGAGAACGGTGGCTTCGTTTTCCGCTTCAAGGAGTTCCTGAAGGAGTTTTTCGTCTCTCATATTTTTCTACACCGCCTGCTTAGGGTTGGGAAGTGATCCAAGATCTGTGGCCGTTGTTGTATAGGACACGGTAATGCCGTCTCTGACGCGTCGAACGAGTCCCAAATCGATCATGCGAGACAGTACGCCCGCTCTCTGGGTTGTTAGAAAGGCGCGAGTGAATGGCTTCGTGTCCCGCTTTGGCAAGTACTCTTCCAGAGCGTCATCGAGTTTCTCCGGGGTATTTGCGCCTTGACCAATCGCCTTCAAAACTGTGTTGTAAGCGAACGCTTCGGCAGGGACTCGAGTTCGAATATGCTGAAGCAGGAACTCGATTTCCTCATCGGATAGCTTGGAATGCCTCCCATTCTTGCCATCGTCAAGAACTGGGTTTCGCGCTTCAGCAAATAGCCAACCCGCTTCAGTAAGCAAAATTTGAGGAGTACGAGAATGATCTCGGTTCGCGAGCTTTAGTTCGATCGGCAGACCTGTGAGGGCTCCTTGTGTTGTGAAGCAGGCAACAAACTGGTTGGCGTACCGCAGCCTGGACTTATCGCCGTTGGGCGATTTTGAATATGGGAATGCAAACGACAGGGCATCATCGCGATGCGCTCCGGAAGTCTCATCCAGGCGTCTGAGGTAGTCGCCGAGTTTTACCGCTTCTGACGCAATTTCCGAGGCAGTCTTCGAAAGGCCAAGATTTCCTTGTATTTCGGAAGCCATCAAACGTGCAAGCGCTCGACAGGTCGCCTTTACTGGCAACAGCTTATTGTGTTGGCCAAAGATCCAGCGATCAACCGGCACTTCCTGCCCCAATTCAAAACTGTCGCTCGGATAGGGAGCGAGGGTTGAAGGCTTGGTAGCCGGACCTAAATGGGAGAAGAGTACGGGCACTTGTAGGGGCCCGGAGACTCGCTCTGAAGATCCAATGCCTGCCGTTCGTTCTTCCAAGCGCTTCCCTTGCAATGTGATACCAGTAGTGTCAAGCCCACGCGAGTTCCCTGATGCCTGGTTCTGGAGGAGGAGCTGATTTTCGATCGCGACCGCTACGACTTCCGAGTAATCGCGGCATCCACCCGATTCAAGGAGTTTGTGTAGGTTGTCTTTAGTCCGCTGTGAAACATCTATACAAATGATCATATTAGCCATCCACCGTCAAATTGTCACACATTCAGTTTATTTAGTCAACTAAGTAATGCCTGTGTTGACTATTAAAATGACACCTGTAATGCACTGCCTGCTAATTTCTGGCACTTCCTCTTAGTTACTGTTCGTAATTGTTGTTTAGTGTCGTTTATAGCGATTCTTGTTGATTTTATTTATGGCAGGAGTCTACCATCAGGCACATGACGGCGTGGCTCAACCTCGATGACCTCGAAGACTACCTCAAGATTCCGAAATCTACTCTGTACAGGCTGGCCAGGGAGGGCCGCCTCCCTGGGCATAAGATCGGTCGGGCCTGGCGCTTCCACCAGAACGAGGTGGATGAATGGATTAAGGCAGGACGTCAATTACCCGTCGAGAAAGGAAAAAGAAAACCTTGATCGAGCGGTCTGATGTTTCGCTTCTTCTCGAGGGCATTCACTGCCAGAACCCGGTCGCTGGCCTGACACACAATTTCTACAAATATCCTGCGCGCTTCTCTCCTCTGTTTACAAGAGCAATGATCACAGCATTCAGTGAACCATGTGATGTTGTTTTTGATCCTTTTCTGGGAGGTGGCACAACAGCGGTGGAAGCACGAAGCTTGGGTCGACGTGCGTTGGGGACGGACATCAATAGTATGGCTGTCTTTCTGTCGGAGGCTAAGACCTGTGTTCTGGACCAGCCTCAACTAGCCGCTATTCGGCGTTGGATCACGAACATAGCACCCGGGCTGAACATCTGGAGCGCTCCGCGGAGGGCATCAGGTTGGGTCGAAAAGGGCTATCAGCGAAACATCAATTCGAAGGAGACTTGGCGGATCAGGAAGCTACTTGAGCTTGCATTGGCCGAAACTTCGACTCTTCGGACTCTGGAAGAACAGCGCTTCGTACGGTGTTTGATGGTCAGAACGGCCCAGTGGGCGCTTGACTGTCGGCAGCGCATCCCAAATGTGGGAGAGTTTCGCAAACAATTTGAACTCAACGCAGCCGAAATGTTGCGTGGTGCAGCTATGTATGCGAATGCTGTCCACGAAGCTGAGAAAATCGGCACTAAAGCAAGAAACACAAGTCAGTCCCTTTACTTGCATCGATCCGCGGTGGGCATCGAAAAGGATCCCCGATTAGCCGCATTTCGCCCAATTAGACTGGTGCTCACGTCACCACCATATCCGGGTGTACATGTGCTGTACCACCGTTGGCAAGTACAAGGGAGACGTGAAACACCTGCGCCGTTTTGGATTACATCCTGCCTTGATGGCCAAGGCGCTTCGTACTATACCTTTGGTGATCGCAACGCGGAGGGTCTGAAAACGTATTTCGATCAAGCGCTGGCGGCATTCCGATCTGTGGCAAGAGTCGTCGATAAAGAAACGCTCGTGGTCCAGATGGTCGCATTTTCCGAAACAACTTGGCAGCTTAAGCGTTACGTCCGAATGATGGGCGATGCGGGTTTTGCTGAAGTAAGGTTTCCGGAACTGGCCAATGGCCCAGATGGAAGAGTCTGGCGTTCCGTTCCTAATCGCAAGTGGTATGCAAGTCAGCGGGGCGCTACACCGAGCAGTAGCGAAGTTGTGCTCTTTCACAAGCTTCGTCCAAATCCGTAATAGCTTCGGCTGAGAATCCGACCCCAGTCGCATCGACGGATCTAAAGTTGTCCTGTCGGTGCGAAGCCCTCATTATTGCGGCAGCGGCGCTCGCTGCCACGACCTTGCTTTGTCTCTGGAGGATTATCCCTATAAAGTCGATGTGATTGAAATCGGTTCTGGTTCTCAATTTGATGAGCCTCAACGTTAGTTTTGCGCTCTAGTCACGCAAGTTCCTTTGGGAGGCTTGCGCCGCGGCCCGCCCTCACGGTGTCAATCAGACCGAGCCAAAATGCGTCTATCGCCGTCAGTTCATTTTCCGCCTGGTGCAGTGCGTGGGACAGAGCGACGAAGAAACACCAGAAGGGCTGGAAATACGCCCGGGACTTCGCCGGCTTCTCTTCAGCCGACATGGTGTTCGGATCGTCACCCGCAACGCCGAGAGGCGCCCACCGCTCGCAGAAAGTTGCGAACCCGACTCCATGTGCAACCTGGAAGTATGAATTCAGGAAGAAAAAGTGATCGTTGATTTTGCTGAGCCCTCCAGTTCGAAGACTCCACTCGTTATCGGATTTGTTGTTCTCGTACTCAAATGAGATGCTTACATTGAGCATGATCATCTCGGCGTCGACCGCCTCTCCCGATGCGCGAGCTTTCACGACTTTCTCTTCGAACTGAGTGACCAGACCGTAGCAACGAGTCCAGATGGTCCCAGCCCGTCTCAAAACCTCTTGGGCACTTGAGGGCGCTCTCTGGCACAAAATCTCTTGGAAACAGTCTGGGTCTGTGAGAATGCGATCCCCAGCGCTCGCCCGGTGTGCTTCAAATTCGGCGCGCAAAGCAGTGAAGTGGAACATGAATCGGTCTGCGGACTTGTCGAGGAATGACGTTGCGACTCTGTGGTTGGAAGCCTTCAAAGCCTCTGTGAGCCGCGACGCATAGTCGGCGGTTACCGCATGGGGCACCGTAATCCTCGTTCCGTGGTAGAGCAGCTTGCTTCCCGGATCCGCGATTGCAAAGTCGCCGGCCGAGAGAATATCCGCGGCTGCGCTCCGCGCTTTCGAGACCGCGACGGTGATAATCCTGCAGGGACTCGCGCCGTCCTGATTCGTCGATCTGAGAAGGTCTAGAATCCGCCGGCCCACTGCGGCGCTGCCGCCCTCGCTATCGATGAAGACTGTAATGGGCTTCCGGCTGCGGGAAGTGAGATCGAGGATCTCGGGCCGGAGGCGATTCTCCATAGCTTTATTAATTTCGCCTTCCATCCGGATTGCGCGCTCCGGGTTCGGTGTGAAGTCGGCGTCCGTAACACCGAGGTTGTCCGTCATTTCGAACGCTGACCTCCTTCAAAATCTATACAATTCCAGCCAAAACGGAGCCTCGGAGGGATTAGAAATCCCCTACATTTTCCGCCGCTGTCAGACTCACGCTCCCGCGGGCGTACATGCTCACCCTCGCCCCCAATAAAGAGCTACATCGATAGTTCGACTAATCGGTGAAGGCGCGTCGCAGGATGACTGGAGCGAGCTCTCGTAGCGAAGTTAAAGAGAAAGTTTACGTCACTTTCCAGGTCTGTGAAACTTTGCGCCGTGGCGGGATTGCTGGCACCGGAAGTGGCACTCATTCGGGGACCGAATTTTAGGCAGCGTAAGGTGCGGACGGTGCGATGGTTACAGCCGCGATTTCGAAACCACAGGACTGCCTGTCCTGTGGTTATCGCAGGAGAGTCCTTTAGGACTCTCCGTAGCACCTCATTTCCCCCAAGCGGACTTCTGGCCAGCAACAACTTCCGGTTTGCCCGTGATTCGCTCAGAATCGCCGGACATAAGCTAGTTTGACTGTAGGAAGCGCCGAACAGTTATTGTAAACGCTTCGCTGTCCCGCTCCGGACGACACAATGTGCAAAAACGACAAAGATCGGGGGAACGCTCAGAGTCGGGCGGCTTGGTCTAGGAGCGTTCGACCTTGGGCGCCGACTGAGCTCCTAGCGGTTCGCGGAAAGGATCCATCGGAACCGGCGCGTACTCGACCTCGATGATCTCGAGATGCTCCGTCTTTGCTGGCGCGCGCAAGTCCACGCGGTCGCCGGGGCTCGCCTTCATCAGCGCATTGCCGAGAGGCGAGCGCCAGCTGATGTTGCCGCGGTCGAGGTCCACCTCGTCGATGCCGACGATCGAGACGACGTGTTCGAGACCGGCGGCGTCCTTGTAGGTCACGGTTGCGCCGAAGAAGACGCGCGTAGCGGCTGACCCCGACCGCGGAGCGGCGGGATCGACGACCACTGCCGCGTCAATGCGTTTCGTGAGAAAGCGAATCCGCGAATCGATCTGGCCTAACCGTCGCTTGCCGTAGAGGTAGTCGGCGTTTTCACTGCGGTCCCCGTTACTAGCAGCCCACGCTACGACCTCCACCACCGCGGGCCGCTCGCGACTCAGTAGGAACC
>JGI12635J15846_10003602_pt1 | contig 13425 bp, 16 predicted proteins | sample BlaSpr_A8_OM2_M2_FD_15846 | JGI IMG/M metagenome (IMG submission 15846) | reverse complement strand
TCTTGCCGGTGCCGGCGTCTTTGGGTGGCTTAGCTGGCATTCAGCCAGCCGAAGCGGATCGGAAAACCCTCGCCGCCGAGCAGCGTCACCGATTCATAGAGCGGCAGGCCGACGACATTGGAATAGGAGCCGACCATCTTGACCACGAAGGATCCGGCGATGCCCTGCGCGGCGTAGCCGCCGGCCTTGCCGCGCCATTCGCCGGAGCCGATATAGGCTTGGATGTCGTCCTCGCTGAGGCGCTTGAAGCGCACGCGGGTCTCGACCAGGCGCTGGCGAAACGCCTCCTTCGGCGTCACCAGGCAGATCGCGGTGTAGACGCGATGGTTGCGCCCCGACAACATCCGCAGGCATTGCGAAGCCTCGTCGACCAGATTCGCCTTGGGCAGGATGCGGCGGCCGACCGCGACCACGGTATCGGCGGCAAGAATGAAGGCGCCGCGCAATTCGTCATCGAGCTGCACTGATTTGAGCGCCGCGTCGGCCTTGGCGCGGGCGAGCCGGTTGGCACAGGCGCGCGGCAACTCGCCCCGCCTCGGGGTCTCGTCGACATCGGCCGGGCGCAGCGCATCGGGCTCGATGCCGGCCTGGTTGAGCAGGCTGAGGCGGCGCGGCGAACCGGAAGCAAGTACGAATTTGGGACGGCCTAGCATCTCGGGCTTTTTGCTGGCGTTGAGAGGAATCGGGCGGGAATGCGCGCGGAACCTATCGGAAGGCATTCGTTGAGACAACTACCGTTGTCACACCCACGCCCCCTCGTCGTCCCTGCGAAAGCAGGGACCCATAACCACCGGTGTTCATTGTTGCATAAGCCGTCAACCAATGTGCCCAAAGAGAAGCCGCGGCGTATGGGTCCCTGCTTTCGCAGGGACGACATAAGTTTCGCAGGGACAACAACTGACATAAAAGATTCATCAACCGCTCGCGGCGCCGGCCTTCGCAAAGCGCCTGCGGATGCGCATCGACAGGGTGTCGCAGACTTCGCGATAGGCTTGAAGCTTCTGCTCACGATTGCCGTTGGTTCCGGTCGGATCATGGGTTGGCCAGTATTCGACGTCGGCTGCAAGCGTGCGCGTCAGTTCCAGCGCCTTGTGATGCGCCTCCGGCGACAGCGTGATGATGAGGTCGAAATTGAGCCCTTCCCAATCCTCCAGTTCCTCGAAGGTGGTCGGCTTATGGCCCGAAATATCCTGGCCCAATTCGGCCATCACCGTGACCGCGAACGGATCCAGCTCACCCTTGCGCACGCCGGCGGATTTCACATAAAGCGCGTGCGGAAACATCTGCTGCAAAAGGCTGGCCGCCATCGGCGAACGCACGCTGTTCAGCCCGCACGCGAACAGCACGGCCTGTGGAGTGCGCGCGCGTGACGGCGCCGCCATAAGTGGCTAGCCTTTCCAATGCAAAACAGTGATCAGCGTGAACAGCCGGCGCGCCGTTTCAAAATCGACCCGCACCTTGCCCTTCAGCCGCTCCTGCAGCGTGCGCGAGCCGTCGTCGTGGATGCCGCGGCGGCCCATGTCGATGGCCTCGATCTTGTCCGGCGTCGCAGTCCGGATCGCCTGGTAGTAGCTGTCGCAAATCATAAAATAGTCTTTCACGATCCGCCGGAACGGCGTCAGCGACAACAGATGCGCGACCACCGGCGTGCCGTCCTCGCGGCGGATATCGAACATCAGCCGGTTGCCGGTGATGCCGAGATGCAGCGTGAACGGCCCGTTGTCGGCGCCTTCCGGCGCAAACAAATTCTGTTCGACCAAATCGTAAATCGCGATCGCGCGCTCATGCTCGATATCGGGCCCGGAACGCCCGATCGACTCTTCGTCGAGCGTCACCGCGACGATGCGTTTCTGAGAATCCCCATCCTGCGGCGGTTTGTTCATGGCAGGTTGAGGCGCAGTCCGACCGAGCGCGCGTGCGCTTCGAGACCTTCGGCCTCGCCCAGAATCATTGCCGCCGGCCCCAGCGCGCGCAGCTGGTCCGGCCCGCATTTCANNANCGACGTNCGCTTCATGAAATCGAGCACGCCAAGGCCGGAGGAGAACCGCGCCGAGCGCGCGGTCGGCAGCACGTGATTGGAACCGCCGACATAATCACCGATCGCCTCCGGCGTATGCGGCCCGAGAAAGATCGCGCCGGCATTGCGGATTTTTGCGGAAAACGTTTCCGGATTCGAGGTCATGATCTCGAGATGCTCGGCGGCAATCGCATTGGCGAGGTCCGCGGCCTCGTCGAGGTGTTTTACCAGGATGATCGCGCCGAAATCGTTCCACGAGGCGCGCGCGATATCCGCACGGGGCAAGGTTGCAAGTTGCGATAGCACCGCGCGCTCAACGTCATCGGCAAGCGCGGCGCTGTCCGTGATCAGGATCGACTGCGCGTTGACGTCGTGCTCGGCCTGCGCCAACAGATCGGCCGCAATCCAGCCGGCGTTGCCGGTCTGGTCGGCGATCACGAGCACTTCCGAGGGGCCGGCGATCATGTCGATGCCAACCTTGCCGAACACCAGCCGCTTTGCCGCGGCGACATAGGCGTTGCCGGGGCCGACGATCTTTGCCACCGGCGCAATGGTCGCGGTGCCGTAAGCCAGCGCCGCCACGGCCTGCGCGCCGCCGACCCGATAGATCTCGGAGACGCCGCCGAGATGCGCTGCCGCCAGCACCAGCGGATTGAGCTTGCCGTCAGGCGACGGCACCACCATGACCACGCGCGCCACGCCCGCGACTTCGGCGGGCACCGCGTTCATCAGCACCGAGGACGGGTAAGCGGCGGTGCCGCCCGGCACGTAAAGCCCGACCGCTTCGATCGCGCTCCAGCGCCAGCCGAGCTCGACGCCGAGCGCATCGACAAAGCGCTCATCCTTCGGCATTTGCCGCCGGTGAAAGAGCTCGATGCGGTCGCGGGCGAATTTGAGCGCGTCGACGGTTTTGGCGTCGCAGGCTTTTACGGCCGCGTCGATCTCCCCAGTGGTGATGCGCAAGCCGCCGGGCGCGAGGTCGAGGCGGTCGAACTTGCGCGTCGCCTCGATCAGTGCCGCATCACCGCGCGTGGCGACGTCATCGACAATGGCGCGGGTCGCGCTCTCGATATCGGCCGATACCTCGCGCTTGGCCGCGAGGAAGGCCTGGAATCGCATGGCGAAATCGGTGCTGTGATAGTCGAGGCGAACGGGCATGATGGCTTTCCGGCGGGTCACTGCTCAATGGCGCGGCGGCAAACCAACGTCAACCCTTGCCGGCTCCGAAAACAGGCCCGTAGGGTGGGCTAAGCGCAGCGAGCCCACCAAATTGGTTCATCTCGGGTGCGTTGATATGGTGGGCACGGCGCGAAGCGCGCGCCTTTGCCCACCCTACGACCTCGCCCGGACCGCTAGCTCCCGGGATCATCCGTGCCCAAATCGGTCAATTCGCATTCCAGGCATTCGACGTCGAGCCGCAATGCGCCGCCATCGCTGAACATCAGAAGCGCACAGCCGCTTGGCCATTCGCGCGGATAAAACTCGATCCCGACCAGTTCGAGGGCTGCATCCGGCGCCCCGCAATCGAGGTTGCGCGACTGGCACGACAGCACCCGGTCGAAGCGCAGCGCGGCGATCAGGCGGCGCGGGGCGGTTTCGCCGGATAGCGTCTGTTCCCAGTCCAGCCGACGCATGCCGACCACCAGGCGCTTTTCGGCCTCCCGCCAGATGATGTCGGAGGCGTGCACGCGGGCTTCCTGCACGTGCGCCGAAATGACGGCGAGATCATCGGAATCCAGCGCGATCAATTTGAGCTGAGGCGCCACCGATCAAACCTTCAATTTGGGTAGTCGCAAAACCTATCCGCTGATGCGCTCGATGGTAGCACCACAGGCGGACAATTTGTCCTCGAGCCGCTCAAAGCCGCGATCGAGGTGATAGACGCGGTTGACCATGGTCTCGCCCTCGGCGGCCAGCCCCGCGATCACCAGCGAGACCGAGGCGCGCAGATCGGTCGCCATGACCGGCGCGCCGCGCAGTTTCTTGATGCCGTCGATGGTCGCGGTTTCGCCGTTGAGGCTGATCCGGGCGCCGAACCGCGCCAGTTCCTGCACATGCATGAAGCGATTTTCGAAGATCGTCTCGGTGATCTGCGAGGAGCCGTCGGCGCAGGCCATCAGCGACATCAGCTGGGCTTGAAGGTCGGTCGGAAAACCTGGAAATGGCGCGGTCGACACCGTCACCGGCCTGAGCCCGGCGCCATTGCGGGCAACCCGGATGCCCTCATTGTTGGGCATGACGGTCGCGCCCGCTTGGGTGAGCACGTCGAGCGCCGATTGCAACAATTCAGGCCGTGCGCCAGCGAGCTGCACGTCGCCGCCGGTCATCGCCACCGCCATCGCATAGGTGCCGGTCTCGATCCGATCCGGCAGCACAGTATGGCGCGCGCCGTGGAGTTTTGTCACGCCTTCGACCACAATGCGGGGCGTCCCCGCACCGGAAATCCGCGCGCCCATCTTGTTCAGGCAATCGGCGACATCCAGAATTTCCGGCTCGCAGGCGGCATTGGTGATGACTGTCGTGCCTTTTGCCAAGGTCGCCGCCATCAGCGCGACATGGGTGCCGCTCACCGTCACCTTCGGAAAATCGATGGCCGCTGCCCTGAGGCCGCCGGGCGCCTTCGCGATCACATAGCCGCCGTCGATGGTCATCTCGGCGCCGAGTTTTTCCAGCGCCATGATCAGGAGGTCCACCGGCCGCGTGCCGATGGCGCAGCCGCCGGGCAGCGAAACCTTGGCCTCATGCATCCGCGCCACCAGCGGCGCGATCACCCAGAAACTGGCGCGCATCCGCGACACCAGTTCGTAAGGCGCGGTGGTATCGATGATGTTGGCGGCCGAAATGTGCAGGGTCTGACCCTGATATTCATGGTCGCCCGGGCGTTTTCCGGCGGACATGATGTCGACGCCGTGATTGCCGAGAATGCGCTGAAGCTGGGCGACGTCGGCAAGCCGCGGCACGTTGTCGAGAACNAGCGTGTCCTCGCTCAACAGCCCCGCGATCATCAGCGGCAGCGCGGCATTCTTCGCACCCGAAATCGGAATGATGCCGTTGAGCTTGCTGCCGCCGACAATGCGAATGCGATCCATGCCGATTCCCCCAATTTTTGCTACGCCCCAAAATATAGGGCCAATGACCCTGATATGGCAAAAGCGTGAAATTTGCGGCTATTTCAAGGGCCTAGCCCGTCATTTCACCGCCCCGGCGGTCAGGCCGGCGACATAATGCTCGACGAAGAATGAATAGATGATTGCAACCGGGATCGAGCCGAGCAGCGCCGCCGCCATTAGCTGCCCCCAATAGAAGACGTCGCCACGGATCAACTCGGCGATGGCTCCGACCGGCACGGTGCGGACCGAGGTATCGGTCAGGAAGATCAGCGCATAGAGGAACTCGTTCTGCGCCAGCGTGAAGGCGAAGATGCCCGCCGAGATGAATCCCGGCTTGCACAATGGCAGGAACACCAAAAACATCGTCTGCAGCCGGCTCGCGCCATCGATGCGCGCGGCGTCTTCCAGTTCGCGCGGCACGCTTTTGAAGTACCCCATCAAGAGCCAGGCGCAGAACGGGATCAGCAAGGTCGGATAGGTCAGGATGACCGAGGTCAGCGTGTTGCCGAGCCCCATCCGCTCGATGATCTCGGCCATCGGAATGAACAAGAGCGGCTGCGGGACGAGATAGGTCGCCGCCACCGCAAACGAGACCAGGGCGCTGCCGGGAAAATTCATCCGCGCCAGCGGATAGGCCAGCATGACGCCGAACACCAGCGAGATCGCGGTCGAGACCGTCGCCACCAGCATGGTGTTCCAGGTCCAGACCAAAAAGTCCGTCTCGCTGAGCAGGTCGACATAATGCTTGAGCGTCGGATGGCGCACGATCAGGGGCATCAGTTGCGGGTTGTACAGCTCCTGGTTCGGCTTCAGCGAGGTGATCGCCATCCAATAGAAGGGAAACAGCGCGAAGATCAGAAAGAACGTAAGCGGCAGCCACAGCCGCAGCGCGCGCACCCGCCAGCCGCCGTCCTCGACCATCACGCTCTCCTTAAGTACAGCGCCAGCGCGACGATCAAGAGCGCCAGCGGAGGCAGCATGGCGAGCGCGACGGAAGCGCCGAGACCGAACTGTCCGCCGCTCATGGCGATGTCGAAGGCATAGGTCGCGAACAAATGCGTGGCGTTCGCCGGGCCACCGCGCGTGAGCACATAGACCAGCTGGAAGTCGGAGAACGTAAAGATCAGCGAGAACATCGTCACGATGAACACCACCGGCTTGAGCAGCGGCAAGGTGACATAACGGAAGCGGTCGAGCGCGCCGGCGCCATCGATGGTGGCGGCCTCGTAGAGTTCGGGCGGTATCGTCTGCAGCCCGGCGAGCAGCGTGATGGCGTAGAAGGGCAGGCCGCGCCAGGTGTTGACCACGATCAGCGAGGTCATGGCGAGAGCCGGATTGCCGAGCCACGAGGGGCCGCGCTCGGCGAGCCCGCCATGCACCAACAGCCAGTTGATGACGCTGAAGGAAGGATCGAGGATCCACATCCAGGCGATGGTCGACAACACGGTCGGCACGATGAACGGCAATAGCAGCACCGCACGCACCAGGTTCTTCAGGCGGAAGGCCTGGTTCATCACCAGCGCAAGTCCGAGGCCACCGACCATTTTCAATAGCGTCGCCGCGGCGGTATAGACGAAGGTGTTTTGGACCACCTGCCAGAAGGTCGGATCACGGAAATCGGCGAGAAAATTGCCGAGCCCGATGAACGTGCCGGGCTGCGCGACCGGGCGATTCTCGAGGCTGAGCACGATGCCGTAGATGAAGGGATAGCCGACCAGCGCGACCAAAAAGGCCATCGGCGGCAAGATCATCAGCCAGCTGAAGACCTCCTCGCGCTCGGACCAATCCCGCAGCGCCGGCAACAGGCGCCGGCGAGGTGCCTGAAGCGGTATCGGTTCGCTGTGCGCCGACATGTGTCAGGCGGGCCGGTAGATCTGCTTCAGCTGCGCGTTGGCGTCGGCGATCACCTCCTTGGTCGACTTGCCGGCGCACGCCTTGGCGAACATGTCGACGACGACGTATTTTGCGACGCTCTCGGACGAGGCGCGGCTGACCGGCGCCGGCCAGCCCGGCAGATGCGAGGTGGCGAGCGAATCGCGGTAGGGAATGTTACGCGGCTCGACGTGCCACAACGGCGCGTCGTCGAAGGCGTGCAGGAACGGCGCGTAGTAGCTGTCGGCCGAGGCATACCAGCCGCCGACCTGCGGGGGTTCCATCAGCCAGCGCAGAAAATCTTTCGCGGCCTGCTGATCCCCGGTGTGGGTGAAGATCGAGTGGCTCCATGGCGCCAGGATGTGGAAGCGCTGGCCGGTCGGCCCCTTCGGATTGAGCGACTGGTCAGTGGCCGCAGCAATCTCCGGGAAGTCACGCTTCGCCGCCCACAAAATGCTCTCGGCGTTGTTGGTGCAGGATATCTGTCCGCTCAAATAGGCTTTGTTGTTGTTGGGATCGGTCCAGCCCAGCACATCCTCGAGCATGGTCTTCTGGAAAAAAATGCGGGCAAAATCGACGGCACGGGCGGTTTCGGCGGAATCGATCACCACCGTCTTGCCGTCCGGCTCGACCTCGCGCCCGCCATAGGACCACAGCAGCGGATAGAGCCAGCCGTGATTGTCGCCGAAGCCGTGGCCGAGCTCAAAGCCAAACGGGTGCCCATTAGCCTTCAGCTTGATGCCGGCCTCAAGAAGTTCATCCCAGGTCTCGGGGAATTTTTCGACACCGGCCTCCTTGAACCAGTCGGTGCGCCAGTTCATCAACTGGCCGACATTGCCGAATGGGATCGCCTTCCACTTGCCATTGACGACGACGGCCTCCTTCGCCGCGTCGTGCCAGCCGCCATTCTTCTTGCCGGCCTCTTCGGCGATATCGCCGACGTCGACGTATTTCTCGTCATACAGGAACGGCCAGTTGAAGAAGTTCAGCGTCATGTCCGGACCGGTGCCGGTCTCCGCCACGGTGGTGACGCGCGTCTGCAGGCCTCCGACGCTGACCAATTCGTATTTTATCTTGACGCCGGTGAGTTTCTCGTAGGCCGGGATCAGGGTCTTCTGGAAATACTCATCAAACGTCTTGATGAATGAATTTTCGTGCATGATCGACATGGTCTTCGGTGCGCTGAGACCAGGGCGCGCGCCCAGCGCTGCCCCTGCCACCCCGAATGCCGTCGCTTTCAAGAATTGCCGGCGCGATTGCGCCGACAATGCACGCGCCTTCTTGGTCATCGCGACCTCCCTGTCGCGCCGCCCGACCATCGGCAGGTGGCGCCGCCAAACCTTTATCGATCCGACATTTCGCCCAATCACGCGTTGGGNCTTTTTTCGATCTTAGGCTTACGCCTTTCGCTTGCAACCGGATTTTCCCGAGAGCGCNGATGGTCCGGGCCATTGCAGCGCAACAATGNTCGTTCTGTTTGCACCAGGGATTGACGCTTAGAGGCGATTGATATCTTCGCTTTCCAGCACTGGCTTGGGATANCCGTCGCGCGCCACCTTGATCATGGCGCGGCCGACCTGNTCGGTGGTGGTCANGTATTTNGGCGCGATCCGATTGAGCAGCGTCAATAGCGGTGCGGCGATCACATAGACCGCCTGGTACCAGGCGGTCTTCGAGCGGATGCCGTGCAGCGGCTGGATGCCGGCGGGGCGAAACATGTAGGCCGCCCTGAACGGCAATTTCAAAAGATCGTTTTCGGTCTTGCCCTTCACCCGCGCCCACATCAGGCGGCCCTGTTCGGTCGAGTCGGTGCCGCGTCCCGTGACATAGACGAACACCATCTGCGGATTGAGCTTTGCCAGCGTTCTCGCCGCGGCAAGCGTGATGTCATAGGTCAGATGGCGGTAGCGCTCCTCGTCCATGCCGACCGAGGAGACGCCGAGGCAGAAGAAGCAGGCATCGCAGCCCGTAAGCTGCGATTCAATCGCGGAATAATCCAGAAAATTGTCGTGCACGATTTCGTTCAGCTTGGCGTGACGCTGCCCGGTCGGGCTACGCCCGACTGCGAGCACGCTTGCCACGCCAGGGTCGAGCAGGCATTCGCGCAAAACGCCCTGCCCGACCATCCCGGTCGCGCCGAACAGAATGACCTTCATCGGATTTCCAGCTCTCACGTTGCCTTGCGCGTTCAGGCGGCGGCCGCGACGGGCGAGAACGATACGCCGGTCAGCGCGGCGGAGATATCCCAAAGCCGTGCCGCCGCCGCTGTGTCCTTTGCCTGCGGCATGATCTTCGCCGGTACCGGCGGCCCCTTCAACTCGTAGAACCAGTCCGGGCCATAATAACCGGCCGGCTTCGCCTGCGGCGATGCCGCGGCAAACAAACTGGGCAATGCGCCTTCGGCGGCTGACTGGCTGACAAAGGGCCGAAGCAGCTTGTTGATCTGCCACACCAAGCCGCTGGTGCCGGGACCATTGGCGATCAGGTCGGTTCGCGCATAACCGGGATGCGCGGCGTTGCTCATCAACCCCCAGCCAGCGGCATCGCTGCGGCGCTGAAGCTCAAGAGCAAACATCAGCATCGCCAGCTTCGACTGGCCATACGCTTTGTTGGGAGCATAGGACCGCGCGGCTTGCAGATCATCAAAATCGATTGCGCCCCAGCGATGCACCAGGCTGGAGAGACTGACTACGCGAGGCTGATTGCCGCGACGAAGCAAGGGCAGCAAATGCGCGGTGAGCGCATAATGGCCGAGATAGTTAGTGCCGAACTGCATCTCGAAACCGTCGGCGGTGGTCTGCCGCTGCGGCAGCGCCATCACGCCGGCATTGTTGATCAGGAGATCAAGCGAGGCATGCGCGGCGGCAAAGCGCTTGGCGAAATCGGCCACCGATACAAGGCTGGCCAGATCGAGGTTTTCGTAGACAATCCTGGCATTCGGAACTTGAGTGCGAATTGTCTGCAGGGCGTCGCGACCCTTGACGTCATTGCGGCCGGTCAGCACCACCTGCGCACCGGCGCCGGCGAGCGCCAGCGCGGTCTCATAGCCGAGGCCGCCGGTGGCGCCGGTAACGACGGCGGTCTTGCCGTTCAATGGCGGAATGTCTGCGGTGGTCCAGTCGGTCATGCTTATATCTCCGGGCTCGATTCGTTTGCGGACATCCGCCGCAGGCCCTAAATGTGCACTTAGTGCAAGTTTGCAAGGGGTGAAGAAAAGGCATGACCGGTGATCGCCCGCAAGCAAGTTAAGTCCAGATTATCAAAGGCAAAATCTCAGGAATTCGCGACCGCGCCCGGCCTGCGGCAGCGCAAGCGGCAGCAGACTCGCGAGCGATTGACCCGAGCGGCCATGGCGCTGTTCCTCGAGCGCGGTTTTGAAGCGACCACGCTCGACGAGATCGCGGCCGCCGCCGACATCTCGCGCCGCAGCTTCTTTCACTATTTTGCCTCGAAGGAAGACGTGGTTTTTGCGTGGCAGGAGGAGAGCACGGCAGCGTTGACTGCCGCGGTCGCCGCGCGGCCGGCCAGCGAATCCATGCTCGCGGCCGCCGAGAACGCGATCCTCGCGACGGTCAGGCAGATCAAGCCCGGCGAAGCAATTGCGATGGCGCGGCTCAAGCGCAACAATCCGGCCTTGCAGGCCCGCGATCAGGTCAAATACGAGAAGCTTGAGCGCGCCTTGGCGGAGGCGCTTGGCAAGCGGGCGGGCCATGAAACGGAAGAGCTTCAGGCCCGGCTGGTCGCCATGATCGCGACAGGTGCGATGCGGATCGGCGCCGAGTTCTGGGCCGACGACGGCGGCTGCGAAAAACCGGAAGCGCTGGTGAAGCGAACCTTCGCCGCGATACAGGCGATCCTGGATTGATCGCCCGTCTTTCGCGCCGCCGGAATTATCCCTTGATGAACGCGAGCAGGTCCGCGTTGATCGTGGCCGCTTCCGTGGTGGGCATGCCGTGCGGAAAACCCTTGTAGGTCTTCAGCGTCCCGTTCTTCAAAAGCTTGGCCGACAACGGACCGGAATCGGCATAAGGCACGATTTGATCGTCGTCGCCGTGCATCACCAGGACCGGCACGGTGATCTTCTTGAGGTCTTCGGTGAAATCGGTCTGCGAGAAGGCGACGATGCCGTCGTAATGCGCTTTCGCACCGCCCATCATGCCCTGGCGCCACCAATTCTGGATGACGGCCTCTGAGACTTTGGCGCCCGGCCGGTTGTAGCCGTAGAACGGTCCCGCCGGAAGGTCGCGATAAAATTGCGAACGGTTGGCGGCGAGTTGTGCTTGAAGTCCGTCAAAGACTTCTTTGGGGAGGCCGCCAGGATTGGCCGCTGTCTTCACCATCAACGGCGGCACCGCGCTGATGATGGCCGCCTTCGCCACCCGGCTTTCGCCGTGCCGTGCGAGATAATGCACCACCTCGCCGCCGCCGGTGGAATGACCGACGTGGATGGCATTCTTCAGATCGAGATGCGCCGTCACAGCCGCAAGGTCGTCGGCATAGTGATCCATGTCATGGCCCTCGGCCGTCTGGCTGGACCGGCCGTGGCCGCGGCGGTCATGGGCGATGACGCGAAAACCGTGATGGAGGAAGAACAGCATCTGTGCGTCCCAATCATCGGCCGAGAGCGGCCAGCCATGGCTGAACACGATCGGCTGACCACCGCCCCAGTCCTTGTAGTAAATTTCGATGCCGTCTTTGGTCTTGATCGTCGCCATGGTGCGTACTCCTCTGTGAACACCGTCATTCCGGGACACGCGACAGCGTGGACCTCAGATGTGCAATTGCACATCGGGGAATCTCGAGATTCCGGGTTCGATGCTTCGCATCGCCCCGGAATGACAAAAACTAGACCGCCGGCCTGAAGCGCCTGATGGCGCCGATGATCATGAGGATGAAAAACACCAGCACGATGCCCTGGACCACGCCGAATACCGGTCCGGACGGCGGGTTGCCCGGCGCCACCGCCGCCAACGCCGGCACTTTCAGGAAGCTCTGGATCACCAGAACGAACACGTTGAAGTAAAGCGAAAGCAGTGCGGTCACCGCGTAGATCCAGCGCCACGCCCCGGAAAGCTTCATGACATAGAGCGCGAAACAGGCGATCACGAGCAGCACCAGTGACAAGATGCNGATCACGTGCGACGGCAATAGCTTCTCGAACGGAAACAGAAAGCCGGTGGCGCTGGTGAGAATGGTGAACAGCAGGAAGATCGCGGTCAAGCCCGGCATCTTGTTGGAGCCGAGCATCCCGAACATGACGATAATGCCGGCAACGATAGCGATCAGACTGATGACGACGTGCAAGAGAGTAAAAGTGGACAAACTCATACCCAGGACCATGACGCGCTCCCCCGTTTAAGACGGCCGAATGCTACGACTCCGATTCGGAAATAGCCACACGTGTGCGACGCAGGAGCGGCAATACAGGCACGCGACGCTGATCACGAATGCAAGCGCAATGCCCAGGTTTTTTGCATGGCTGTCACAAACCGCGACAACACCGGTCGCACCAGTCGTCAATAGTAGCGCGGGATCGGACCGTTGTGGGGAGTCTTGCGGTTCGACAGATCGAACAGGACCTTGTCGACAAAACACCATCCCCATCCTTCCGGCGGATCGTAGCCCTCGATGACCGGATGTTGGGTGGCGTGGAAATGCTTGGTCGCGTGCCTGTCGGGAGAATCGTCGCAGCAGCCGACGTGGCCGCAACTGCGGCAGATCCGCAGATGCAGCCACTCGCTGCCACTCTTGAGGCATTCCTCACAGCCGAGCGCGCTCGGCGTCACGCTGCGAATGCCACTGATGTGGGTACAGCCTTTTGCCAACGCGTCAGACGTCCTTGGTGTCGGAGAACATGATGTCGGCGCCACCGGTTGCAAATTTGGGCACATCTGCCGCGGTGGCTTTGCCCTCGGCGCTGCCGAAGGCGTTCTGGACGGCGGCCATGCTGTCAAAGGTCAATGTTGCGATCAGATGGATGCCGGACGGCCCGGCAGGTGTCGCAACGGGTCCGCGGCTGACCTGAAATTTTCGAAGGCCGGGCATCTTCTTCGCGAGCGGGATGTGAGTTTCGGCATAATGTTTGTCGAAAGCAGCCGGATCTTTTGGCGTTTTGTAGAGCACGACGACGTCGGCCATGGTGTTTCTCCCTTTTTGGTTTTTAGGTAGCCACTCAATACAACTCCACTAAAGTGCCGGTTTCGCGGCATCGCCAAGGAAACCATGCAGCGCCGCCACCACCTGCGCGCCCTCGCCGATCGCGCCGCCGACGCGCTTGACCGATCCCGAGCGGACGTCGCCGACGGCGAACACGCCGGGCACCGAGGTTTCCAGCGGCGCCACCAGCCGCCCTTGATTTTGCTCGGACTGCGCGCCGGTCACGACAAAGCCTCCGCGATCGAGCGTGACGCCGCAACCGTCGAGCCA
>JGI12635J15846_10003595_pt1 | contig 13439 bp, 12 predicted proteins | sample BlaSpr_A8_OM2_M2_FD_15846 | JGI IMG/M metagenome (IMG submission 15846) | reverse complement strand
ATCGGCCTGGAGCCCCTTCTGGGCTCAAAATATTCGGTCGCCAGCGCGGCTGACGATGATGACAGATCGGGCGGACCCGAACGCGCCGAAGAGGCTGCGAAAATCCGCATTGAGACCGCCAAGGCCGAACGAAGGGTTCCCAGTCCGCCTCACGCGACAAACGGCGACGAGGAGCGCTATGCCGACAAGTGTGGCACCTATACAAAAGCCATTCTCCAAGACGGCCCAGGGCGGGTGAACTTGCAAGCCTACCAAAGCTTTAAGACTGCGCTGAACAGCCGCAACCCTGCGGACTTCGAGGACATCATTATGGGCGGCGCACGTAAGCTTACTGGTCCGCAAGGCGGGCTGGCGTTCGACTTGGAGGGTTGCGATTCCCAGAAGTTCGGCAGCGCTCCTGCACCATTTTGCCAGGAGACTGTCGTGATTGTCCCTCCTGCGCCCGCACTAGCAAGCGCAACGTACGGAACGGAGCTGATCGAATTGTACTGGGGTTCCCTGCTGCGTGACGTCCCGTTTACCCAGTACCCCTCGAATCCAATGGCTGCTCAAGCGGCGCAGGAACTTACAGGGTCGCCGAACTACGCTGGTCCCAGGAATGGTGGCAAAGTCACCCCCGAATTGTTGTTCCGGGGCGCCTTCCCAGGTGAAACAGTAGGGCCATACATCTCCCAGTTCTTCATTACGCCGACCTTCTTCGGCCAGCAGGCCATCAGTCAGCAGCAGGTGACCTACCAGCAGAACGTCGATTATCTCACCGACCTCTCCTCCTGGGCCCTCATCCAGAATGGCGGCAGCACCGGTCTGAAAAACCAGGACGCTCCTCAGGCGTGCTGTGTCCATAGTGGGCGAGACCTTTCCGCCTGGACCCACACAGACGTGCTCTATCAGGGGTATTTCGTGGCCTCCCTTGTGCTTAACACCCTCGGCGTGCCGGCAAACCCGGGCAGCATGTACACGAACTCGAAGACCCAGATTGGCTTCGCCACTTTCGGCGGGCCGCACAGTGCGGGGATGCTCGGTGAAGTGGCTTACCGGGCGCTGGAACGCAGTTGGTACCAGAAGTGGTTCGTCCATCGCCGTCATCGCCCGGAGTCGGGGGGCGGAATCGTCCACTTGATCAAAACCGGCCAAGGAAACAGCATCGACGGAAGCTTGAACAAGAATATCCTGCACTCTGAGGCCTTGGAGACTAGCTTCAAAAAATACGGGAGCTACCTGCTTTCGCAGGCCTTTCCCGAGGGCTCACCCACACACCCGTCTTTCCCCACGGGCCACGGTGTTGTCGCCGGCGCTTGCATTACCATTCTGAAGTTTTTCTTCGACGGTAATTTCGTGATCCCGAATCCTCTGGTGCCAGCAGATGACGGGCTCTCGCTGGTGCCTTACACCGGTTCGGATAGGAATCAGATCACGGTAAATGGCGAGCTGAACAAACTCGCGCACAACATTACCTTCGGTCACGGGATCCACGCCGGAATCCACTGGCGCAGCGATAGCGACGTATCGATGGTACTAGGGGAGGCGACCGCGATCAGCTTCCTTCAGGACCAGGCGCAGACATTTAATGAGAAGTTCACCGTTCACTTTACGAAGCTCGACGGGACTACTGCCACCATCTCCAATCAATGACGCTTGCAGGCAGAGCGGTCCGTTCAAGCAGGCCGCCCTGCCTCTTTCACCCCGTTCGACGGCAAGACGGAAGGCTATATTCCGAGAGTGACACTGGAGGTTTTCTCGGGCACCGCGCCGTGATTCAGACTCCCGATCCTTAGGCTCCCGTGCAGCGTCCGCCGCCGGGCAGCTTTGATCGAGTGGGAATCCGGGAAACCGTGGCATCGTTGCACACCTCAAGCAGGTCCATTGCCGGGAATACACAACAATTGACGCACTTCGCGTTTCGCGAGACGATTGAAGTTTTGAATGGGGTGCCGGAATGGAACTCGGGCTCACTGGCCGCGTAGCCATCGTCGCGGCCGCCAGCAAAGGGCTTGGCCGCGCGGTTGCGCAAGAACTGGCCCACGAGGGCGCTCACGTGGCCATCTGCGCCCGCACGGCGACCACCCTTGCGGAAACTGCCGCGCACATTCAGGAAACGACGGGCCGCGAAGCCCTGCACCAGGCGCTGGATGTGACTGATTTAAAAGCAGTTACCGCCTTCGTCGCCGCGGTCGAAGCCCGCTTCGGCCGGATCGATATCTGCGTTACCAATTCCGGCGGCCCTCCGTCTAATTCGTTTAAGAGCACAATGCCGGAAGACTGGCGCTCCGCCGTCGACCAGCTCCTGATGAGCACCGTCTTTTTCGCTAGGGAAACTCTGCCGCGCATGCAGAAAAACAAGTGGGGACGCCTGATTACGATTACATCGTCGGCGGTCAAGCAGCCCGTGGACGGCCTGCTGCTTTCGAATTCGATCCGCGCGGCCGTCACCGGCCTGGCGCGCACGCTTGCCAATGAATACGCCGCCGATGGCATCACGGTGAACAATGTTTGCCCGGGCTACACGCGCACCGCTCGCCTCGATGGCCTTGCCTCCACGATCTCTGCGCGCAGCGGCTCGAAGCCCGCAGAAGTCTTCGCCCATTGGGAACGCGAAATCCCCGCCGGCCGCCTTGGCACGCCGAAGGAATTTGCCGCAGTCGTCGCTTTCCTCGCTTCGGAACGCGCCAGCTACGTGAACGGCGCCTCCATCGCCGTCGACGGTGGTCTTGTCAGGAGCCTGCTCTAGCCCTCAATGGCCGCCGCGACCCGTCATCTTGAACTCAGTTTGCTGCCCGAGCGTTTCGCTATTTCCCGGCTCGCCGCCGATTCGCCCATTCCTGCCTGGGGGACGCAAGGTCCCTTCTTTTCCGTTACCCGCACCGGCGATGAGCTTTCGATTGTCACTGAACTTTCTCGCGTTCCCGTGGGCGTGCAGTTCCAGCGCGGCTGGCGCGTCCTGAAAGTTCATGGGCCCTTCGTTTTGTCGGAAGTCGGCGTCCTGGCGGCACTGGCCACGCCGCTCGCCGAAGCAAAAATAAGTTTGTTTGCCGTTTCGACTTTTGATACCGATTACCTGCTTCTCGCATCCGAAACTTTGCCGGCCGCCATCGCCGCGCTGGAGCGCGCAGGACACACCGTTTGTAGGAGCAAAGCCGAATGATCAGGGATCCCCATCGCAACACCAACCACCATCGCAGTCGCGCGGGGTTTCTTGCGCTCGCGGCGCTGCTGGCGATTTTCGTCACCGTGCCGCAACTCCGCGCCGATGAGCCGTACGCGCGCAGCCGCGACTACGATTTGCAGCATTCGAAGATTGCCTTGCGCTTCGACCTTGAACAGAAAAAAGTTCTCGGCGAAGTCACGCACTCACTCTCGATTTTGCGCGACGGCTCCAGCAAAATCGCTTTCGACTCCGTCGGCCTCAACATTCAGGGCGTGACCCTCAACAAAGCTCCCGCGAAATTCGAAACCTCCGCCGACAAACTGATTATTCCTCTCCCGGCTGGCGCGAAGACGGGAGATAAATTCGACGTCGCCATCCGTTACGAAGGCAAACCCGCAAAAGGCATCTACTTCATCCTGCCGGACAAGGACTATCCGGACCGCGCGAAACAAATTTGGACCCAAGGCGAATCCGAAGACACGCGTTACTACCTCCCGACCTACGACTACCCCAACGATCGCCTCACGACCGAAACGATCCTCACCGTGCCCGCTTCCTGGATGACCGTTTCGAACGGCAAGCTCATCAGCGTCAGCGACGCCGGAAGGGGATTGAAAACCTGGTATTGGAAAGAGTCCGTTCCCAGCTCCACCTACCTGATCACTGTTGTAGCCGGTGAATTCGACGAGGTGAAAGACACCTGGCGCGGCATCCCCGTCACCTATTACGCGCCTAGGGGGCGCGGCGACCGCCTCCCTATCAACTATGGCCGCACTCCGGCCATGATGGAGCTGTTCAGCAAGACATTTGGCGTCGACTATGCCTGGGAAAAATACGCGCAGGTCATGGTCGATGAATTCGTCGCCGGCGGCATGGAGAATTCCAGCGCCACCACCAACAGCAGCAACTCCCTCGTTCATCCTAAGCTCGCTCTCGAATATTTCACCGGCGAAGACGACTTGATCTCCCACGAGCTCGGTCACCAGTGGTTCGGCGATCTCGTCACCTGCAAGGATTGGGGAAACATCTGGCTCAACGAAGGCTTCGCCACGTTCCTGGAAGCGGTATGGACCGAAGCGCACTTCGGCAAGGATCAAGCGGATTACGAACGCTGGAATAATGCGCGCGAGTGGTTCGAAAGCAGCAATCTCTGGAAAAAACCGATCGTGCGCCACGACTTCGATGATTCCAGTGAATTCGACGGCAACGTTTACAATAAAGCAGGCTGGGTCCTCTACATGCTTCGCCACCAGATTGGCGAAGACGCTTTTTACCGCGGCATCAAGCATTATCTCCAGGCGAATCGCGGCAAAAACGTTGTCACATCCGATCTCGCCAAAGCCATCGAAGAGTCTACGCACACCAACGTCGACCAATTCTTCAGCCAATGGCTGTACGGTGCAGGCGGGCCGAAATTCGAATTGAGCTACACCTACGACGGCGAAAAACACCAAGTGATACTCGCCGTCAAACAGAAACAAAAAGTCGAGGGCCGCGTGGGCCTCTTCCGCGTTCCCGCCGAAGTCGAAATCACCACGGCGTCGGGACCAAAGCTCTACAACGTCACCGTTTCGAAAGATCACCAGACTTTCCCACTACCTGCGGAGTCTACTCCGCTGATGGTTCTCTTCGACAAGGGCGGCCAGGTCCTCAAGTCCGCTGAGTTCCACAAAGAAAAGAGAGAATGGTTCTATCAATTGAAGAACGCCGTGGATCTCGCCGATCGCGCCGATGCCGTTGTCGCGCTTGGCAAGATGAAGAACGACGAAGAAGTCATCGGCGCCCTCGGAGAGGCGCTGCGTAACGACAAAGCCTGGGGAGTTCGCGCCGCCGCCGCCGACACCCTCGGCCAAATGGGTGGCGCTTCCGCATCCAAGCTGCTCCTAGCTGCGCTGGATTCGAATGATAAGCCCTGGGTCCGCAATCGCGTCGTCAGCGCGCTTGGCAATTTCAAGGACGACGCGGCCGTTGCGGCAAAGCTCAATTCCATTGCAAAGCAAGACGATTCCTATCGCGCCCGTGCCGCCGCGTTGCAGGCACTCGGCCGTCTTAAGGGGCCCGATGCCTTCGCGACACTCGAGGCCGCCGTCGTCGCCGATTCACCGGACGGCTTCCTTCGCAACGCCGCTCTTCGCTCGCTCGGTTCACTGGCAGACGATAAGGCCGTGCCGCTTCTCTTGCAGTGGTCTGCCGCTGGCAAGCCTCTCGATTCGCGCACTGCGGCCATCAACAGCCTCGGGCGTCTGCAGAAGGATAACAAGGACATCACCAAACAAATTGCGGCCTATCTCACCGAACCGCATTTTCCCGTTCGCATGGCTGCGATCTATGCTCTGGGTGGGCGCGGCGATGCCACTGCCGTTCCTGCGCTGGAAGCTCTGCAGAAAAGCGACGACCTCAGCATCGAGATGGCGCCGATGATCAAAGCGCAGATCGCGCGACTGAAGAAACCCGCGGATGGCAAACCAGATGCCAATTCTGATGCCGGAGATTCCGGCGAAGAGTCCTCCGAAGGCGGCGGTGAAAAGCTCACGACCGAACAACGGCTCGAAAAACTCGAGCGCCTGCTTCAAGAAATGAGCGAGCGTCTCAAATCCATGGAGAAGCGCCTCCCCTCCCCGAAGCAATAAGCGTCAGATACTCTTGTGTAGGAGAGAACTTCACTCCGCCCTCTCTCTTCTCTGTGGTCGCTGTGGTAAGTCTTTCTTTTCGAATTCATCTTTTTAAGGTTCCGCAATCAAAATCCGCAGATCGCGCAGATTGTTCCCCGTCGGCCCGGTAACGATCACGTCCTCGAATCGTGAAAAAAATGCGAAGGCATCGCTTCGACGAAACGCATCAGCCGGGTCGAGACCAATTGCGCGCGCAAGTTCGAGCGTTTCCCCATCCGCCACCGCGCCCGCCGCCGGGCTATTCCCGTCGATTCCGTCGGTGCCCGCACTCAGCACTGCAATCTTTTTCCCCGCGATCTTCTCTACGCACGCCAGCACAAACGCTGAATTCCTCCCTCCGATTCCATTTCCGGTCACGGGTGAACTCACCTCCCCATCCGCAATCAGCGCTACCCGTTGTCCCGCGTGCGTCTTCCTCAGTTCCTCTAACTGCTCTAGCAGGTACTCCGCCGCTTTGTGCACTGGCCAGTCATCGGCCGTGTTGTCGCAGCAGGCGATAAATCCTTTCGCTTCCGCGGCATGATGCGCCGGATGAAACAGGTCATCCAACCCCAGCAGCAGCAAAAAATGTGAGTCTCGAAAGGCGAGGGCAGAAGCTTTCGGTGTCTCAGGCATTTTCCCTTCGGCCAGCCAGCGTCGCAACGCGAGTGGGAACCTGTCGTACAGGCGATGTTCTGCGGTGATGCGCTTTGCGTCCGCAACCGTAGTCGGATCAGGCAGAGTCGGCCCTGACGCCAGCGACGACTCTTTTCCCACCGGAACATCGCTCACCGCCAGCGTGATTTTCGTTGCACTATTCGCCGCCGCCGCGAGCCGGCCGCCTTTCACGGCGGAGATGTGTTTCCGGATGGTATTGATTGCCTCGATCGGCGCGCCGCAGGTCACCAGCGCCCGGTGCACATTTTGTACGTCTTCGAGCGTCTGCGCCGGGTCCAGCGGCAACTCCACAAGCGCCGATCCGCCTCCTGAAAGTAGAAAAAAAACCAGCGTCTTCTCATCGCACTTCTTCAGCAGCGCTAGAATCGCCTCCGCCGCCTTCCAGCTCTCGGCGTTCGGCACTGGATGCCCTGCCACGAAGTACTTCATTCCCGCCAATGGTTTTCGCGCCGCCGTGGGCGCGGATACCACTCCCCCAACTCGCACGAACGGCGCCAGCACCAGCGCCAGCCCTTCCACCATCGCATGCGCCGCTTTCCCGATCGCCACCACGCGCAGTTTCTCGAAATCCCGAAGATCGATTCTCGTTTCACCACACAGTAGCAGCGTTCCCTTGCGCCGCAGCTTCCGCTGCATTGTCGCGGAAATATCGATCGCCGCCAGTGTTTCGTGGAAAATCTGCCGGGCGAGCTGCTTCAGTTGCGGCATGAGAGGTCTGCCTGGAAATTCGTTACGATGCTTTCAGAACTTCTGGATTCAAAATGTTCGGTGGCTGCTTTCCCGTGAAAAGCGCGACGACATTTTCCGCCGCTATGCACGACATTTTCGTCCGCGTCTCCAATGACGCCGACGCGATGTGCGGCGCAAGCACCACATTCGCGCGTTTCAGCCCGGGATGAATGAAAGGTTCGTTCTCGTAAACATCCAGCCCCGCGCCCGCAATCTGGTCGCCCTCCAGCGCCGCCACCAGCGCCGCTTCATCCACGACCGGCCCCCGCGATGTATTAATCAAGAACGCCGTCGGCTTCATCCGTTTGAATTTCGGCGCGTCGAACAATCGCCGCGTCTCCGGCAGCAGCGGAACGTGCACGCTGATAAAGTCAGACTCCGCTAGCAATGCATTCATTTCCCAAAACTCCGCCTTCAACGCCCTCTCCACTTCCACGGGCGCGCGTTGCGCATCCGTGTAAATCACCTTCATCTGGAAACCGCTCGCGCGCCGCGCCACCGCTCGCCCAATCCGCCCGAACCCTACAATGCCCAGCGTCTTCCCCCACACATCTGTCCCTACGAGCTGATCCAGGTCCCAGTTTTTCCATTTTCCCGAACGCGCCAGCTCTTCGCCCTCGCTCAGCCGCCGCGCCACCGCCATCAGCAGCGTCCACGTAAAATCCGCCGTCGTTTCATCCAGCACGCCCGGCGTGTTTGTCGCCACCACCCCCCGCTTCGTGCACGCCGCCACGTCAATATTGTCAAATCCCACCGCAACATTCGCGGCAATGCGCAGTTTGGGCGCCGCGCCCAGCAGCTCCTCGTTGATTTTCTCGGTCAGCAGACAAATCAGCCCCTCTTTGTCCTTCGCACGCCGCAAAACTTCTTCTCGCGGCGGGCGTTCCGGCCTCGCCCAGTATTCCACCTCGCAGGTTTCTTTAAGAATTTGCCTGGCTGCTTCGAACAAGCTGTGGGTTGCAAACACTCTCGGTTTCGGCATCTCATCCTCTTCGCAAGTTTGGGGAAATTACACTAACACACCCCGCGCTCCCGCCATAACTTGGCGTTGCGCGCGTCCCGGAATTCTCACTATAGTTCCAGGTGCGCCTAAGCCTGCGCTCGCCCTCCGCGCTCTCGGCCGCAACGAAGAAGCGGCCAAGATTGAACAGCGCATAAAGACGATCCAGGCCACCGCCATGAACCAAAACTGACGACGCCGACGCTCAGCTCTCAGTATTCACGATCTCCAAGCGAATCACCCGAATCATGAATGCGATTCATGAATCGGCGCGATCCCTGCCGTGGTGTGGAGAGAGCGGGAGCGGGAGCTTGCTCCCGCCCTTGCCGGGGAAGCTTGCGTTCCCGCCCCACAGTTATCAATAAAAAGCGTCCGCGCTCCTGGCGCCTATTTTCGGCTAAACTAAGCCTAAATATTTCGCTTCGGCCGCAGGGAGGGTGAGCCGAATTCGGATGGTCAGGGATGACCGGAGGTTAAACTCAAAATGGAAATGCTAACCTCGAAGGTAGATCCGTCTTTCTATTGTAATCGTTGCGATAAGTGGGTTGACGGCATCGAAGACGAGGAAAATTCTCCCGGAATCGCGGGCATGAAACAGGTCCTTTGTGATGACTGCGGCAGTGCCATCCTCTACCGGCCTCCAACCCTTTGGAGGAAGCTTCAGCGGAAGGCCTCCCAATTCCTTGGAAATGCCTTTGGACCGGGGAAGAAATAGTCCATGCGGGAAAGCTCCTATTTGACCACTTCGCCGTCCTGTGCAAAACGGACGTTCCTCATTGACGTGCCGCATTGAACTGCCAGTGAGTGGCGTACGACAAGCCAAGAAGTCCCGCTCTCCGTTCCGATTTGCCGGGCAGGCGTGCTCCCAGTGGCGGCCTCGGAAGCCACCGCGGGCATGAAAGGGCCAATGTGAAGAAGCGATCTCGCGCCGGAGTCGTTGTCATCACCGCCATCTGCCTAATCCCTTGGCATTGGCTCCTCGGCATACACGCGCACACATCTCTCGGTTCCAAACCCAGTCAAGAAGGGGACGGCCATGGCGACGCATGCAAGTGGGACGTTTGAAGTAAAGTTGGTCCCTCAGCCGCCGGAAGACAAAGCCGAGGGCTCAACCCTCGCCAGGATGTCCATCGACAAACAATTCCTTGGCGATCTCGAAGCCACCAGCAAGGGCCAGATGCTGACCGCCGGCACAGACGTCAAAGGCTCAGCCGGCTACGTCGCCATCGAGCGCGTCACCGGAATGCTGCAGGGTCGCACCGGCAGCTTCATGCTCCAGCACAGTGGCACTTTGACGAGGGGTGCACCGCAACAATCCATCACGGTCGTGCCGGATTCCGGCACCGGCCAGTTGACCGGCATCACCGGTAAAATGAGCATCAACATCGCCGACGGCAAGCATTCCTACGGCTTCGACTACACCCTCCCCGAATCCCACTGACAATTTCCTGAGCGCAGCCCTTTGGCGTGCGGACGTCTTGTTCTCGATGGTTATCCGCGCGTTTCAATCCAGGTTCAGGATTTATCAGGTTGCTGGACAAATGGAGAAGGCGTTCAATTCATGGCAATTCTTATTTTCGCGCACGTGCTGTACAGCACAGACATTGCCAGGCCAGCGGTGCATAGTCATTACTACCGGGATTCTCAATCTGGGTATCCCGGCCTTGGAGGACTACATCGTGCGAGTTTTAAATCGTTATATCAGTTCATTACTCTTGGCTACTGCCCTTGCCGCCCCGGTCGTTATGATCGCTGCCCCACGACCGCAGGAACCGAGCGCGCAGATTCGATTTTATGATCGGGACCACCGTGACTACCACAACTGGGACGACCGCGAAAACCATGCTTACAGGCAGTATTTGGGGGAACAGCACAGGAGCTATCGCGAGTACCAGAGACAGAACCACAGAGTGCAAAGACACTACTGGAATTGGCGCCACAGTCATCCAGACAATGATTAAAAAGAACGCCCAGCACAGCGTAGCAGTTCTCGAGCTAGATTTCTTGTCAAAGGGAATCCGCCGCGCTTCTTGAATCTCAAAAGGTATGCCAACCGTTTCTCGCCGCGTGCCTCACGCGTCGGTCTTACGCGTGTCGTTTCTGCTTCGGATATGGCTGTAACACCTTTGTACTAGAAGTGCCGCGCTCTTCCGGTGGGTGGGGTAGAGAATTTTTCCGATTCTTGGTCCATGAGCCACCAGGTCAGTATGTCATTCACACGCGACCCTTTTTGGGAAGCAGATTTGCGCCTAGCGTGTGGGTTACACTCTGTGGCCATAAGGCTTGTGCTCCTGCCATCAAGCAACAGCCTTTTTCAATTTAGTATGAGAAATTCGGGCGTTTCCCGCCGCCGGTCCGCGCCGCGCCCGCATCGCCTTCTTCGCCGGCTGCGTTGCCAACGTTACTTTTTCGCAGCTGAACGAAGCCACCATCCGCGTCCTTACCGCCAACGGCTGCGAAGCCGTCGTCCCCGATGGCTAGCTCTGCTGCGGCGCGCTCGCGGCGCACGCGGGCGTTCGCGATGCCGCCCGCGAACTCGCGCGAAAGAATCTCTCCGTATTTCTTCGCAAAGACTTCGACGCCGTCATCACCAACGCCGCCGGCTGCGGCTCCACGCTCAAGGAATACCATCATCTCTTCTAGCAAAGCGAGGAAGAGCACGGCCAGGCACGCGAATTTGCCGCCAAGACTCGCGACGTCACTGAATTCCTCGCCGCTCTCGGCCTCACCGCAAGATTGAAACCGCTTCCAATCCGCGTCACCTACCAGGATCCCTGCCATCTCCTTCACGGCCAAAAAATTCGCGAAGCTCCGCGCACGCTCCTGCGCGCCATTCCCAATCTCCATTTTGTGGAATTGCCTTACTCGGAAATCTGCTGCGGCTCCGCCGGAGTCTTCAACGTCACGCAAACAGACACATCCCTCGAACTGCTCGCGGAAAAAATGTACCACGCCCAATCCACTCGCGCGCAAGCCATCGTCACTGCCAACCTCGGCTGCCTGCTGCAACTTCGCGCCGGCGCGATCATCCACCGCACCAACCAGGAGATCCTCCACGTCATCGAACTCCTCGATCGGTGCATGCGACCATGAAATCGCGAAACGCCGGACTGCACACACGCTGTGTTCCGTTACTTCTTTAGTTCAGCCTTTCTTTGTCTCCAGAAACGGCGACGCCCTTCCCGCAGCGATGGGGGCTGCAGCGAAAAGGGCGTACCGTCTTCAGGAGAGAAGTTCGTTCGGGGGAAGAATTCAAATGCCGGGCGGCGGTGGCGGCGCGTCCGTCGCGCCGTTGAACTTCTGCATGTGCATTCCGTGCCTGCCCGGTCCGCCTTGTGTCACCGTGTAGTCCGGCGGCACGGCGAAGAGCGAAGCGGCCGGCTCCTGCCGCTGAACCTTCGTCAGCGTGTAGGTCGTTTCGCCGCTCCACGGACTGGTCCGCTTGCTCATGACCACCATCTGCAGATCGTTGGAGAACCAGGTCTCGTGTACGATGAGGATCGGCTTCTCATTTCCGATTTGACCCGCGGGAATGGTGCGCGTCAGGCGCGTTCCTTGCGTGCTGACTCCCGCGATCATCTGCGTTCCCAGATCTTCCTTTTTGAGATTGCCGGACGCGATTTCCTGCTGCTGGTGGGCCTGCAATTTTCCCGCAAACGCCCCGTTCATCGATCCCTTCATTCCGAGAAACCGATGGCCCATCTTCTCCGCCATTTTGGTTTCGGGATGAAGAACGAAGTTCGCGTTTGTGACTGGGTCGTTGATCACCACGAACGACTTCGGTTGCCCGGAAGCCGCCAGCGGGCCGAAACCAGAAATCGTAACTTCCTTGCGAAATCGTCCCTGACTGTCACGGAAAAGGCTTACTTGCGATTTGCGTGAAATGTGATTCCCGTCCGCGAGAGTCTGGTTCGTTTCCTGAACAGCTACCGCGCTGAACGGCACGCCAGCCACCACTTTTCCGCCGTGCAACCCTTCAAATCCCAACAACTCGATGCGTTCGCCGATCATGCCAGCTTCCGGTCCCGGGACTTGCAGGAACGCCATCGGTGGCGGTGGCACTGGCGCCGCACCCTGCGCTTTTGCCAATCCGGCGCTCAACATGAAAATTTCACCGAGAACCATACTCATACATACTCTGCGATTCATTATCCCTTCTCCTCTTCTCTCCCGAACTGCTGCGAACTCTTTGCTGCCGCAATCGCGGCCAGCCCCTTTTTCAACTGCGCGATCCATGCTCCGACCGGCCCCTCCCGTCCCTTCAGGTCTGCCCCATCCGCCGGCTTCAATCTCTCCCAAAAGGCCGCTGCCCTCATCTGTGTGTCCCTCCCCGAGGCGCAGCGAGCGCGCCCCGCTTCCCCTGAGTGTTTATTGCGGCAGCCGCACCGCTTGCGGCAATCCATCATCGCCAACGAGCAAATCCACCTGAATCCATTCGTTGGCGCCCTCTTCGTTAACAGACAGGCCCAGCGCGCCCAGCGCGCCGCGTTGCATACGGACGCGCAGAATCGCGGCTTCATCGGTATCCGCGGCGAAGGCTCCGGGCAGGAACGTGAAGCCGCTCAGTTCATTGTCAGCCATAAGCGTTTCGGAACTGCCGGCCCCCGCGGAAACCCGCTGCTGTATTCCATTTGGAACCTCGGGAGGAGTTTCAGGATTCGCTCCCGCGACGGAATTGTTCTCCGGGAAATTGTTCGCGCCCGGCACGGAATTCAGATGGCTCGTAGCCTCTTCATGCTGGCTGTGGCGCCAATTGCGCCAGCTCACCGCGCCGGCCAACACGGCCGCAGCGGCGAGTGCCCACGCAGCAACTACAGCGGCGCGCCGCACTTTCAATGTCACGTGCCGCGTGCGGAACTCCTGGCGCAAACGCATCTCCACGCGTGCGGGCGCCTGCGTCATGGCGGTATCTTCCGCGAACGCGCGGAGTTCAAGCCCAGCCGCTTGCCAGGAATCCTGCAACGCGGCACACCGCGAACACGTGCCGGCGTGCTCACGCGCCGCCTCGCGCTCAACTTCGCTCAACGAAGCGTCGCGCTCCGCGTCCAATCCAATCGTTTCAAATTCTTCGCACGTCATCGCTTGCTTCCTCTGCACGGCAAAAACTCCTTCATCGCGCCGCGCTCGCGCGTCGGGGGACGTCGCGAAACATTTCCAGTTTGGCCATCAGCAAAGCCCGTCCGCGATGCAGCCGCGAACGAATCGTGCCAATCGGGCATCCGGCCATTTGCGCGGC
>JGI12635J15846_10003594_pt1 | contig 13443 bp, 12 predicted proteins | sample BlaSpr_A8_OM2_M2_FD_15846 | JGI IMG/M metagenome (IMG submission 15846) | reverse complement strand
CTCCGCGAACGCGCCCAGAATGCGCGCCCACGAGCGAATGCCCTTGTGAAAACTCCTCAGGTCGTATTTTTCGTTCGGCGAGTGGATGTTGTCGTCGTCGAGCCCAAACCCCACCAGCACGGTGTCGAGCCCGAGCGTGCGCTTGAAATCCGCAACGATCGGGATCGATGCACCGGAGCCCATCAGCACCGTCTCCTTGCCCCACTCTTCCGTCAGCGCGCGCTTGGCGGCGGCGAGCGGCTTCATGTTCCAGTCGAGCGCGATCGCGGGCGCGCTGGAATGGTCGCCGAATTCGGCCCTGCAATCTCCGGGCAACCGCGCGGTGACGTAATCGCGAAAAGCTTTTCGAATTTTGGCAGGGTCTTGCCCGGCCACCAGGCGGAACGAGACCTTGGCGGAGGCCTCCGCCGGGATCACCGTCTTCGAGCCTTCCCCGGTGTAGCCGCCGATGATGCCGTTGACGTCGCAGGTCGGGCGCGATGTGACCTGCTCGATCAACAGGCGACCTTTTTCGCCGGCCGGGATCGAAAGCCCGATCGGCTTGAGAAACGACTCCGGCGTCATGTTCATTTTTGCCCATTGGGCCAGGATCTCGGGCGGCAGATCCTTCACCCCGTCATAAAAGCCGGGAATGGAGATGCCGCCGTCGTCGTCAAACAGGCTGCCGAGGATGCGGGTCAGCACCCGGATCGGATTTTGTGCGCCGCCGCCGAACACGCCGGAATGCAGGTCGCGGTTGGCGGCCTTGATCTTGACCTCCTCGTAGACCAGCCCGCGCAGCGAGGTGGTGATCGCCGGCGTATTCGGGTCCCACATCCCGGTGTCGCAGACCAGCGCGAAGTCGGCCTTCAGCTCGTCCTTGTTCTGCTCCAGAAACGGAACGAAGTTCTTCGACCCGATTTCCTCTTCACCCTCGATGACGATGGTGACGTCGACCGGCAGCGAACCGGTCACGGTTTTCCAGGCCCGGCAGGCCTCGACAAAGGTCATCAACTGGCCCTTGTCGTCCTCCGCGCCGCGCGCGACGATGATTTTCCGGCCGTCGGCGTGATCGGTCACGACCGGCTCGAATGGCGGCCGATGCCAGAGATTGAGCGGATCGACCGGCTGCACATCGTAATGACCGTAGAACAGCACGTGTGGCTTCGCCCCGCCGCTGCCATTTCCTTTACCATTGGCGGCCTTCGCGACGATGGCGGGATGCCCGGCGGTCGACCTGACCTCGGCCGCAAAACCGAGCGTCGCGATGTCCTTGGCGAGATGATCGGCAGCCGCCTTGCAATCTCTGGCAAACGCGGGATCGGCCGAGATCGATTTGATCCGCAGCAGCGCAAACAGCCGCTCNAGGCAGTTGTCGAAATCGGCATCGATGCGGTCGAGGACCGGCTGAACTTGCGTCGCGTTGGACATTTTTTTCCTCGGGGGCTAGCGGGGTTTTTTCTCCATGCCGTGTTGTAACCCGCCCGCCGCCGGAGACAAGGCGCTCAATTTATCTTGAGAGGGCGGATGCAGGATGTGCCAGACCAGTCCCCCGGCAAGCACGGCTGTCGCGACGAGGTTGTTCCCAAAGGCTTGCAGATCGGTCGGGAAAAGGGGCAGCGACAGCAGCATCAACAGCCCCGCAACCGCAAGGGTGACCCAGGTGCCTGTCCGCACCGCGGGACGCGGATCATAGGCGGCGCGATGGATCAGGACCGTGATCGGAAAGAACAGCCACATGAAGTAGTACTGCCGGGCCAGCGGCGAGGCCACGGTCATCAGGCAGAACAGCAGGCCGAGCTCCTCGGCATCGGACCGTGGCGTGGTTTTCGAGCGCGCCGGCATCACCGCGATATAGCCGAGCCCGATCAGAAGCGAGATCGCCAGCACGACCCAGTTCGCGGTTTTGAAATCGAGATCGACGAGATTCATGTACGCGGGCTGCTTGGCCGGATTGTCCTGGTTGTAGTTGACCGGGCGCGTCAATCGGTGCGTCACGGCGATGATGGATTGATTGACCCACGACCAGTTCTGCTCGCCGCGCTGTCCGAACCCCTGCTCCGAACTCGATCCGATCATGCCCTGATACCAGGTCTTCAATTCGGAGAAATTATGCTGCAACCCGCGTATCGGCGCGGGAACGACGAACAAAAAGATGCCGACGAACAGAAGCATGCTGGCGGCCGACGCCCATCGCCTGCGCCAGACCAGATAGGGAAACACCGCGACCGGGAAAACTTTTATTGCGGTCGCCAGAGCGAACATACTTCCCGCCGACCACGGGCGCTTGTGCTGCAACAGCCAGAAGCCGAATAGCATCATCGCCAGCAGAATGAGATTCGGTTGCCCGAGATCGAACATGTCGAACACGAACGTCAACGTGGCAAAACCCGGCAGCGCGAACAGCCAAGGACCCGGTGTCTTGCCCGACCCCGTCATCGCGTTGGAGAATTGCGCCGTCATCCACCACGCGACGGCGTTGAGCGCCGACAGGCAGGTATAGAGAAATATCTTGCCGAAATAAGCGGGGACCGCGAGCAAGACCGCCGGCAGCGGCGGATAGATGAATTCGAAATAGGCCTTGGGATCGCTGGGGTAGAGATCCCTGCCCTGCAGCACCTGCTGCCCGGCCCAAAACCACAGCGGATAGTCTTTTGTCTTTCCATTACCCCAGAGTTCGGGAACGAGAACGTCAGCCGTCAGCGCGATGCAGCAGACCAGAAAGAGAATATCGAGCGGCGCTCGCAACGACGGATATTTCAGCACACGCACCTTTCCAGGAAAAATTCAGAGGGAGACCACTTCGCAGTGAACAAGCCGGCCTTATCGCCGCAGCAAGCCGCCGAGCGCACCGCGCACCAGCGCGCGGCCGACCGAACCACCCACCGAGCCGCCGACCGACTTGCCGAGATCGGCAACGACGCCGCCGACCACCTTGTCGGTGACCGAGCGCGTGACGCTTCGCGCGATGATCTGAGGGGTCGACAATCTGCCGCGCGGCACGTTGGTGCCGAAGATCGTCCCGACGATCGCGCCGATCTCTCCGAGAATTCCGCCACCGCCGCCCGCTGGGCCCACAGCGGTTCCGGCGACGCGCTTCTGCAGGATCTCATAGGCAGATTCAGCATCGATCGCGGTGTCGTATTTGCCCTTCACCGGGCTAGNGTCCATGATCGNCTTGCGTTCCTCGGGCGTGATCGGCCCGATCCGCGCCGACGGCGGCCGGATCATGACGCGCTCGACCATCGCCGGGATGCCGTTGCCTTCCAGGAACGACACCAGCGCTTCGCCCTTGCCCAATTCCATGATGACCTGGGCGGTGTCGAGTTTTGGATTCGGCCGGAACGTCTGCGCGGCCGCCGCCACCGCCTTCTGGTCGCGCGGGGTGAAGGCGCGGAGCGCATGCTGCACGCGGTTGCCCAACTGGCCGAGCACCTTGTCCGGGACGTCGATCGGGTTTTGGGTCACGAAATAGACGCCGACACCCTTGGAACGGATCAGCCGCACCACCTGCTCGATCTTGTCCATCAGCGCCTTCGGCGCATCGTTGAACAACAGATGCGCCTCATCGAAGAAGAACACGAGCTTTGGCTTCGGCGGNTCGCCGGCCTCCGGCAGCTCTTCGAACAGCTCGGACAGCATCCACAACAGGAAGGTCGCGTACAGCCGCGGGCTCTGCATCAATTTGTCGGCGACCAGGATGTTGACCATGCCCCTTCCATCGCGGTCAGTGCGCATGAAATCCTTCAGCGTCAGCGCCGGCTCGCCGAAAAATTTTGTCCCGCCCTGGTTCTCCAATACCAGGAGCTGGCGTTGAATGGTCCCGACGGTAGCCTTGGTCACGTTTCCAAAACCTTGCGCGGCCTTGCGGATCGGGGCCAGCGGATCNTCGTCGCCCTTCTTGCCGGAATCCGGGACGATCGCATCCAACAGCGCCCGAAGATCCTTCATGTCGATCAGCGCAAGACCGTTCTCGTCGGCCACGCGGAACGCGACGTTCAATACACCTTCCTGGACATCGTTGAGATCGAGCATCCGCGACAGCAGCAAGGGTCCCATCTCGGTGACCGTTGCCCGCACCGGATGACCCTGTTCGCCAAACACATCCCAAAAGATCGTCGAAAACTGGTCGCCCTGGAAGGTCAGGCCCATCTCAGCGGCCCGTTTGACGATAAAATCCTTCGGCTCGCCGACTTCGGAGATGCCGGACAGGTCGCCCTTGATGTCGGCTGCGAATACCGGAACACCCGCGCGCGCAAAGCCCTCGGCCATCACTTGCAGCGAGACCGTCTTACCGGTTCCGGTCGCGCCGGTGACGAGGCCGTGGCGATTGGCAAGCGCGAGCGTCAGCCAGGCCGGCNGCTCACCCTTCCCGATAAAAATCTTTTCATCGGTATCGGCCATCTTGGTATCGGGGGTAGACATCTCATCGCCTCTTCGCGCGTCGGGGGGTGTCGGCCGCCCACAGCGGCATCATACTGCATCTTGCAAGCCGATTGAAACCGGTCAACGCCCTGCCAAAGCGATCAGAATCCCGGCTTCGACGACAGAAGATCGACCGGCGCCATGCTTGATGGCGTCAAAAGCCGGAACCAATGTCCCCTGTCGCGACAATTTTTTGGAAAAATTCGCAGCCACTCTTGCATTGCTGCAACACTCGCGACGCGATCGAAGATCGGATGCGCTGATCGCTTGTAATTCGGATCGCAGAAGATCAAGATCAATTTTGATAAGTAAGGAGCCGGCGTGTAACCGGTTGAGGGCGGGGCATTATGGACGAACTGATAGGACGGCTGGCCGCCAAGGCCGGCATCGATAATGCTGTGGCTGAAAAAACCATCGGCATCATTCTGGACTTCCTTCGCAACGAGGGTCCCAGCGACAAAGTTCAGGGCTTGATCGATACTATACCCGGCGCGGAGGCCGCCATCGCGGCCTCTGGCAATGATGGCGGTCTGGGAAGGCTGATGGGCGGCGGTCTGATGGCGGTCGGCACCAAGCTGATGGGGCTCGGCTTGGGCATGGGAGACATTCAGAACGTCGCGCGTGAACTTTTCACCTTCGGACGCGACAAAGTTGGAGCGGATCAGATGGGCGAGATCATCGCAGGGACGCCGGGGCTCAGCCAGTTCGCTTAAAGCACCTTTTTCATATCGAGTACCATGACATACCCAATCACCGAGATTGACGGCCTGAGCGCCTTTTCCGCCTCGAAACTGAAATCGCTGGGCATACGCACCACAGACAAGCTGCTCGAAGCCGCCCGGACCGTAAAGGGCCGCAAGGCCTTAGCGGCGAAGACCGGCATCAGCGAGCAGCAACTCTTGGAATGGGCTAACGTCTCCGACTACATGCGGATTCCCGGCATGGGCAAGGCCAAGGTCGGGCTGGTGCGCGCTGCCGGCGTCACCACGGTCCGCGAACTCGCGCTGCGCAACCCGGCGCGCCTCGCCGAGAGCATGAAAGAGGTCAATACCAGGCGCAAACTCGTCCGCGTCCTGCCCTCGGAAAAGTCGGTCGAGCAACTGATCGAGCAGGCCCGCAAGCTTCAGCCTAAAATCAGCTATTGACGAGATCAGCTATTGACAGGAAGCGGCCCCGGGTGGGCGCGCAGCTTGACTCCCGTGCACGGACCGCGCAAAGCGACCGCATGATCGCGACCACGACCAGACCCGCTCCCGTCGCCCCGGCAGATCATCCGGTGCTGCAGGCCCTGTTGTCCCGGCCGTACCCTGCCGTGATGGGCGTGCTGAATGTCACGCCGGATTCGTTTTCCGACGGCGGAAAGTTCGTCGCGCCGGAGCGGGCGCTGGCGCAGGCCAGGCGGATGATCGCCGAGGGCGCCGACATCATCGACATCGGCGCGGAATCCACCCGGCCCTATGGCGACGCGCAAGCCGTCTCGGTCGAGGAAGAGCTTAATCGTCTGCGGCCGGTACTGGCCGAAATCGTCTCCCTCGGCGTTCCCGTATCGATCGACAGCATGAAATCGTCCGTCGTCGCGTTTGCGCTCGATGCGGGGGCCGCTATCGCCAATGACGTCTGGGGCCTGCAGCGCGATTCCGGCATGGCTGAGTTGCTGGCAGCGCACAATGTGCCCGTCATCGTCATGCACAACCGCGACCGCGTCGATGCCGATATCGACATCATGAAGGACATCGCCGCCTTCTTCACCCGATCGCTCGAGATCGCGGCGAAGGCCGGGATTCCGCGCGGCAACATCGTGCTCGATCCCGGCATCGGCTTCGGCAAGACCCAGGAGCAGAGCATCACCGCGCTGGCCCGGCTGGATGAGCTCCTTATATTCGGCCTGTCGCTATTGGTCGGCGCCTCGCGCAAGAGTTTTATCAACTCGGTGGTGCCGTCGGAACCGCATCGGCGCCTGGGCGGCTCGATCGCGGCACACGTCATTGCGGCAAACAGCGGGGCGCGGATTATCCGGACCCACGATGTGTCGGAAACCGTACAAGCGCTGCGGGTAGCGGCGGCGATCTGGGACAAGCGATGAGCGATACGATCTTCACCAAGGGCATCGTGATCCACGCCCGTCACGGCGTGATGGACCATGAGACCGAGGTCGGGCAGCGTTTTGTCATCGATCTCGAACTATCGACCGATCTGTCGGAATCATCGCGCACCGATCGCCTCGCCGATACCGTGTCCTATTCCAACGTGGTTGCAACTGCGACGGCGGCCTTCAAGGATGCCAATTACAAGCTCCTGGAGCGCGCGGCCGGCGCCGTGGCCGATGCCATCCTGGCGGCATTTCCTCGCGTCAGCGCCGTGAAAGTCACCGTGCACAAGCCGCACGCGCCGATCGCCGCGATCTTCGACGATGTCGGTGTGGTCTTGACCCGCACGCGGCAATCAGCCTCTCATGGCTGACGCGCTGATCGCGCTTGGCGGCAATGTCGGCGACGTCCGCGCGACATTTCAGAAGGCGATTGCCAATATTTGTGGAATGACGCAGGCAGCGCTTTTGGCGCGCTCGTCGGACTATGCCACCCCACCCTGGGGCGAAGAGCAGCAGGATCGCTTTATCAATGCCTGCATCGAAATCGAAACCAGCCTCGATCCCCATGCACTATTATTCACCCTGCACAAGATCGAAAAAAAATTCGGCCGCGACCGGAGCAAGGAAACGCGATGGGGTCCGCGCACGCTCGACCTCGATCTGATCGCCTATGACGATGTCTCCCTGCAAAAGCCGGAACTGACGCTGCCGCACCCGCACCTGTTCGAACGCGCCTTCGTGCTGGTGCCGCTTCTGGAGATCGCGCCCGACCGTCTCATTGCGGGACGCAGCGTTAAGGCCGCGCTAGCGGAACTATCCACCGCCGGAATCGAGCGGTTGCCTGACCTGGCCTGACCGAGCGACCCAAAACAACCGTTTGGCTTGGCGGTCGGCACGTGGCAATTTCCGCCCCAAGAGCGAAACGGCGTCCCGGGAGCGACCTGCCGAATGACATCCGTAACTGACGACCTGCCCCTCGCAGCGGATTTTCAGCCTGCGACCTATGACGAGTGGCGCAAGCTGGTCGATGGCGTCTTGAAGGGCGCGCCGTTCGAAAAACTGGTCGGCAAGACCTATGACGGCCTCAAGATCGAGCCGATCTATCCGCGCGCACGTGACGTCGCATCGATCGCAGGGCGGCCTGCGGCGGCACCGTGGCGGATCATGCAGCGGATCGACCATCCGGATGCTGCGCAGGCGAATGCGCAAGGACTGCACGATCTGGAAAACGGCGCCACCGGGCTGACGCTGGTATTTAGCGGCGCCAATGGCGCCTACGGTCTCGGATTGGAGCCATCGGCGGAGGCGGTCGCGAAGGTGCTCGACGGCGTCTTCATCGATGCCGGGATATCGATCGAACTTCAGATCGGTCCGCAGTCGCGCATGGCAGCGATCCACGTCGCCGAATACGTCAAGCGCAAAGGCCTTGACCCCGCGGCTTGCGACATTCGCTTTGGCCTCGACCCGATCGGCGCCTGCGCGGTCTGGGGATCCAGTCCCTATGCCTGGGGCGAGATCGTGCCCGCCGTCACCGGCGCGGTCAAAGGCCTCGCCGCAATCGGATTCAAAGGACCGTTCGCAGTCGCCGATGGACGGGTGATCCATGATGCCGGCGGATCGGAAGTTCAGGAGCTGGCGTTCGTGCTGGCCACGGGCGTCGCCTATCTGCGTGCGATCGAGGGTGCGGATGTTGCGCTGGAAGATGCGCAAAACATGGTCTACACGCGGCTCAGTGCCGATGCCGATCAATTCCTGACGCTGGCAAAGTTCCGGGCGCTGCGTTTGCTATGGGCGCGCGTCGAACAGGCTTGCGGGCTTACGCCGAAGCCATTGTTCGTCGCCGCGGAAACCGCGTGGCGGATGCTGACCCAGCGCGACCCTTACGTGAACATGCTGCGCGCGACGATGGCGACATTCGCCGCCGGCCTTGCCGGCGCCACCGTCGTCACGGTGCTGCCACATACGCTGGCGATTGGATTGCCTGACGCCTTCGCGCGGCGGGTGGCGCGCAACACGCAACTCATCCTCTTGGAAGAGTCCAACCTTGCCAAGGTATCCGATCCCGCCGCCGGCTCCGGCGGCATCGAAGCGCTGACGCGAGGGCTCTGCGAAGCGGCGTGGGCACAGTTTCAGGAGATCGAGAAGGCCGGCGGCGCGTTCGCGGCCCTCGAACAAAATCTGATCCAGCGCAAGGTCGCCGCGACGCGGGCGGCACGGGAGCAAAACATCGCCAAGCGCAAGGAAGTGCTGACCGGCGCCACCGGGTTCCCCAATCTGCATGAAGCTCAGGTCGCGGTGCTGGACGCAAAGCCGGTCGTGCTCGCGCCCTACGGTGAAGCAAAATTCAAATTCGAGGCACTGCCGCCGATGCGGCTGGCAGCGCCATTCGAGCGCTTTCGCGACCGTTCCGACCAAATTCTCAAAGACACGGGCGCGCGGCCAAAGGTCTTTCTCGCCAATCTCGGCTCGCCTGCCGATTTCACCGCGCGCGCAACCTTTGCGAAGAGCTTTTTTGAGACCGGCGGGATCGAGGCGGTCGACAGCGAGGGATTTGCCGATCCGGCTGTGCTGGCCGCCGCGTTCAAGGCGTCCGGCGCGGGGCTTGCCTGCCTGTGCTCATCCGACAAGGTTTATGCCGGGCAGTCAGTGTCAGCTGCAAAGGCCCTTCAAGCCGCCGGCGCAAGACATATCTATTTGGCAGGCCGGGGCGGCGAGCGGGAAGCCGCGCTCCGTACCGCCGGCGTTAACGATTTTGTCTATGCCGGCGGCGANGCGCTGGCGATGCTGCAACNAGCTTACCGGCTAATGGAGTGAGCATGACCGAGGTTGCAAAACCCCTTCTGACCGGTGGCTGCCAATGCGGTGCCGTCCGCTTTGCATTGTCGGCGGCGCCCGTAAAAGTCAGCATCTGTCATTGCCGTATGTGCCAGAAGGCGTCCGGCGCGCCGTTCGCCTCCTTCGCCGACATCGACCGCGGCGATTTCAGCTGGACCCGCGGCCAGCCGGCCGCGTTCCGCTCCTCCTCCATCGCTGAACGCGACTACTGCAAGGATTGCGGCACGCCGCTGAGCTTTCGCCGCATCGACGGCCCGCGAATCGAAATCATGACCGGCGCCTTCGACCGTCCCGACCGGGTGGTGCCGACCCAGCAATTCGGCACCGAATCCCGGCTCGGCTGGGTGGTCTCAATCGCCAACATGCCGAGCCAGACCACGCTGCAGAATTACGGGGCGGATAAAGTTAATGGCATCGTCAGCCACCAGCATCCGGACCATGATTAGGGGTGGCGACCTCGAGGCGCCGCATGTGCTATGATGGGTACAATGAGCCGGATACCGAACTTTGCGAACATCGCCTTTGAAAATGTTGCTCCGGCCGAACCCGCCGGCGCGGGGGAGCCGTGGCTCACGCCCGAGGGCATTCTCGTAAGACCAGGCTACAGCGAAGCCGATCTCGAAGGCATTGATTTCCTCGAGACCTGGCCCGGCATCGCGCCTTATCTGCGCGGCCCCTACCCCACGATGTATGTCAACCAGCCCTGGACTGTCAGGCAATATGCCGGCTTCTCCACGGCGGAAGATTCCAACGCGTTTTACCGCCGCAACCTCGCCGCCGGGCAAAAGGGCCTGTCGGTCGCGTTCGACCTTGCCACCCATCGCGGCTACGATTCCGACCATCCGCGCGTGACCGGCGACGTCGGCATGGCCGGGGTCGCGATCGATTCGATCTACGACATGCGCACGCTGTTCTCGGGGATCCCGCTCGACCAGATGAGCGTGTCGATGACCATGAACGGCGCGGTACTGCCGATCCTGGCGCTGTTCGTGGCGGCCGCCGAGGAACAGGGCGTGCCGCCGGAGAAACTTTCGGGCACCATTCAGAACGACATTCTGAAAGAGTTCATGGTGCGCAACACCTACATTTATCCGCCGGCGCCCTCGATGCGGATCATCTCCGACATTTTTGCGTATACCTCGCAAAAAATGCCGAAATACAATTCCATCTCCATCTCCGGCTATCACATGCAGGAAGCCGGCGCGACGCAGGATCTCGAGCTTGCCTATACGCTGGCCGACGGCGTCGAATATCTTCGCGCTGGCCTTGCCGCAGGCCTCGATGTCGACCGTTTTGCCCCGCGGCTGTCGTTCTTCTGGGCGATCGGGATGAATTTTTTCATGGAAGTGGCAAAGATGCGCGCGGCGCGGCTGTTGTGGGCGAAGCTGCTCAAGCCGTTCAACCCAAAGGACCCGCGCTCGCTCTCCTTGCGCACGCATTGCCAGACTTCGGGCTGGTCGCTGACGGCGCAGGACGTCTACAACAACGTGATGCGCACCACGATCGAGGCGATGGCGGCAACCCAGGGCCATACCCAATCGCTGCACACCAATGCGCTCGACGAGGCTTTGGCGCTGCCGACTGATTTTTCCGCCAGGATCGCGCGCAACACGCAACTGTTCCTGCAGCAGGAAAGTGGCACGACGCGTATCATCGATCCCTGGGGCGGCTCGTATTATGTCGAACGGCTGACCCGCGATCTCGCCGCAAAAGCCTGGGGTCATATCCAGGAGGTGGAAGCGCTGGGCGGCATGGCGAAAGCCATCGAGGCCGGTCTGCCAAAATTGCGGATCGAGGAAGCCTCCGCCAAGACACAAGCCAGAATCGACGCCGGCAAGCAGGCGGTGATCGGCGTCAACAAATTTAAGCCCGTCAACGAAGCGCCGATCGACGTGTTGAAGGTGGAAAACTCCACGGTGCGGCGGTTGCAGATCGACAAGCTCCAGCGGCTCAAGACGGAGCGCAACCAGAAGGACGTCGATGCCGCGCTGGCGGCGCTGACCCGTAGCGCCGGTGAAGGCAACGGCAATTTGCTGGCACTGGCGATCGACGCGGCGCGCGCCAAAGCCACCGTCGGCGAAATTTCTGACGCGTTGGAAAAAGTGTTCGGGCGGCACCGCGCCGAAATCAAATCAATCACCGGCGTCTACAAGCGAGAGGCGTCCACCATGTCCAACCGGGTCGAAAAACTGCAGGCGCTGATCGATGCGTTCGAGGACGCCGAGGGTCGGAGGCCACGCATCCTTGTCGCAAAGATCGGGCAGGACGGCCACGACCGCGGCCAGAAGGTGATCGCGTCCGCTTTTGCCGATGTCGGCTTCGACGTCGATATCGGGCCGTTGTTCGCCACCGCCGACGAAGCGGCGCGGCAGGCGGTCGAGAACGACGTGCATATTTTGGGCGTATCGTCGCTCGCGGCAGCCCATCTCACCGCGGTGCCGGAATTGAAGGCCGCGCTGAAAAAACAGGGCCGCGACGACATCATGATCATCGTCGGCGGCGTGGTGCCGCCGCAGGATTACGAGGCGCTCTACAAGGCCGGTGCCGAGGCGATTTTTCCGCCGGGCACGGTGATTGCGGATGCCGCCGAAGAGCTGATCCACAAGCTCAGCGCACGGCTCGGGCACAGCGAGGCGGCGGAGTAGAGCGCTTTTCGACCAATTATGCTAGCATTCAGCCATGAGCGACGTCGCAGACATTACCCTGGAAGAAATCATCGCCAAGCTCCGCGAGATCGCACCCGCGATTAGAGCGGAGGGCGTGACCAGGCTCGCCGTTTTTGGATCACGGGCGCGCGGCGATGCGCGACCTGACAGCGATCTGGATATTCTGGTCGACACCATTCCCCGCGCGGCTGAACCGGTGTTTGACCTGTTCAGGGTGATGCATTTGATTGAGGACGCGACGGGCCTTCAAACCCAGATATCGATGCGGGACTTGCTGAAGCCGCGCATCAAGGAGCGGATCGCCGACGATTTGGTCGAGGTGTTCTGAATGCCGCCAACCGCCGAAGACCGGCTGCTGGATATTCTTGAAGCCATCGCCGATATCGATAAGATGCTGGCAGGCTGCCATCTTGAGCAATTCGCCGCCGATAAAATGCGTAGAATGGCGACCGAGCGTTGTCTCGAGATCGTCTGCGAAGCTGCGCGAAAGCTTCCTGATAATATCAAAAAAGACGAACGAGATATCGATTGGCGCAAAATGAATGATTTTGGCAATCGCTTACGCCACGCCTACCACGAGACGGACGTCGATATCGTCTGGGACATCGTCCAAAATCACTTGCCGCGGCTGAATTCGTTCGTCAAACGTCGCATTCAAGCGGCTGGAAAATGACGGTGCTCACGCGGCCCAAAGATGGCGATAAAGGTCCGCGATGACTGATCGTAACGCCCTCGCAAAAGATCTCCGTGCCGTCAGTCTTGCAGCAATCACGTTCGCCCGCAGTTTATGCCTCGCCGGCGCAGTCGCCTGCGTCGGAGCAGCCACAGCGCTTGCCGCCGAGCCAAGGTCCGACGCCACGATCAAGAACAAGAATGTCGAGGCCAGCGTCTTGCTCGACGACAAGATCAAGGCCGATGCAGCACTTGCGGCGGACTGCCTCGCCGAGGGCAAGAAGTGGATCGACAAGAATGCGGCGGATGCGGAGGCCTCGCGCAAGCAAGACCCAGTCATGTTCCGCAACGGCGCCTGGACCTTCGAGCGCAAATACACCGTGCGCTCCGTGGTCGATGGGCGCTATGTCAGCATCGTCCGGGACGAATATATGGACACCGGCGGCGCGCACCCGAATTCGGACGTTGACACGATCCTGTGGGATACGGCTGCGAAAAAACGCATCAGCATCCGTCCCTTCTTCACCGAAACCGCCGACAACGGCCCGACCATGACAGCGATGCGCAAAGCGGTGACCGCATCGCTGAACATCGAAAAGAAGAAACGCGACACGAGCGAAACCGCGACTGCCGAGTGGTACAAGGGCCTCGAACCGAAACTGCTCAAGATCGGCGCGGTGACGCTGGCGCCGTCGACCGAGGCGGGCAAAAGCTCCGGCCTGACCTTTCACTATCCGCCCTACGCGGTCGGTCCCTATGTCGAAGGCCAGTATGTCG
>JGI12635J15846_10003592_pt1 | contig 13444 bp, 7 predicted proteins | sample BlaSpr_A8_OM2_M2_FD_15846 | JGI IMG/M metagenome (IMG submission 15846) | reverse complement strand
GACTCGCAATTGATGCTTTGCGAGCCTGGCCGGTATCCGACGAGAAGATCAGTTTCGAATACCAACTGAAACGGTTTCTCGAAGGCTCCCTGATGACTGCCGATCGTGCGCATCTTTTTTGGAATGGGACCTTCTCCGAAGCAGAAAAACGGGCCCTTCTGCGCGCAGAACTCCCACCCGCTCTCGATCATATTTTGGGCGGACTGCGCGATCGGTTGACCGCCCACGATGATCTGAGTCCGTATTTGTGGTTCGATCAGCGATATTTTCTCCCTGACGATATTCTCAACAAGACGGATCGCATGAGCATGGCTCATTCCTTGGAAGTTCGACCTCCGTTCCTGGACCAGCGCATCGTCGAGTTCGCTGCCACGCTGCCCGCGTCTCTGAAGATTCGCGGTTCAAGGCAAAAGGTCCTTCTGAAGGAATTGATGCGGGACAAGTTGCCGCCGGCGGTTCTTCGGCGGAAGAAAATCGGCTTTGACATCCCGGCACACGAGTGGCTTCGGGGCTGTTTGCGCCCGCTGATGCTCGAGGTCTTGAGGAACGGCGCATTGGATCACGCGACACTTTTCCGCCAGGAGGTGATCGAGAAGCAAGTTCGAGATCACCTGGAAAGACGAGCCAATCTTGGATATCACTTATGGGGGTTGATGGTTCTGTTTCTGTGGATGAAAAAATGGCGGATTCAATCAGAAGCTTTCCAGGGGACGAACGCTTGGATACAGCAACGAACTGGTACTTATACCTAGGCGTTCTACTAATCGCGGGAGCCATCTACCTGGGCTGCATCATTTCTCCACCATCCCTCATGGATGACGTGGATGCCGTGCAGGCGCAGATCTCGCGCAACATGCTCACGTCCGGAGACTGGGTGACGGCCCGTTTGGATGGCGTGGTGTATCTCGAAAAAGCTCCCCTTGTGTATTGGGCGATGGCGGCCAGCTATGAAATTTTCGGAGTGCACGACTGGGCAGCGCGTGTTCCGATTGCCTTGTCAGCCATCGCCCTATGCTGGGTAACAATGGCGTTCGGCGCCTGGGCATTCGGTAAGCGGGCGGCGTTCTATGCCGGTCTATGCGTGGCCACATGCATAGGACTGTTTTTGTTTACCCGGGTTCTGATCCCTGATGTCATGCTGACCTTCACGATCGCCCTTAGCATGTGGGCGTTTCTTCGCGCACTGGATGAACAGGAGCCTCATCCCCAGTTTTGGGCTTTCGTGCTGTCCGCGAACCTCGGGATCGGCCTGCTGCTCAAGAGCCTAATCGGAGTCCTGTTTCCGCTCGCGGCCGGCATACTCTATCTTTGGATCAATCGCCAACTCTTTTCCGCCGGTACGTGGCGCCGATTGCATCTCTTCCGCGGAGTGCTGATCGTTCTGCTGATCGCGGCGCCTTGGCATATTCTGGCCACGCTGCGCAACCCACCTTACTTCGCCTTCACCCTTCACAGTGGGCCCGGACAATATCACGGTTTTTTCTGGTTTTTTTTCATCAACGAGCAATTGCTGCGCTTTCTGAATTTACGCTATCCGCGAGATTACAACACCGTGCCGCGTCTTTACTTCTGGCTGTTGCACTTGGTATGGCTGTTTCCCTGGAGTGTCTATCTTCCGGCCATTGCCAAGCTCCCTTTCAAACCCGTCGACCGCGCCGGCCGAACCAGGCTTCTGGCTCTCTGTTGGGCTGGCTTTGTGCTGGTTTTTTTTACCTTCTCCACCACGCAGGAGTATTACTCAATGCCGTGCTATCCCGCGCTTGCACTGCTCTTAGGTTCAGCGATGGCGATGGGCGGCGATTGGATACGGCGCGGCACCCGCGCGCTTGCAGTAATTGCGGCGTGCGCTGGGCTGGTGACGTTGACGCTGTTTTTTCTTACTCGAAACTCTCCCGCCCCCGGAGACATTTCGCAAGCACTTAGCCAACATCCTGGAGCGTACAAGCTGTCTCTGGGGCACATGCAGGACCTTACTCTGGCGTCCTTCGCTTATCTTCGACTGCCGCTGCTTGTGGCTGCGATTGCTTTTTGTATGGGGGCGGTGACCAACTGGAGGTTCACGGGGCGTAGTGCATTTCTTTCGTCGGCGCTGATGATGATTCTTTTTTTCCATGCCGCCCGCATTGCTATGGCTGTTTTCGATCCCTTTTTGTCTTCGCGGCCGCTGGCCGAGGCGATCGAGAGATCGCCGGATGGCACGCTGATTGTGGACCACCACTATTACTGGTTTTCGTCGATTTTTTTCTATACAAGCCGCACCGCGCTGCTTCGCAATGGGCGCTTCTTCAATCTGGAATACGGGGCTTATGCTCCGGGCGCACCCGATGTCTTCATCGACGACTCACAATTCAAGAGCCTCTGGCTTAAGCCGGATCGTTCCTACATCGTCGCCAGGCAGAGTGCGATTCCTCAACTGGAGTCCCTGGTCGGTGCTGAACATCTTAACTTGGTTGCGACGAGCGGCGGCAAGGTGGTGCTGACGAACCGGCCAATGGTTGCTTCTCAGGCACCGCAGACTGGCGGCTCGTTCAGAGATGCCTCGTTTTAAGATCGTCCGCACTGTATAAAAAATTGTATGGATATGTAAAGATGTGAGGGAAGCAATAAATTTGTTCATCTGCGGTCCTCCCATGTGCATCTGAATTTCGAGAGAACGACAGATTAGGGGTTGTCATTTTTTCAGCAAACGCAAGCGAGGGTGCCAAATGAAAGTTGCAGTACTGGGTGGCGATGGTTACTGTGGTTGGGCAACCGCTTTATATCTGTCTAGCAGAGGACACTCCGTTGCGATCGCCGATAATTTTTGTCGCCGGCAATGGGACTACGAACTTGGCGTACAGACCCTGACGCCGATTCTTCCACTTTCGGATCGCTTGCGGGTTTGGCAGGAACTCACCGGGGAAACCATCGAGCTCTTTGTCGGCGACGTAACGGAATACGACTTTCTTTCGTCAGTCGTCGAGACCTTCAAGCCGGATGCGGTCGTCCATTTTGCAGAACAGCGCGCCGCCCCGTATTCCATGATCGACCGCAAACATGCGGTCTTCACTCAGGTAAACAATGTCGTAGGGACGCTTAATTTGCTATTTGCGCTGCGTGAATTCCAGCCTGATTGTCACCTCATCAAGCTGGGCACGATGGGCGAGTATGGCACGCCCAATATAGATATCGAAGAGGGCTACATCACCGTCGAGCATAACGGGCGGCGAGATACCCTACCGTACCCCAAGCAGCCCGGGTCCTTTTACCATCTCTCGAAGGTGCACGACAGCCACAATATTATGTTCGCTTGCAAGGCTTGGGGACTGCGCGCCACCGATCTCAACCAGGGCGTTGTATATGGAACTATAACCGATGAGGTGGCTCTGGACGAAGCGCTGATCAATCGCTTCGATTACGATGAGGTCTTTGGCACCGTGCTGAACCGTTTCTGCGTTCAGGCGGCCATAGGACACCCGCTCACGGTTTATGGCAAGGGCGGCCAAACCCGAGGATTTCTCGATATTCGAGATACGGTGCGGTGCGTCGAGATCGCGTGTTTGAATCCGGCAAATCCAGGCGAGTGCCGCGTCTTCAACCAATTCACTGAGCAGTTTTCAGTTTTGGATTTAGCGCATATCGTGCAAACTGCCGGGAAAAAGCTCGGCCTGAAGGTCCACATCGATCACCTCCCTGATCCGCGAGTCGAGGCCGAAGAGCACTATTATAACGCGAAGCATTCCAAGTTGATTGAACTCGGGTTGGAACCGCATTTCCTTTCCGACTCCTTATTGGATTCACTGATGAATGTGGCCTTGAAATATCGCGACCGGGTCGACTCCTCCGTGATGCTGCCGCGGATTAATTGGCGGAGGACCAGCAATGTACGCCAGGTTCAGGGTCATCGAAAGCCGGCGACTATGCCAGAAACTTCTTTGGAAGTCCTGGAAGTATCTTCTGAGAAGAGCAACGGAAAACATCGCGCGACAAAAAAAAGCAGAGAGTCGGATAAGACGCTGAGGCCGAGTTGAGCTTCAGCCCGCTGGCTCGGGATTCGCTGGCATCACAGGGACCAGCCTGCCATCGCGAATGTAATATTCGCCATCCCGCCAGCGGATACTGTCGCGCGTGAAACTGGTTAGCCAGATGAGAAAAGCCACGGCATCCCATACCGGGATGAGCCCGAAGTTCTTCCATAGTGATGCTTGCTTCAGGCCCCAGATGCCAACCATCCAGGTCATGGCAAACCGCATGGCAAAATAGATACCGAGATAACCGAACGCAACTCCAGCTGAGGGGTGGACCGCTATCGCCGCCAAAGACCAGGGCAATCCCTGGGTGAGAAGCAGGCCGAGGTGCCCCCATGGCCGCATGTGCCGCATCACTACAATCCAGCGCAGGCGCTTGTGAAAAAGGTCACGTAAGCATCCATAATCCGCAACCGTCGAAATGGTATAGCGCGAAAGTTCCACTTCGTAGCCCTGTTCGGCGATGAGGCGGCCAACCAGCAGATCGTCCGCGGGCCGGTCATCGATCGCCCCATAGCCGCCGAAACCGGAGAGGTGCGTGCGTGTCGTTGCGATAGTCGGCCCCAAAGCAAACTTCACTCCATCGAGCTGACGCGCGACGAGGACGCCAACGTAGAAGTCGGAAAACATACCGATCGCCTGGAGATGATCGGTGAATGTCTTCTCCTCAATCGGCACGTAAAAGCAGGTTACGGCTCCCACCCTGGGATCGGCCAGAGGAGCAACCACGTGGCGCAGGTAGTCCGGTCTAACCCGCACGTCACTGTCACTGATTACAACGACTTCGTGCGCAGCTTCACTGACAAGCCGGGCCAATTTGACCACTTTGTCGTTCGATCCACTTCCGCCTGAGCCGAATAACACTCGAATGCGGCGCTCCGGAAAATCGCGAGCTAGCTTCTCCAAGATGGGTACAACCGGATCGTCCTCGGCACCGACACAGAAAAGCAGCTCATAATCCGGATAGTCCTGCTTGCAGAAACTGGCGAAGTTCTCATAGGCATCGGGATCAAGCCCGCGAATCGGCTTTAGATTACTGACTGGCGGGGTGAAGTTATGATCATCTCTGTTTCGGGGGGCACTGCGCCGAAAAAACTGCCAGGAACTGAAGAGAGCAATCAAATAATATACAAATGGAATGCTGGCAATGCCCAGGATCAGATAGCGCGCAATAGAAATCATCGGTTCTCCCCCGAGCGGACAACCAGCAAGTCTGCCGTTAGGAACGAGGAAGCTGCTGTTTTTCGCCCAACAAACGGGTCGACATAATCGGGATACTGGTCGGGGGGGCGTGCTCGAAACTTGCGCATGGTGATCCTAGTTCGTCTCGTTCTTCGCAGGAAGTTTGAGGCGGTTCAAAGCATCCTGTGCACGAGAGAAGTTCCTAACAAGCGACAACGCGGCACGGTATTGTTCCGCTGCGGACTGTTTATCTCCCTCGCGTTCCAGAATCGTTCCCAAAAGGTAATGCGCCTTGAAAAGCGGTGCATCTTGCACCATCCCACTCGAGGACATATAGCGACGTAAGAACTGACTCGCCTCTGGGAGGTTTCCCCCGGTATCGACAAGCATCTGTGCTGCGTCCAGCAACAGGTCGGGCCGGTTTGTCGCCGGCGCGGTGGCGTGATGGATCGCATCTCGCATTTCGTCCAGACGCCCAACACGCCGGTAGAAGCGCGCCAGATTGAGCCATGCTCCGGCCTTACCTTCACTCAATTGAACAGCAACGCGGTACTCGCTTTCCGCTCTGACGTAATCCTTCTCTTCCTCTGCGATCCGCGCTTTTACGCGGTGAGCCTGTGCGGGATCGACTTTGGCGATCTCTTGCGCCTGCGCTTCCGCCTTATCTTTTCCACCACCTATGATTGCGGGCGCTTGCAAGTAGAAGTCCGCCAGATCTGCACGCGCATCGATGCTGTTCGGATCGAGCCGAACGGCAGTCTCGAATTCATTGCGAACCCTGCTTGCCAGACGAGCGCCGGTAATGAAATTGGAGTGGTCCGCCTTTTCTCCATAAATTCGGCCCAGCCATAAGTGATACGTACCGTTTTCCGGATCGAGTGAAACTGCTTTCTCACAAGCGTCAATTCCAGGGTTCCATTGCTCAATAATTAAGTAAGCACGACACAGGAGGCTATACGATTCGGCATCTCGCGGGGCGGCATTGATTCTGCTCCGCAGAAATAATACCGCATCGTCCACTCGGCCCTCTGCCAAAAGTTTTTGAGCCACGGAATCAATGGCCATGCTCGGGACAAAGGCAACTGCCACGACCATAGCAGCGCCCAAGATTTTCCACAAATTAACCATCTTAGGTATGATTTTAATATTACAAAAGACTGAATCGGTATAAACAGGCATCGCTGACGATGTCGGCGTTGTCAATCACTTTTGGCGTACCCCTGCTGGGGCGCTCTGAAGGGCGCCATTTCGCTGCCGAGAAATGGGCTGTGCTTTCCAACTCTTAGGCTCGCCCCCAATCGTGGGGTCGGGAACTCAGCCCGGCCCATTCCAGGGCTCGCGTCAGTTCCTGTATTCTGGACATGAGTTGCTCGATTAGACCAAAGTAAGTTTCATTGCCTCACTCTTCCACTTCCTGTTTGGGTGTAACGATTTCCTAAACTTACTGCAGTACTTCTTACATTCGTTGGCCGGTTTTGAGGTGACCCTCATTTTGGCCGCTTTTGGTTGACCCCTGAGGCTCCTGCAGAAAGTTTCAAAGATTCTCGGGTACGAAAGCAATCAAAACCACTGAGCGACACTATTCAAAATTCAAAATGGAATTGACCATATATGACCGGTGTGGTGAGGCACTATATTGCGCACAGTTTTTCAACCACCCCGGCATAGTTTTGTACGGGGTTTGCTGTATGGACTCCGTGTCAGAGTTTGGCTTGAATAACGAATAGTTAGGTATGTGCTTTACCGCACATTTATGTGTCGCATCTCGAACGGACGCAAGCTCTAGTGCCGCCCATGCCGCGTAAGTTGGTATGGATTGACCAGCCGCGCTTTCGCGGTTGGGGGTTGTTCACGTTGCGCGTGGATTTTCAGTCCTCCGGATCCGCCTATCGGCGAAAACTTCGATGCCATGCTGAGGAATTTTACGGCTCCCCGGGATGAAGAATTTGCCGCGGACGTCTGCAGGGAACATCGGCGCAAACCGGCTCCTGGCGCGGGCAGTGGTCAATTTTGACCAAGCCAATTTGTCACGCTCTGTTTACACTCGGTACGATCATAAAATACTAAACTCGCGGGCCAAGGATTTATTCTCCATGAAACTTCATTCCAGATTGGAATACCGAAATAACGAACAAAGATTGCAAGAGAGTCGCAAAGAGCGAATTGCCGAGGCGAAACGTATCGAAAGGTTGTCAGTGATTCTTGCGAAGAAAGCCAGTTCTGTTAGGGCCGCTTAGGTGGTCCATTGCACACCCTTCGGGAATCGTAACGGCTTACTATCTTGTCGTCGTTGCCACGACAAATCCAGAGCACGTCATTACCGCTTTGGTAGGAGACGCGTTACCTGATCTGGTCGGGTCGGTCCCGTTTTGACGCGATTTGTGATGTTTGCAAAAAAAGTCAACGATTTGACAGGTCTCACCTGAAAGTGTAGCTGGGCCCGGCTCCCCAGCGAAAAGTTCCAGGCTCATCCCAGCTTCAGATAACATGTCTGGCGCCACTGTAACCCGTTACAATCGCAGCGAAGATGATTGTCCAACCGAGTTACTTGAGACCTCCCGCAAGATAGGACCTCACAGAGACCACCAGCTCCAACTCCATTCCCTTTGGAGCCAACCACGCCATTGAAGGAAGCCCGTAAAATGCTTTTCCTGCAGGATGGCAGCAAATGGCGCTGCACACGGGTGCAGTCCGGTGACGGAAAACTCCAAGCTGGGGTCGCTTCGCCACGGCTTTACGGGCTATACGATGGAAACACGACGCCGGGAAGCTATCCCGAAGGCGGGTTCCACGGTATTACGCTCGGAGACAACACTCCGTATCCGGCGCTGCCGGGCTGGGATTTTGCTTCGGGCTTCGGTAGTCTCTGGGGCGGCGAGCTGGCCACGGATTTGAAAAAATAGCAGACCCGAGTTTCATCTTGCGTTGGAAATATCTGTCATCAGGGAGCGCTAGTCAGCCCTTCTGTTGCAATTTCAGCGTAGCAAGAATGGGATTCTTCTATCTTCCGCGTTCCCGTTTGGCATCCGACGGTATGACACCTATTGAATGCCGAATGGCTGGGTGCCTTTCCAGTCGGGAATCGAGCTGGGATGCAGGTCTGTGTCGGTGGGCAACGGGCGTACCAGAAATTTGATCGAGAATCCAATCGACTCTGTGTTGTAATTGCGCGCGTTGTTCGCCGTCGCAAACGTTTCGAAATACGCGTGTGGCGCGATGCGGTAACCCAAGCGCAGCGAAACATCGTAGGCGGGCCCTGTATGGGTCGAACTGCTATAGGAGCCCTGACTTTGCAGCCCCGCGCCCGCCGAAGTCGGGTAGAACGGCGAACTATCCAGCGAAATGTATTGCGCACCTCCACTGGCGCGGATTTGATACTCAAACCGCTTATGGCGGGCGAACCAGGTGATCGGTATGGAGACCAGACCGAACCCCTGCGGGCTGAAGTATCCGCCTTGCCCCAGCGAGAAGAACTGTAGATTCTTGTCATAGTGCATGCCGGCCACATTCACTCCCAGAGTCAGCCCCTTTACAATCTGCCCGTACAATCCCGCATTGCCCGCGACTTCCCAGTTGTTAGGTACGTTCTTTCCCTGGATGAACGCGCCGGTGGCCGAGATATACCCACCGATCCAGGTGTACTGACCGTTGGCCGGCTGATCCCGCTTGAACTGCACTGAACCCATATTGGAAATAACTCCGCCCCAAACCGTGCCGGTACCGGGATCGCGCACGCCTGCGTAAGAGAGGATGCTGTCCTTAACGCTGTCCCGCACTGCCATAAAAGTGAGGGGCCCTTCGGCCGGCCGGAAGCGTAGGCCGCCGGTGAAGTTCGTGACCGGAAATCCCTGCGGGGAGGTTCCAAACGCCAAACCGAAGGTGTTCGTTGATATTTGTCCTTCGCCGGCAAAGCCGAGCGCCGTTTGCTCTGCGAAGGTTGCACCTTGTGCCAATGAGCCCAAACGGAAGTTCGAACTGCCGTTCGGGGTGCCGCTGAACAAATACACTCCGCCCCCTTCCACGCCAACTCGAACCCTGTTGTCGATTGTGAACGCGTCGCTCGTCGCGCCGTCCTCAATGATCAGGCGGTCGAACCCGGCGTCCCCAGTTCGTACCGACACTACGTCCCCGACACCAAGAAAAGGCGTATTGCGATTCTGCACTACATCGATTTCATCTTGAATTTGTTGCACCTCCTCGATGTGAACCGTTTGATCCTCCTCGCTCCTGTACCTGGCGCTGATCGGCCGAATGCTGAGATCGCTCGGCGTGCTTCCCGCAGTCACCTCACAACCGGGGGCTTCCGTCAATGAACTTACCGGATGCGCTGCCGCAGCGGAACCGTTCGCGCTGAAGGCCGTATCCTCGCGCTCTAAAACGTCCCCTGAAGACTGGGGCTCAGACTGTCGAGGGTTAGCCTCCTCTTTGCGCGAAGCAGCCAGGGCCAACTTCAGATAACGTTCCCCTTCCTTGTAGTTCCCATGCGCGACGGCCTGCTTTGCGGTCATGTGCAGCAATTCAGGATCTTCAGGGAACAGCAGCAGGCCTTCTCGCAAGAAGTGATCGGCGAGCTCGCTCTTGTGTGCCGACAAGGCCGCGCCAGCTGCCGAGCGATAGTCCCCTGCGGCCGCACCTGCCATTTTCCACGATTGATAAACGTTCAGCGCCTTGTCCCAGTCATGCTCCCGCAGGTACACTGCAGCCAGCGCAGCAGGGATCCTGCGGTCGTTTGGCAGTTCCCGCTGGGCATCGGTAATAATGGTGATCGCCTGAGCAGGTTTTCTGGCACCGAGTGCTTGGTTTGCCCTGCGAATTGTCCAAACGGACCATATCTCGTTAATTGTGGCTCGCTGCTTTGCCGTGAGATCAGACCGCGATCTAGTCTTGGTCAATAAATCCTTAAGATCCGGTTCGTGCTGCGAGGTGTCGACCATTGTCCAGGCCAGTTGCACATCGACATCGAAAGGAGACGGCTGTCCCTGCAATTGGTAAACACTGCGAGCCTGCTGCAACAGACGGATGACCTGTTCTTTTTGTCCGATTGCCGACTCCGCACTGGCTAGCAGTGTAAGGAAGCCGGCGTCTTTCTGAAGCTGCGCAGACGCCGTCACCGGCATACGTCGTGCCTCGGTCAGAGCTGTGTTGTCGTCCCGGACGTTGTGCAGCGCCGTGATGTAGCCGCGCCAGGCTTCCGCAGAATTCTCATCCTTGCCGACAACTTGCCGATACTCTTGTCCGGCTCTTTCGTAATTGTGTTCCCGCATCCATATGTCGGCGAGTTGCAGCTGCACGCCCTCTTCGGGCTGGCGTCCTGCTGCCTTATCCAGGTCGATCGAGCGCTTCAAAAAGTCTTCGGCTTCCCCGCACTGTGCTTGCGCGGAATAAATTGCGGCGACCGCACTCAGGAACCCCGGGTTCTTGGTGGCGGTTTCGTACGAAGGCTGCGGCATGGACCGCACTGCCAACTTCGCGTGGGAGTAGTCACGCATGCGCACATACGCTCCTACGAGGCCCTCCCAGGCTCCGGCGTTCTCGGGGTGCGCTTGGGACGCCTGCCGGTAGATATCAATCGCCCGCAGCGTCTCTCCCGTATTCATCAGGATGCCCGCGAGGTCGAGGCGCGCATTGAGAGCGTCCGCATTGTCAGAAGAGGTCGCCATATCCAGAGCCTTGCGCAACGCCTGCTCGCCCGGAGGTTTCTGCCGAGCGCTGTAGTACGCCAGGGCCATCTCAGACCAGTAGTCAGGATGCGCTTCGAGTTGCTGCCGGGTCGCAGCGGGGATGTTCTGCGCGGTTTGGATCACGGCCTCGAGATTCTTTGCCTGGATCTGTGACCTCATGAGTCCGAGCCAGCTCTGAACGTCCCCGGAATCGGCCGATGTGAGCTGGTCGTAGCACCGAACCGCTTCGGCGTAATCTCCCTTGCGCTCCGATGCATGGGCTAATCCAAGCAAAGCGTCTTTCGCGCCTGGATTCGACGCCAGCGCCTGACGATACGCCGTTACTGCCGCGTCGGGACGGTTCTGATCCAATGCCGTTGATCCTTGTTTCATCAACCCCCAGAACTTTGCGTTGCGATAACCCTGGTCGACATCCGTTCGGTTGGGCGCCAGTGCATGCCCTTTTTCCAGCAGATTTTGTGCTTCGTCAAACTTCCCTTGGTCGAAGCGGATGAAGCCCAGTCCCGCCAGCGCGTCCAAATTGTTTGGCGACACGCTCAGTACTTGCTGGAATTTCGCTTCTGCTTCTGGAAAATTCTTCTTGTCCACCTGGGCCTGTGCGATGCCAAGCATCGCCTGTGTGTCCGCCGGATGCATCGCAAGCGCATCCTGATACGCCGCGATGGCAGCATCGGGTCGATTCTGTTGGCGTGCGGTTGTGCCCTGCTCCATCGCCAGCCAGAACTTTGCGTTGTCATATCCTTCGCGGACATCGGCTCTTTGGGGCGCCAGTGTGCGCGCCCGCTCGAACAAAGTCAGCGCCTCCCGGAATCGCTTCTGGTTCAGTCGAACAAAGCCCATCCCGGCGATTGCGTTGGCATCGTTGGGCGAACGCCGCAGAACTTCCTGAAACTTCGCTTCCGCTGCCGCAAGATCCTGGTTCTGCAGCGCTTTGAATCCGTGTTCCGTGTCAGCCTCCTCTTGCGCATGCTGCTGTTTCACTTGGAGCATCGTCAGGTAGCCCTGCAACTCCGGGTCTGGATATCGCCGCAGGTACGCCTCAAGCGAGCTTTGCGCAGCCGGGTTCTCTTTTTCCCACAGAAGCGCCTGCCGCCAGGGGGCGCGCGCCTGCTCCACCGTACCCGGATCCTGGATAGACTCCAGCAGGTGAAATCCTTCCATGCGATTTTTCGCGTCATAGGTCAGCACCAGCGCCAGCCAGAGGAGAGATACTTCGTTGTTGGGATTGCGGGCGCACAGTTGCCGCAGTTGAGCTACCGCCTTCGCCCGCCCGTCCGTGCTGGCAGCCTCGGTCTCGTAGAATGGTCCCGCCCACTTGCCTGGAGGCGGCGCATCGCCTAGGATCTCGTGATAAATCTTCATCGCGTCGTCCGGCTTGTGCTGCACAGTCAGACGCCCGGCCTCTTCCAACCGCCTCCGCTCGTCCGGCGTAATAACGTGCATTTTTTCAACGGCAGCAATCTCCGGATCCTTGGGATCGACCTTGCGCAGGCGATCGAGATACGTGCGCTCTTCGTCCGCGTTCCCATTTTCTTTCGCAACGCGCGCTAGGCCAGCCAGCGCTTCGCTTTGGTTGGGGTTGACCAGCAGAATTTGCTTCCAGTTTTGCGTCGCGAGATCAAGTCGGCCCCGAGCCTCGAGCGAGCGCGCTTTTCCGAGCAGGATGCCGATCCCATCCTGTCGCGGTTGCGCGGTTTGCCCGACAAGACTCATTGGCAGCAATAGGGCAAACAAGGACAACCAATTCGGACGGATCATTCTGGTCATAAGATTCCCTCCCAGGGCTACATCCCTTTCGTGGACAATCGCCGCGCCGCCACACCTTCCGTCGAACGGTATAGCCAAGCCCCAACTACGAACGCGAGCAACAGCACCAACAACGGGATGAGGCGATAGTTTTCAAAGGCGAAAACTTCCGCCCGTTGATAAGGATCGAGTTGGCCAGAATGGTAAGTACGGGAACCCACCAGAAAAGATTGAAAGACACCGTCTTCAGAAATCGTGACTCCCCCGTAAACCGGTCCCTGGCGGGTTCCTGGCATAAACAGGATCGCGGCTGCACCGGAGTTGCTGGGCGAGTAAATCGCCACCACCGAATGATCGGGACGAAGAGGCGAGACAAAGTCCTGCACTATCAGGTCAGGTTGCTTACCACCGGAAAGCAACTTAGTCAGCCTGACCCAGTCCCTTTCGCGAAATGGCAGCTCAGGATGCAGCAGGCGAGAGGGTACGGGAGTCTGGTTCACCTGCAGTCCCTCTGTCGACACGCTGATAAGCATGCTGTCCTGCCATCGCGCAAACAACGACTGGCTGACTGGCGTGCCCAGCAGAACCAAGTTTTTATCCTGCACGGTTTCAACATCAGCTGCGTCGGTCACGGTCAAGCCGGTCGCGGGCGCGCCGGTTTGCGCGCCAAAGAATCCCACCATATCGAGCAATGTTTCATAGTCAGTGGAAGTTGGCGCATCGGGAAGAACAACCGCGGTTTCCGCAAGGTCGGGCCATTTGGTGAATGGATACCCTGCCTCTCCGAACAACTCCAGCCGTGGCAGCAGCACTGAATGTGGCAGCTCC
>JGI12635J15846_10003590_pt1 | contig 13446 bp, 10 predicted proteins | sample BlaSpr_A8_OM2_M2_FD_15846 | JGI IMG/M metagenome (IMG submission 15846) | reverse complement strand
TCCTGCGGTTGTATGCCATTCGCTCCCGCAGCGGCAGCGTGCCCCGCTTGCGGTATTTCAGAATCAGCGCCGACGCTTCCGCCGCATGCCGCAACGCCGCCGTCACTCCATTCGCCGTGATCGGATCCACCATGGACGCAGCTTCGCCCCCCACGAACCAGTTCGGCCCAGCCACGCCGTCGTGAACCCGCGAGCGAAAAGCCGTGACGTTGCAAGCCCCCAAGGCTCCCGCCTGCAATAGCGCCTCAAAGCGCGGGAACTTCAGCAACTGCTGCCGGAAAATATCCTCGACCCCCAGCCCCTGTTCTCGTTGCGCCTTCAGCGCAGCGCCGGTGATGATGTACCCCACGCTGACGATCCGCGGGCCGATCGGAATTTCCCAAACCCAATCGAGATACTCCGTCCGCAAAGGCTCCATGTACAAAGTGGTCCCTTCCGCCGGTTCCGAAATCGCAAAGTAAGTCCAGATCGCCACCTTCGCCGGACCAAACTGAAACGCGGGAAGACCAAACTCGCGCGGCAGCAGGGAACTCGCAAATCCCGAAGCGTCAATAAACCACGGCGAAGAAAACCGCGCACCCCCGGCCGTATGCACGGCAACCACTCTGTCGCCATCTCGCTCCACCTTCACAACTGTGTCGCGCACCACTGTCACGCCGCTCGTCACCGTCTTCTTCAGCAGTTCTTCGTCAAGATGCAACCGGTCCACGTGCAAAGTGCGCAGTTCCACACGGAATGGCGCCTCAGCCAGCCACGCGCCCGGCACATAATGCTCGGAAGCTCCGTCCCTCAATTTCATGGTCACGTGCCGCTTCCATGTTGCCAATCCGGCCTTCACCAAATCTTCCATCGGCAGCCCCAGCGCTTTCAGCAGCTCGGGTCCCGACCAATCCAGCGACTCGCCCACCTCCCGTCGTATCCCTTCATCCGGCTCGATGCACACCACGCGCAGTCCAGCCGCCGCCAGCTGCATCGCCGCCGCCTTTCCACACAAACCCGCGCCCAGAATCGTCACGTCATAAACAGCAGAAGAGGAAGACACGGCGGGAAACTATCACCACCGCCACAGAAGTACCAATAGTACAAAACGATTAGGCGTCGCCTGGTCGAGAACGGTTTTGGAAGGGCGGGGTGTCAGACCCGCGGTCAAGCTCGTTATAATCCGGGGCTTTAGCCCTTAAAGCCGCTCCCTTGACTTGTGCCCGGGGATTACGATGCTGCCTTGCCAAACGCGATCGGTTGCGCGGAAGTAATTCCAGAACCTTCCTTAACGGTGATGAACTGATTCACGCCAATCTTGGAAAGCGAGTCTTTCTGCCCGCTAGGCCACACAATTTCAAGGCCGACCGTCCTACCAGATTCCGGTTTCCCCAATCCAAACGTCAACGGCAGCTCGCTCTGCGACGCATAGCTGGAACCAGTCTTCACCATGCGAAACAGCCGCGCGCCCGCACTCGTCGTGAGTGTCACTTTCGTACCGATTCCGTCGCGGTTCGAGCGCGTGCCCACGAGCTTCACGCGCAACATGTCATTCTGATTGCCGTTGTCATTGCGCAGCAGCCGTGCCGGTCCGTTGTTCGCCGTGACTACCAGATCCAGATCGCCGTCATTGTCGTAATCCAGATAAGCCGCGCCGCGACCCACGACGGGCTGTTGCATCGCGGGCCCCACTTTCGCCGATGCGTCCTCGAATTTCCGATTGCCGCTATTGTGAAAAAGGATCGCCGGCTGAGCATACCTCAGCGTCGGCTGCACCACGCTGATGTCGTCCGAAACGTGCCCGTTCGCGGCGAAAATGTCCAAACGTCCATCCAAATCGTAATCGAAGAAAAAACAAGCAAAGGTAAGCGCCTGCAAAGACATCTGTCGAATTCCAGACGATATGTCTTCATCCACAAACAATCCGGACCCATCATTGCGATAAAGCGACATGCTCTCGTTCGTGAAATTCCCAATCACCAGGCTCTGCCAGCCCGAACCGTCGTAGTCTCCCGCGTCCACGCCCATCCCCGCGCGCACTCTGCCGGATTCGCTGAACGCCACGCCGACCTGCACCCCAACCTCCGTGAAAGTACCGTTGTGGTTGTTGTGATACAGCTTGTTCGGCTCGGTGTCGTTCGCGACGAACAGATCCATCCAGCCGTCGTTGTCGTAATCCAGCATCGCCACGCCCAGCGATTTACTAGTGGGATCGTGCAATCCAGCCCGCTTAGTCACGTTTTCAAACGTGCCGTCGCCCCTGTTGCGAAACAGCGTCGAGCTTTCGCCCTTGTACGTTGCGGCGTGCAGTAGGACTTATTTTTATTGTCGAGCGTGCAATATTGATCCTTCGCGATGGACCAATCAATATAGTGCGTGACGAACAAATCCACTTTTCCGTCATTGTCGTAATCGAACCACACCGCGCTGGTAGCGAATCCAGGATCGGCGACACCTGCCTTCACCGTCACATCCTCGAATTTCCCATTGCCCAGATTGCGGAACAGATGATTCGAGCCAACCGTCGTGATGTAAATATCCTCGAAACCATCGTTGTCGTAATCCGCCACCGCGCAGCCCAAGCCATAAAATTCGATCGCGAGGCCTGCTTCGCGCGTCACATCTGTAAACGTCCCGTCTTTATTATTGTGATACAGCGCGGGGTAAGATTTCGCGGCGCCCTTGTGTCCCGGCCAGTCCATCGAATTGACAAACAGGATGTCCTGCCAGCCATCGTTGTCATAATCCAGAACGCAGACGCCGCTCCCCATCGTTTCCGGCAGATATTTCTTGCCGAATGCGCCGGAGTTGTGTTTGAAGTGAATCCCCGCCTGCTTGGTCGCGTCGCGGAATTCGATAGGACCGGAAGGACGCGCGGGCGACGGCGCTGCGGCGCCTCTGGAAGAACTCGGAACATAGCTCATCCACAAAGTAGCGACGGCCAACAGCGCACAGCAAATCTTGCGGCGTTCTTGCGTCAACGCGTATTTTCCTCTCGCGATACGATCCGTGATTTTCTGCAGCTCGCAGCAGCGGGTATGCCGCATCCAGCCGTCGCAAGCTTCCGTTACTCAGGCGTTCGCCGCGCTCGCGCCAGCTCTCGCGCCCACGCTCGGCGAGCGCCGCGAATCCATCCACATCTCAATCAGCATCGCTGCGGGACCTACGATGAAAAGGGCGTAGAACGGCGCATAAACCACCTGGTGCAAGCGCAGCAAAAATTCAGCGAACGCCACCAGAAATACCACGATGCACTGGCCCTTCTTCGAACGCACGGTAGTCCTCGGATCCGTAATCATGAAAAAAATAAAAAGCTGATACATCGGCCCGGTCAGCGGTGCGATTTCCGATTGCCACGGACTTCCAGTAATATAGCTCCGCAAAAACGCGAACGCGATGAACGATACCACGTAGATCCCGGTGATGTGGAATCGCCGCAAGCGCCAGATGATCACCGACCCCAGCGCCCATATCACCATCATCGGCAAAAGATAATTGCCCCATTGGATGCTCAATGTCGCTACTGTCTCCGGTGCCAGGAACAATAGCGCCGAAATTCCAAAATTTGATGGGTTCCAGATGTGCCGCCCCTTCACGCGCAACACATATTTCGACGTGATGGAAATCACGCTGCACAAAACGTATGGCCAGAACGCCGGCGAGCGCACCAGAATCCCCACGCTGATTCCCGTGATATAAGCGCTGGCGACATTCGGCCACTTGCCGGAAAAAATGCGTCCGAGCACCGTATCCGTCGCGATGCTGGCCACGATCGCGAGAGCCGTCTTCTGATAACTCTCCAGCATTCCGAACGAGAGGTGTCCTCCCACCAGAATGCACGTAATAAAAAGCGGCGCGATGTAACGGTTGTCGAGACTCAGCCACGATTTCCGCGCGGATGTACCCGCCGCAGGGTGGACAGGCGACGCGGTGGTCCGCTCGCTCACGCCGGCTCCTTAATCTTCAGAATCTGATTCACGGCGGGATGATCAAGCGTTTGAACTTTGCCAGACGGCCAGCGAATCACGGCCTTCTCCACGTGCGGATCTTTGCCGAGGCCAAAATGTACCCGCCGGTCGTTCTGCGCCGCGAATCCGCTGCCGCCAGAAACCTCCTGCCGCTGCTGCTGCCCATTCCAGTAAATCGTCACCTGCGCCCCAATCGCGCTGCGATTGCTCGCCGTGCCTTCGAGCGCGAATTCGATCCACGCATTTTCTGGCGTCACCATATTTTTGTAAATCAGCAGCGGCCCCTTCTGATTCGCCACCACCGCATCCAGCACTCCGCGGTTCCACAGATCCACCAGCGCCACGGCGCGCCCGTCGTAGGTGTCCGTCACGCCCACCGCCTGCGCCACATTGATGAACTTCCCGGCGCCGTCGTTCAACCACACGCGCTTTTGCTGATATCCCGACAAACTGCGCCCCTCCATCGCCGGCCAGTTCTTCGCGTCAATAATAATGATGCTGTTGCCCCCGGCAATTTTCGAGAAGTCGTACCAATAGCTCCGATTGCGGTCGAGCGATACATATCCGTTGGTGAGATACAGATCCAAGTTCCCGTCGTTATTCAAATCCCCAAATTGCGCGCCAAAACTCCAGCCACCAAGTTCCACACCGAGATCGCGCGCCAAATTTTCAAACTGCAAACCGTCGCCCGCCGTCCCTTCCTTCGGCATCCACAAATTGTTTCCCTGTATCAGCACGCCGTCTTCGGAAATATTCGAAACGTACACCGCATATCGGCCATCATTAAGCACATCACCAAACGCCGCATTCATCCCGCTCTTCGGCGAAAAGCCCACTCCGGTCTGCGCGCTCACGTCGTGAAAATGCTTGCCGTCATTGAAATAAAGTTCCGAAACGCCGTAATCATTGGCGATAAATAAATCTGGATGCCCAGTGCCGCGCAAGTCCGCCGCCGCGGACGCCAATGCCCAGCGCCGGCTGTTGATCCCCGCCTGTGCGCTCACTTCTTCAAATTTGCCGTTGCCAAGATTGTGAAACAGATACTTGCGGCCGCCATTTTTCGCATACTCAAAACTATCCGGCATGATCTGCGTCGTCTTCAGGTGCCACAGGTCTACATCTTCCGAGTAATATCCGCCGATAAAAAAATCCAGCAGCCCGTCGCCGTCGTAATCGAACCACAAAGCAGTATTAGCGTTCACCCAAGGCGGCAACCCGGCGATCTCTGTCACCCGCGTAAATCCATGCCCGCCGTCGTTGTGATATAGCTCAGGCCGTCCCCACTTGATCAGCAGCAGATCTTCGTAGCCATCGTTGTCGTAATCGCCCCAGACCGCGCCCATCGAAACGCCGGTCCCGGGCTGATTCACATCTGCGATTCCCAGTTCTTCCGCTACGTCTTTAAATGTGCCGTCGTGCAGATTGTGATACAGCGCGTTCTTGCTGCCTTCGCCGCTGTTCGTCACATAAATATCCGGCCAGCCATCGCCATCGAAATCCACAACCGAAACGGAAGCACCCATGGAAGCGACCTGCGGCATGATCGGCGCCAATTGGGGATCGAGTGTAGGCGCCTGGTGAACGAAGTTGACCCCAGCAGCGTGAGAAACTTCCTGGAAATAAAATCCATGGCGAGCCAGCGCCGCCTGCGCATCCAGATTCGCTTGGCCGCCCCTGCCGCGCCGAGCCGCTTCCCACTTGATCACCAAAGGCGCGGCCAACATCCCCACGAACAAAATACTCACAATAATCCGTGCCGTGCGATCTTGTTTCACCGGGGAGGATCGCTCCGCAACGCGTTCTGAAAAACTTCCGGCGTCATATAACGAATGTGATAGTTCTGCCAGTCCTCAGGATGCTGACGATAGACCCACTCGTCTTCAAGCCGTCCCGGCCGCGTAAAATACTCCTGCTTGGCGTGGTAGGGAAGCGGCTGCACTGTTTTCGAGAAAGTGGAATTGAAGTCGCCATCCTTTATCCAACCGTCGCCAATCACCACATAATCGCGCACCCACCCATCGGGCGGCGCGGGCTGCTCCGGGAAGCGCAGCGACATTTCATCACCGGAATTCACGATCACGTAACGATCGTCAATCTGCGTCAGCAACTCGCGCACGTCGCCATAGCGCGTGTAATAGCCAATCAAATCGCGCCAGCGTTGTTTCGTGGTCACCACGTTGTTGTAATCCGGCACTTCCGGCGCGCCGGAATCCGGCCGGCTGATGCTGGAATACCCGCGATAATGCAAGTCCGCGTAGTTCGGTTCCAGACGCACCGTTTTCAGCGGAGCATCCGGCGCGCCCTGCGCCCATTCGATGCAGTCCCAATAAATTTCCAGGTTCGTGCGGATGCGCACGCGCCGCGGCGTCCCCGGACGAAACACATCCGTGAGATTAAACAGCACAGTTTTCTTGCGCCCTGCAGGAAAACCCAAATTCGATTGCGCCGTCATCCAGCCGCCGTGCCCATCGGGCACTTCAATGCTCATGCCCTGCGCGCGCCAGCGATGTCCCTGCGTGATCGCCACGTTGAGCGACGACTCGGTATCGTGAATCGACCCTTGCCCGATCAAGTACAGCGGCCCGCTCTTCGGCGCATCCTCACCCAGATCCACTTCCACATAATGGTCGCGCGTGATGCCCTGATATTGGCCGCGTCCAAAATCATCCAGCGCTTTTCCGTCGAGCGTATCAACAACAGCGGTGACGTCTTTGCCAGTGTCATCAATCGCCCGCGCAATCTTGTGCGGCGTAGCAACAGTAGTAATTCCCAGCTTCGGCGGAGGAATCGAAAACCGCTCGTCCACGTAAACTTCCGTCCCCACCGGATGATCCACCGTCATCAACGCCAGATAATCGTAGTAATAAACCTCCCAAAGTTCCGCCGTAACCCGCAAATCGTAATATCCATCGTGCGGCACCAGTTGGTCGCGCCGAATTTTGTACCATTCGCCAGTAGTCTCCACGCGCGCCGTGCCAATCGTATTGATCCGCAGCCCAATTGCCGAGCCCCACGGCACCGCGTCCTTAATAAATTCCATTCCCTTGCCGTTGTAAGCAAAAAGGAACGGGCAAGATGCTTTCAGCCGCTGCTCTGTCACTACTTCGGTGTCCGCCGCGACGCCGAATTCAGCGCGCACCGTGCCGTTCGGCCACACCACGCGCACCACGTCCGTGCTGGTTTGATTTCCCAATCCGAAATGTACTTGCGGCCCAGTGATCGGCTGCTTCTGCACCAGCAGACCCGAGCGAATCTCAATTTCGCCGCCCACGCCGAAGGGATTGATGCGCTGATCGCCGACGGCCTGCTTCGCGTGCGGCCGCACAACCTGCCAATGATAATTCTTCGAGCCGTGATTGACGGCCTGCAATGGCTGGCCATCAGTCGAAAGCGCAAGCAAATCGAGACGGCCATTCCCGCCGAGATCCGCCGCGTCAGCAACCAACGCCGGGACCTGCGCCGAACCAAACGGGTGTTCTAGCAGCACAAATTTGCTCTTCTCGTCCGTAAGCCAAATCAACGCCCCGAACGCGTCGCGGCTCGCGTCCGAAGACGCGCCAGTCAGAAACAGATCCATCGCGCCATTGTTATCGAGATCGGCGACGTGCAAGCGCACATCACCGCTGAGAAATTTGGGGACTCCAGCTTCACTTGGAACGCGCGCAATCTCCGCAACATCCAGATCTTTTCCCTCGCGCTCGTTGGAAATTCGCACAATCGCGCCGTCCACCTGCACCGCCAGCAGATCGAGAACCCATCATCATCAACGTCGGCAACGTTGAGAGCTTTTACCGGCGGAAAATCCGCCGGCAACGGAAGCTCGCGGAACTGCGCCTGGCGCTCGTTGTGAAAAACATGAAGTCGGCCCGCGCCATCCATTAAAGCAGCGTCAGGATTTCCGTCGCCATCAAAATCCGCCCACGCAAAAGCGCGCAGCCCGCTAACGCCCGCAAACGGGTGAATCGCCGTGAACGTGCCGTCGCCATTGTTTCGCAAAACGAGCGGCAGTCCTTCCTTCGCGCCCAGCACAATNTCCAGATCGCCGTCTGCTTCGATGTCCACCGCCCAAGCGCCAGTGTANGCAGCNCTCGTCACGGCTTTCGGCAATTTCGCTTGCGCCGTCACATCCGTAAACAATTTAGGACTGTCCTGTCGCATCAGCCGCANNCCGCTGGCGCCGGCCAGCACCAGGTCGTTCTTGAAGTCATAGTTGAAATCAATCGGCAAAATTCCTTCGGGTAACGGCGCGATGCCACCTGGCCCGCCGGGGAAGGGAAATGTCGCCCCTGTCGAAACTTGCACTTCACGGCCGTTCGCTTCAACGACGACAGGAGGTCCGGCGCTGCCCAGCGACACAGCGCCAATCCACTTCCAGCGTTTAGCCGCCGAATTCGCGCCCGGAGTCACGACGACCTGCGGCGTAAACGTCAGTGACAAGTCCGCCGCAGCCGGCACGAACGCAGCTGATTCCAATCGCAGAAAATGAGTGAAAGGCTCGGCTTCTTCGCCAGGCGCCGCCTGCAGCACCTCCAGGCTTTCACGAAATTCCGCAACGCGCATCAAAGTGTTGCGCAAGAAGGCTGTTCGCGTGGCAGCGGCGTGCAGATCCCCGTCGGCCACCGCAGCCTGCAAAACCGCAACCTGCTGTTGCACTTCCGGAGGCCACTTCGCGGCGCGCGCGCTGATGCGCTCCAGTGCGGAGTTCAGAGTTGCGGCGTCACCGTGCTTTGCTGCCGCGCGCGCCAGTTCCAGCCAGGCCGCCAGATTATCCGGCTGAGCCTGCAGAATATTCTGGATCAGCGACTCGAATTCCGCGTCGCTGCCCGGCCCGCCCTCGCGCTCCACTTCCAGCGCCAATTGATACGCAGCGCGATAGTTCTGCGGATTGATCGCGACCGCCTTGCGCCAATCCGCAATCGCTTCCTTGGAATTGCCGCGCGTGCTCTGCAAAATTCCCAGCAAATAATAAATTTGATCGTTCTTGGGGGCGAGCTCGCGCGCAAGATCATANCGTTGCGCGGCTACGTCAAAATTCCGCTGACGAAACGCCAGCACGCCCCAGTTGCCCCATCCAGCCGGCTCGCCCGGCGCGAGCTGCGTAACCTGCGCGAGCTTGCTCTCCGCCGTAACGTCGTCGCCGACCTGCAGCGCCGCCAGACCGGTGTAAAACGCGGACACAATTTCGGCATACTCCTTCGATGATTTGGCTGGCAGTTTGCCGCCCGCTCCGCATCCCGCGAAGCTCACAGCAGTCGCGCAAAGAAAAAGCGCCATCGCCGTCTGAAAACACAGCGACGAACACCCGCGCGCCGTGCCTCCACGCACACCATCCACGCGAACGAAAATCCACCGCCGCACTCGGTACCGAGTGCCAAACATTTCGCGCGCAAATTGTAAAATCACCTGGAATTTCAACCCGACACCTTCTGCAGCTGGCTTTTCCGGTACTGGCGCTTGCGCATCATCACACGAAACCACAGGAATCCCACGCCCAGAAACGGCAGCGAAAACAGCAGCAAATCCCATCGCCCATACCCCGGCGGAGTCACTTCCACGTCCGCCGAAGCTTCGCCATCACCCGCCGAACTTTTCACAATCATCCGCACATGCCACAATTCCTGCTGATCAAATTGCGTGTCGGTCCGATATACGACTTGCCCACGCAGGTTTTCCAGTTTCATCGGGTACATCACTTCCGGCAGACGGCCCGTCACCGGCCGCACGCCAATTTCAATTTTCAGATCCGGAGGAATCGCGCCTCCTGGCGGCGGCTCCACGATCACATAGAAGAGGCCGGTACCCACGTCCGGATGAGTCCACAGCGAAACCACCACCGGTCCCACGCGCTTATCAGAAATAATTGGAAATGGCGGCCCATTGTGCGCGCCCAGCGGAGAACTCGCGACTAACAGGACCACGACCAGCGCCCAGAACTTGCCCCAGACCGTTCCACGCGAATTGTGAAAACTTATCATCGCTACGTGTGCAGTCTCGAAAGTTCCGCAGCCAGCCTATCCCGCCAAGAATGTCCCGCGCATATCCATCGGCTGGAACATCATCCATATCGCCGCAACCCACAAGACCAAAGCCACCGCGGCCCATGGCGTGAATGCACGCAGCGGACGCTCGGCGCAATCGCTTACCGCCAATTCGTGAATCACCAGCAACGAACCTGCCAGCCCCAGCACCAAAAATCCAATCTCCAGCGGCTGCACGAACCGCATCGGAATTCCCAGCCAAGTCCATCGCGGCGAACCAAACACAGTCCAGCCCAATCTCGCCGCAGCGCTCTGCGCAACAGGCACCACGGTGTATAGCCCCGTCAAAAAGTGAAAACTGTAATGCGCCAGCCACATCCCGAATCCCAGCGGCACCAATCCGTACGTGTAACGGACCGCCAGCGGCAGCAGCGCTCGTCGGCTGCCCCCCCAAATTTGCGTCAACCAGGCAGCCAGTCCCAGCAACACCGCCGGTTCGACCACAAGAAACAAAGCGAACAGCACGCCCAGCACCGGAGCCTTGCTGTTCACATGCAGAATGCCCGCAAGCCAGCTCTCCAGCGCATAAACCGGGCTAACCATCCCAAACGCATTCAGCAACGCGCCAAAACTGAACACAATCCCCAGCGCCGCCAGGTCCTTGCGCTGCGAAAATCGGCCGATTCCCGAACGCCGCGGGTCCACCATCAATTCGCTCGCAGGCAGGCGGCTCAATATTCCGATATTGTCATGCGGGCAAGCGTGCACGCAGTCCAGGCAGAAAGTGCAATCCATGTTTCCCACTTTCAGCGGCTGGAACAGCGCCAATTCGCATCCGCGCTGAACCACTACCAAGTCAGGCCCCGGCGCGCGCCTCCCGCGAATGCAATCCTTCGTCGCACACGAATCGCAGACGTCCAGATCCCGCACCTTAACTTCCAGCGGCGAAATCGTGGACGCCACGAAATTGAATTGCCCGATCGGACAAACAAATTTACAGAAAGACGCATGCTTGAAAAGACCATCCACCATCAGCACCGCTGCAAAATATCCGATGATCAGCCACGCAGTCCACCAAGGCGAAGACCACAGGCTGAACTCCTCATAGCAAAATAGAATCAGCGCAAACAGTCCCACAGGCAGCCACTTGTTGCGCAATTTCTGCGGCCAGTTGAGTCGCGGATGAAAAAATCGCCGCGCCACATTGCGTACCAGCATAAACGGACAAGCCAGGCAGAAGAAATTTCCGGCGCACAACAGCACCAGCACCAGCGCCCCACGAAAATGCACCCAACTCAGCGTCGTCGCCAGATTTTTCGGCGCGAGCGAGGGGCCCAGCAATCCGTCCAAAATCATCGCAACGCTAACAATTAGCAGCGGAATCTGCAGCACCGTGCGCAGGTGACGCCAGTGGAACAATCGGCGCAACCCGGGTACTTGCATCAAATCAAACGGAGGTGGCTCAGCAGCAACGGACGGATTGTGCGTGGGATTCGACAACGTAACCTAGTTCGTGGTGACGCCCGGAACGCTCACTTCGCGTCCCAGCGTCCGCCCGTCGGGCAGCGTAACATGAATCAACACCACCCAATCGCCGGCCATCGCGAATTCCAGCGAGCCCTGATATTGCCCTGGCGCAACTTCCTGCGCTTCGCCGAACACAGGGGTCATGCCCGGATGCGACATGTCCGCCTCAAAACCCACACGCGCTCCCGAGACCGGTTTCCCTGCGGCATCTCGCAATTTCACAGAAAGCACAACAGGGCCAATCCGAACAGGCTGAGGACTAATCGAGTACTCGATCGCAACAACGGCCTGCCGCTCAATCGGCTTGCGGCATCCAGACGCAAACAAAACGGCAACGCATGCGAACCCCGCAAGAATTCTGCTCCGTCGCGCCCGCGAAACTCCCAGCGCGATCCCACTTCGCATGCATCGCTGCGATCCATTAACTCCAAGCGGCCGCGAAAATAATCGAAACTTCCGAATTATGCCGCCTTGGCTTCAGCTTTTTTCGAACTCCTATTCCAGGCACACGTGCACGTGTCATGATTCACTTCGCCCTCGGGCGGAAAGATGTGGTAGTACATGCCGATCACCATCGGAATAAACACGATCGAGTTGTAAAAGAGATGCAATTCCACGCGCGGAAAAAAGAATTGCAGCACGCTCATCGCCACCGGTCGGCCGCCCAAATTGTGATGGAAGGTCGCCTGCGTGATCAGCAGCAGGTGCTCAATGTGGTGCCAGAATTGAATCACCAGCGCAATCAACCACCAGGTGTGCGCTCTTCCGGTAAAGCCCTTCAGCAGCACCCAAAGTCCGATCAGCATGAACAGCGCGTATCCGTAGTGCAGCACTTCGGATTTGATCAGCCAGGGGTACCACAGGCCCAAAATGCCGTTCGCCATGGGTCGCGGCCATCCCATCACCCAAATCTGATAAGCCTGCACAAGATGCTCGGCCCAATGCGCCAGCACCACAAACATAAACACCCGCAAAGCGCGCTCGTGCCACACCGAGTTCAGCTTGTCGTAGAGGCTGGCGCCTGTGGCCGACGCGAAATCGGCACTCTGGATGCTCGGACTCGAAACCGCCATAGCCTACGCCTCCCAAGAGACGACGTCAGATTCCCACCGAAACAAATTCGTATGCCGGACACTCACACATCCACCGGCCGTCTTCAATAATGGAATTATACTAGACCGTCGGGGATGTTACGGCGCGACGGACCCATTCCCGCTTCGGGAAGCCGCAACGGCTATCCCGTCACGAAAGGGGGGCGCTACTTGGGTGATGTATCTAGCTGAAAAATAGCCACATGCCGATACAGAAGCCGTCTCGACTGCTCCCGTATCGTGGAGTCATCAAGCGGGGAAGCTCGAATCCTCAGTGCCCCTAATCGCTGGCGAGCCGCCGACCGGTGAACTCAATCATCCGCTCCAGCAACAGGAATGGGGTCTGGAACAGCGTCAGGCGCGCCCTCCAGCGCTTGGCGTAGTTCCGCAAGCGTCGTGAACGCACGCGCTCCTTCGCTCAGTCCTAGCCGCCGGCTAACCTTCGTCGGATCATCCGTAAAATTCCACAATCCCACGACGATCCGTAATTTCGAATCCTGCGCCCGCAATTTTGCGTACAGCGCTCGCGCGTGAGGTATCGCAAAAGGCGGCAGCGCCGATATGCAAACCACATCCGGTCTCTCGTCCTTTACTTGCGCCAACATTTCAGCGGCGGTGCCCAACGGAATGCACAACGCTTGATGTCCGGCTGTTTCCAGCACCTGCGCCAGCATGATCGCGACAATTTCATCGGCTTCGTCTCGCGCCGGCACGCACACTACTTTGCGCGACGCTCCACCGTGCGCTGCGACGGCGATCGACAACCCTCCGCGGTCAACACCCACGGCAGGCTCCTCGCTCCGCGGCTCCCAGAATTCGTCAATCAATTCCCGCGTGCTCTGGCAAATGAATTTCTGGTTGGCATCTTCCAGCAGATTCTGATGGCGGTCTTGCTCCGCCAGG
>JGI12635J15846_10003588_pt1 | contig 13451 bp, 12 predicted proteins | sample BlaSpr_A8_OM2_M2_FD_15846 | JGI IMG/M metagenome (IMG submission 15846) | reverse complement strand
GTGACGGTGCTGAACGGCCATATTCACCAGATCATGCAGAAAGTCGAAGGGAAGGTTTCGTTTCACACCGCGATGTCGACGGCCTTCCCGCAGCCGGCGCTCGGAACAGCGCCGTCAGCCGGGCCAATGAAGGTGCCGGCCGAGCAGTTGTCGAAGGTTCTGGGGATTACGGATGTGAATTATGTAGTCAGCGGGCGGAGCCTCGCGGTCGTCGATTCTTCGCTCGGGGCGTAGGAAGTTTCTCTACGAACAGTGTGTGCAATCGACAGGGACAAAAATCATATCTCGAAAGGAAGGAACAAAATGACGAGGAGAAATATGTGGCTTGCAGGTTTGGCGATGCCAGTGATGATTGCGATGTTGTTTATGTTCGGGGTACCGGGGAGCGTCGCGGCGAATGACCAGCCCTCGGCGGCAACTGCGGTGGTGAAAATCGACAATTTCGTTTTTGGGCCGCAGACGATCACGGTACCCGTGGGAACGACAGTTACGTGGACAAACAGTGACGACATCCCCCATACGGCGGCGAGCACAGACGGCGTGTTCAAGTCTAAGGTGATGGATACGGACGAGAAGTTCTCTTACACGTTTACCAAGGCGGGAACGTATTCGTATTACTGCACGATCCACCCGAAGATGACTGGAAAGGTCGTAGTTCAGTGAAAATCGACAGACATATGAACGCTTTGTAGATGAGCAAGGCTGGCCCCTTCGTGATGACAATTGGCGAGCTTCATTTTGGACCTGTAAGTCCTGGCAACCAGAGCTCGGCTGCGCTCGGGCGGTGTGGCGACAAGAAAACTATCGAAGAACCGAAAGGCCGTCCTAGTCACCAGGACGGCCTTTTACTTTACCACTCTAAGTGACACTGTAGCGTTGGCAGTAAATGCATGCAGATCTTGGCGCGAGAAACCTCGCCACGAAGGGCAGCGCGATAGGAAACACCAGTCGGAATAATTCGTGGTCGATGCCGTTAACACTAACAGAGTGCAAACATCCGCTAACACCGAAGGGCGTAAGAAGGGAATGCAGCACTACTTCAGATCGTATCAAACGAAAGATGGAAGGAATACAACATGAAACATCAAGCCATAATATTCGCGTTCGCGGCTTGCTTTGTGAGTTCGCCGGCTTTCGCGGGCGATACATGGACTCTCGACTCTAGTACGTCCAATGCCCGTCTGTTTCAGGGCTCCAGAGCCAACCCTTATTCAGTGAACACCGGTGTCGCTCGCGTGACCGGGAAGGTGAAGCTGGATACAAACGTCCCGGGCAACTCGATCTTCGATCTTAGTATCTATCCTGCCGATGAGGACTGGGGGCACGCACTTAGTCCTGAAAGTGCCTTGCCGAGCGGCCACGTTCCTGACGCGACCGATCAGACCCTGCTGACATTCAAGTCCACACGCTCTCTGAGAACAGAGAACGGTAAGTTCGAAGTCATCGGGGGTCTTACATTGACTCGCGTGGAACGCACGGTGACAGCGGCGCCGACCGAAGCGTATGCCGGGGCAGTGTACGGTGATCCTGTTATTCACAACGAAACTCACGAAATCACGTTCCTATTCCCGAGTTTGAGCGCCGTTCTTTTGCCGGGACCTGTCACGCCAGCAGCGCTTCAGAACATAGCATCGCAGGAGATTGTGGGGGCAGCCCGCGTCACCGATGAGGGTTTTCCTGAACTGCTAGGCGCGATAAAAGAGACCAATTGGCCTTCCGTGGTGCTGAACAAAGACTGTCACACGCCATCTACAGTCGGAGAAGACTATAGCGGAGCTCAATGCACTGGAACACTGATCGCTGCAACGAGCGATGACAACTGTCACATACCCGTTTCCGTGGGCGAAGATTACAGCGGCATTCTATGCACTCCGGCTACGGGTAATCAGACGACAATTGTCCTCGACCTAAAGTTCTTCCACACCGTGCCAGAACTGTCAGTAGGAATGCTTTCGGGGAACGGCACAACTCGATAGCCATTAGCGTCGGCGGTGCCGCGCTCATTGTCAAGCGTGGCATGGCAACGGGCATCAAGAGCAAAAAGGTACAAGATGCGGTGCGTTAGTTACACGACAATATCCCTGCCGGACATCCTAATCATGGCCCACATGAATGTCGTGCAGGCAACGCGGTATGAGGGGCCGTACTTGGCGGAGTTCACGTGGATTATGGAGACAACCACAATATGACGACAGACGCGGGACAACTCGCAGTGAGGGCAGTGACAAGCGATGATCTGGACCTTGTCCATGCCAGCAAAAACGGGGATGTTGCTGCTTTCGAGCAATTGGTAAAGCGATACGATCGCAAACTTCTTCGAATTGCTCAAAGCGTCTTGCATAACACCGAAGATGCGCAAGACGCGGTTCAGGAGGCCTTCTTGAAGGCCTTCCAAAACTTGGGCCAATTCCGAGGGGAGTCCCAATTCTCGACCTGGCTGTTTCGTATCACAGTGAACCAGTCGCTGATGAAGCTGCGGAGGCAGCGCGCAATAAGAGAAGTGTCCCTGGATGAGGATTTTCAGTCAGATGTAGAAATGCTTCCAATGGAGGTCATCGATTGGGCTCCCAACCCCGAACAACTTTACTTCGCGTCTGAATTAGGAAACCTTCTCCACAAGGCTCTCGGTGAGCTGCGGCCCTTCCTGCGCACCGTCTTTGTTTTGAGGGATATTGAAGGCTTGTCGATAGATCAGGCGGCAGAAGTCTTGAGCCTAACGCAAACCGCGGTGAAAGCGCGTCTCTCGCGAGCCAGGCTACAGCTTCGGGAACGTCTGAACCAGTATTTCCGCAAACAAATGACCTCTGGGCACAACAAGCTGGTTCCTTTAAGAAAAGATGCAGGAACCCTTAGTCTGTTTGCCGGCTATCCGGCTCCGCCCGTTGTTAGATACTCCTAATAAGTTGCCGCACATAGGCTGCGGGAACTCCATACCTATTCTAGTAAGAGTCCTCGCCGATTGCATTGCCACGCGCATACGATTGTCGTCCCGACAAAGAATTGACAATTAAGTGACAGACCCCATGAGAATTGTTTCTGATCGGCGCGTTGTGATCGTGGCCGGTACGAACATTCTTCCTCAGTGGCTGCGGTTCGCACATTGGAAGCGGTGGATGAGCGTCGACCTCGTGCTTTGGGCGGTAGTTGTGTTCAGAGGCTTGCCGACTTATTGTGCGTGGTACGTGGCGCCACTGTCAATAGCTAGTGTTGGGGATATCTGCTGACAAGGCAAGTTTCACATGATGCTGGGATACGACAAGAAGCTATGAACAAGTGAGATAGGAAGCCTTGCGGAAAGTGTCACCTTATCAGCTACTGCACACATCGTGATCGAAGGTGGCTTTTGGGAAAAAGAGTTGACAATTAATTGACATCCGTCATGTATCTCATAGTTAGGTGCCGCGTCTAACGCACAGTAGCCGCAACAAAATCGCAGCAGAAAACAATTGGAGTGTACACATGACGAAAGAAGCACTTCTTCCATCTCTCAAGCAGTCGGTTGACCGTCGATCTTTTATGAAGGGCGGACTTCTCGCAGGCGGCGCAGTAATGGGCGCCGGTTTGTTGGCTAATGCACCATTGGCGCGTGCACAATCAGGTGATTCTCTCAATCCGGGCGATGTCGCCATCCTCCAATTTCTAGCGGCGGCAGAACTGATCGAGTCAGATCTTTGGACGCAGTATGCGGAACTTGGCGGTATCGGCAACAATCCACCCATTGAGGTGGACCCGAACCAACCGTTGAACAACTATCAGATAGCCCTGTCGAACCTCGATGGCGATGGCCCGCAATACATCACTAGTAACACGCTGGATGAAGTTAGCCACGCAACCTTCCTCAATGCTTATCTCGAGTCGAGAGGAGCCGCGCCGGTCGACTTTACCCAGTTTGAAACTTTGCCGGGAAGCACTGCTACGGGATCCTCAGGCAAGCCGCGCCTCACGAACCTGATGCAGCTCAATGTCGACACCAGTTGGTACGTTCGCTACCGCAGCTCGTCCAATCCGGACGCCGGCGCCACCTTTCCGCAGGCGCTCACTCTGCAGAATGTTTACGCCATTCCCCGAAATAACAACGATTTCAACGGCGCTTCCAACCCCAACTTTCCCGGTAATGATCACGTGCAGGCGATCGCGAACGTTGCGGGTTTTCACTTTGGATATATCGAGCAAGGCGGGTCGAGTCTTTACGCAGCCATGAGTCAAAAAGTGACGGACCCAGAAGTGCTTGAGATCACCCTGGGCATTGGTGGAGACGAGATCGCTCACTTTCTGGAGTGGGTTGATTTTTCGGGCAACGGAGTGCAAGCTCCTGTGGCGCCATTTACGGATGCAATCACCGGACTGTCATTCCCAAATTTCTTCAAACCACTGAGGAAGAAGATTCAGCCCAGCCTGATCTTCCCCTTGCCTTTCGGATTCAAGGGCAACCTCCCCCATGTTTCGATGATTCGCCCGCTGACCGATAAGTTTGCAGGCGCCGTGGCTACGATCGAGAGCTTCACCGCCGATGGTCTTTTCATCGGCCAAAGCCAAGAGTTCCTCAACCTACTAAACACTATGGCTGTCGCGGCCGACGCCGCGGTCCGATCGTGACCTGAGCTCTAACTGTCCGCTTTTCTCGGGTGGCTCTCTCCTGGCGGACGCTGTCGGTTTCATGAAACAGCGTCCGCATTTTTTGCGATTCAACGACGTTACTTTTTGCATCCGAACGCAAGGGGCTCACATGTTTGAAGGACTGTTTCAACCGATGCATCTGCTGGTGGTTTTCGGAATTGCGTTGCTCATATTCGGACCGAAGAAGCTCCCTGAGTTGGGTAAAGGAATTGGGGAGAGTATCCGCGGCTTTAAGTCAGCCATGAAAACTGACAAAGCTGACGAAGACAAGCCGACCAGTTCGACAACCAGCCCCGCCAACAACCAAAGCTCAACCTAAGGAGTGAATCTTCCTATGAAAACTCACGGCCACGTTGCTCGTCTCACCATTCTCCTGTTTCTTTTCACCCTACATGCCTCGGCCAGTGCAAAGGCGGCGGGAAGTTCTCCTTGCACTGCTCCGAATGGAAGCATTTTTAATCTGGAACCGCGTCCCAACGCTGTCACGCAGGCGGCTCTGTCGGTCGCTTTCCTGCCCAACCGGGCCGGAGCGGGCCTTGATCTGGTGGTCGCCACCGCAACCGACCAGCGCGGTTTGTCAGACTCCCCTGAAGCTTTCTACGTGCAGCGCTCGACCGAGAACTGCGCCGCCGATCTGGAAGGCGGGTTCCCCAGCATCTCGAACGCGATGGGCTTGTTTATGCCTCTCGGAACTCCCATCGTCGTGGCCGACCCGGCGCATGACGGGTTCTTCATCGCCGACCTCAGGTTTGCCTCCAGTCCCGATCTTAACGGGGTTGGAATCATTAAGGCTACTTCCGCCAGTTTGCTGAACGCGACAAATTGTCCCAAGGGAACGCAGACCGCAGGATCGGCTGGATGCTTCACCACCGGATCTGTCTCTAACATCACTAGCCTGAACGATTTTCTTGTAGATCCCAACCTCGCCGTCGATCAAAGAACCAGCGGAACCGGAGCCGGTGACGTCTACACGGTGGTTACAGAGACACTCGCCCCCCACGACTTCGGGGACACCAGCATCTTCCTGACGGCGTGCACAAATGCGGATTTGAATTGCAGCAACAGCACCCTCATCAGCGCCGAGGACGCGGAAGCCAAGTTCGCCTGGGTCCAGGTGCGTCCCGATGGAGTGATCACCGTCTCCTACGTGAACTTTAACTCGCTTGTTCCCACGTCAGAAGAAGTCAAGTTCGTCACCTGCACGCCCAATGGAGCGCCAAACCCTCCAACCTGCAGCGCCCCGGTCCTGGTCACCACGGAAACGGCGCCAGTCTTCAATAAATTCATTGGACAGACCAGGCTGGTGGATCTCACGATGCCCAAACATGCGCACCGGCTGGAAAGCAACGGAACGGTTACGACTTTCCTCACCTATGACCGGTGTGAAGTTAAACTGCTTAAGCTCTCCAAAGCTGACAACGGTACTTGCCCGAAGACGGATGTGGTAGTGACGAGTTCAACCGATGGCGGACAAACCTGGTCTCCCATCGCCAAGGTAACCAACAGCCCATTCCAACAGTTCTTCAGCGCCATCGCCACCGACTCATCCACGGGCACGGTGAACATTGCCTACTACTCAACGGAGAACGACGCCACTTTCCAGACGCGGCCACAGGTTTTTCTGGCACAGATAGCGCCGGGCACAACCTCGGTGGGCACACCTAGCCTGCAGACCTCGGCATCGATCTATCCGAATACGATTGCTGCAATACCAACTCAGCTTGAACCCGTGGGCTTGGGAGATCGCATCGGGTTGGCCGCCGCCGGTACCGGAACGGCTGGACAGAGCCACGCCTATGTCGGTTTCACATGGAACAGCGTCTTTGGAACATACGGCGGTGTGTCCCTTCCCGACATGAACAATCATCTGACGTTCTTGCAGTACTAGAACCTTTACGGAGACATTACGGAGAACCCAATGAAATCGCTCACGACGTTTGCTCTCGTTATGGTCGCTCACATGCTGCTGCTGACGGCCCCTATCAGCGCAGCCACCGTCCTGTGCTCCAGCCCCAACGGCGCGAGATTCAACCTGGAGCCGCGCGCGAATGCCCTGCCGCAGGGCTCGGGCGCTGTGGATTTACTTCCCAATCGGCTCGGCGCCGGCGACGACTTGATCGTCGAAGTCGGCAATGACAGCCACCCTCGCTTAGCAAGTGGAGACGGGTACTACGTGCACCGCTCTTCCACCGCCGATTGCAGTGTGCAATTTGAAGGCGGTCTGCCCAACTTTACCTTTCAAGGCAACGAAGTCGAAGGGTTTGGAGGCACGACTGTGGCTGCCGATCCCGCGCGCGACGCGTTCTTTGTGGCCGACGCGCGCCTTGGCCAAACTGGCGGAGTCGGACTCTTCCGCGCTTCCGTCTCCACTTTGCTCGATACCAAAGCCTGTCCCAACGGAACGCACACGGCAGCGAAGTCCACTTCCTGCTGGACGGTCACTCCGCCGGTGCTGCTATTCCCAGTGCCCGGCGCCTTTTCTGGGGGCGTCTTCTCCATCGCCGTCGATGAACGTCCCACGAGCGCCGGAACCGGAGCCGGTGATGTGTACGCGGTTACCGAAATCGCAGACAACACAGTCAATAACGTTTCTCTCGCAGCCTGCACGAATACGCTGAACTGCGGACCCGCAATCGTGATTAGCGCTAAAGAAGCTTTCCAGAGCAGTTCTTATGTGCGCGTGCGGCCCGATGGCGTGATCACGGTGAACTACGTCGGGGGCAATGCTTCCAGCTTGGACATCAAGTTCGTGACTTGCGCTCCTGCGGGCGCTCCCAATCCTCCGGTATGCACGGCGCCGACTGTCGTTCAAAAGGTGACCGGCGCAGATCCTAACCCATTGGACATCAACCTCCAACCCTTCCTGCTTCCCAAGCATGCCATTCGCGCCGAGGCGGGAGGCAAATTCACGACCTTTCTGGTCTATGACAATTGCCAGAATACGTTCGCGCCCCCCGGCTCTAATGCCGAGTGTCTGAACGCGGAAGTGCTGCTGACCACCTCCACTGACAATGGCAAGACGTGGTCCACGCCAATATCGGTGGACACCGCGGCGGGGAACCACCTAGCCTCCAACATCACCACCGATCCCGTGACTGGCTTCACGCAGATCGCCTATTACAGCAGCGAAGGCGACCCGTTCCAGCACGCAGTTCAAGTGTTCCGCAACCAGATCAATCCCGGCAGCACCGCGCTGGGGACACCACAAATGGTTACGCAAACCCTCGACCCGCTCGATGGCACGGAGACCACACTCATTCCAAACATAAGCTTCCTCGGAGTGGCAGCGCGCGGTACGAGCCCCGGCGTGACGAGTCGGCTGTACATCTCGTTCACTTCTTCGACGGTAGCGGGAGCCTACGAAGGTTTCTCCGCGCCCGATCTGAACAATTCCATCACCCAAGTCAGCTTTTAGAGCGGACTCGGAGTGAATCGTGAGCTTTGGCACAGAAATCCTCTTCATAGTCTTGCTCGGATTGCTGGTATTGGGTCCAAAGCAGATGAAAGCACTGTTGGTAAGCGTGCCGCGGGCGAAAGCCCAACTCGAGAATGCGAGGCGCGACTTCAAGTCTAAGCTGGCAATAGAACTCGATACTGAACCACGGGAGGGCAGAACCAATCTTTTGCGCGATTCAGCTGGGGGTTTGACAAACCCTTCACAATCTCGTGACACCTGAATTCGGGCAAAGCTCTATGTTCCTCTGCGGTAGTTAGAATTTTTGTCCGACGTACAACTTTGCTAAAGGATGGAGCACCGATGAAACACTTCACTCTTGTTCCCGTTGTATCTCTATTCGCCGCACTGCTGAGCCTTCAGCCCTTGGCGCAGGCGCAGGTGTTTCCATGTAATAGCCCGAATGGGAACCTCTTCAATCTGGAGCCGCGGCCGAACGCTGTGGTCCAACTCGCTCGCTCGATCGCTGTTTTGCCGAACCCTGCCGGCAATAACAGCCTCGTAGTAGCGGTGGGCGAGGATGAGCGGGGCTCGGAAAATCCCGGACCAATCATCAGCGGGGACGCTTTCTACGTGGAGCGCACCGGCTCAGATTGCACTCCTAATTTCGAAGGTGGACTGCCTGCCATCCTTAACCCCAACAATCTCTTCGTTCCGAACGGAAGCGTCAGTGTCGTAGCGGACCCCGCACGTGATCAGTTCTTTATCGTGGACCAGGATTTTGGCGGGCCCCCCGATGAAAATGGTGTGGGGATTTATCAGACGACGTCGGCCAACTTGAACAGCACCTCGGCCTGCCCGAGCGGCACTGAGTTTGGGACCGCCTCCTGCTTTACAACGGTTGCTGTGGTCAACATCACGGGGTTAGACGCTTTCCTGGATAACCCTCAAATCGCGGTCGATCCCCGCACTATGGGAGTCGGTGCTGGCGATTTGTATGCGATAGTCACGGAGAGAAATTCGGACAACACGACCTTTCACATCTCGCTCACGGCATGTACCAACGGCCTCAATTGTGGCAATGCGATCTCGATCAGTGCCAAGAATGAAAAGAATCCGGACTTTGCTTGGGTCCAGGTGCGTCCGGACGGGGGCGTCACGATTTCCTATCGCAATACGACGTTCCCCGGCGTGAACAAGGAAGAGATTGAGTTCGTGACTTGCACTCCCGCCGGCGCGCCGAACCCGCCTATATGCAAAAGTCCGGTGCTGGTGACGAGTGTGAAAACTCCTGTTTTCGACACTTTTATCGGCGACCTGCCCATGACTGACGAGCTCTATCCGCGCCATGTAAATCGCCTGGAGAGCGACGGCAAAACCGTTACGACCTTTATGGTTTACGATCAGTGCGATGTTGCGGTTATCCAGCAACACGGCATTGGCGGCCCCTTCTGCTCTAAAACAGATGTTGTGATGACGAGTTCCACCGATGACGGAGCCACCTGGTCTCCGGTCACTTTGGTGAGCTCGAGCGCCGGCCAGCAATTCTTCGGAGCCATTGCCAACGACACATCCACGGGAACCATTAACATCGCGTACTATTCGACCCAGAATGATTTCTTCCAGCTCCGGCCGCAGGTGTTCCTCGCCCAGATTGTGCCGGGGACAAGTTCAGTTGGCACGCCGCAATTGTTGACCTCAGCCTTCGCCGATGTTCAAGCCACTCCGCCGATCAGTTTTGACGCTCAGCCGCAGTTTTTTGGCGACCAGATCGGTATTGCTGTCACGGGCACGGGTGTTGTCGGCCAAAGCACCGCCTATGTCAGCTTTACCTGGAACAGCGTCGCAGGAACGTACGACGGAGTGTCCAGCCCGGATGTGAACAATCACCTGACGACCTTCCAATACTAAGAACCATATTTAGGACAATGAGAGTGATGTTTATGACGAAGGGAAGTGAAATGAACTCATTCAAGATGATCGTCCTCGCGGCAATTTGCGCTGCGCTGTCATTCACGACGCTGTACGCTCAAACTCCGGCGTCGCAACGCCCGCGTCGCGCCTCGGCCGAACGGTTGGGACAGGGCATGCCGGCCGCCTTTCGGGGTTTTCGCATGCCTCCCTCGAGCGGTCTAAGATTCCTGGCTTCCGAAGAGGGCAGAAGTTATCTCCAAGCCATTGGACACCCAACCGCGCCGTACGCGATCGAGGTTTTTGGGCAGCCCTCGAAAGCCACGGTCGTACCCGACGCGTGGTACCAGGAATTCAAGGCGGAGCAGCAGTCCCAAGCCGCCGAGCCAACTGGCACCACGCCCTGCACTGGAGCTGCTGGAGTCCGGTTCAACCTCGAGCCCAGGGCCAATGCGGTGCCACAGAATGAAGCTAACGCAGATTTTCTGCTGAACCGCATCGGGGCGGGCGAAGACCTGATTGTCCAAGCGGCCAACGATTGGCGCGGCAACCTCGCGCCTCCGGCGCATTGGGATCAGAACGTAAGCGGTTATTATGTTCATCGCAAGGCCGGCGGTTGCGGTGTTCAGTTTGAGGGCGGATTGCCAACCTTCAGTTTCCAGGGCAACACGGAAATGGGGATCGGCCAAACTGTAGTGGCAGCCGATCCGGCGCGCGACGCGTTTTTCATGGCGGACGTGCGCTTTTCGTCAACCGGTGGCATCGGTCTATTTCGTGCCTCGGCCTCCACTTTGCTGAGCAGCACGCAATGTGCCAATGGCACGCACACATTGGCGCAGGCTATCTCCTGCTGGGCAACGGCTACTCCTCCACAGCTTCTCTTTCCGCAGCCTTCGTTCGATGTGGTCGCGGACCAGCCTCAGATCGCGGTTGATGAGCGTTCGACGGGAGCGGGAACCGGCGCCGGGGACGTCTATGCGGTGGACGCCGAGTTTAGTTTTGACGCGCAGACGACCACGGTGTTTCTCACGCCTTGCACGAACTCACTGAACTGCGGCCAGCCGCTATTGATCAGTGGCGCCAGCATCCAGGCGGGGTTCCCGTATGTGCGGGTCCGCACGGATGGGTTGATCACGGTTTCGTATCTCAATGGCAATTCCGACGGAAGCGATACACTTTTCTTCGTGACCTGTACGCCGGGGGGAGCCCCAAACCCACCCACGTGCGAAACGCCAATAACAGTGGCCCAGATAACCAACCCGCTAGAAGGGAACATCACCACGCTCGAGCCACTGTTGAACATCAACTTGTTGGCGCAGACTTTCCCCAAACATGCGGATCGTACCAACTCGAGGGGCAACTTCACCACTTTCTTGTTGTTTGACGACTGTCTGAATCCTTTCAATCCTCCCTTATGCATAGACGCGGAAGTGCTGATGACAACATCCACTAACAACGGCCAAACCTGGTCGGCTCCAGTATCGGTAGACACCGTAACCGGACATCACTTCTCTCCCGCGATTACTACCGACACGTCGACCGGAATTGTCAACTTAGCCTATTACAGTACGGAAGGCGACACATTCAATCACGAGGTCCAGGTGTGGCGAAATCAGATTCTTCCCGGCACTACCACGGTCGGGACGCCGCAGATGGTCACTACAATTCTAGACCCGATCGACAGCAATCCCCAGGACCTGGGCTTGTTGCAATCGGATTTCTTTATGGGAGCCATCGCGCGCGGCAATGGAACAGCTAGCCAGAGCCGGTTCTACACCTCGTTCGATTCCACAACGGTCTCGGGAACCTACAAGGCACGCCCGGATCCGGAGCTGAATAATCACATTAGTCTCTTTAGCTACTGAGGAGTTCGTCAACAACACTCGGCGGCTATCATTTTTCTTAACTGTTATTGCTTAACAGCCCGTGGTGCATGTGACTGATTTGGGGCACCGCCAGCGGCGTATTCGGCATCGAGATCCCGCAAAGTATTTTGTCCGAGATAATGCTGGTTGACTGCGCGGGCTCTCATTGGGAGTTTCCTGACGCCTGAGCAGTAAATAAACGAACAAAAAAGGCGTGTCACCCTGGTTGTTCCACTCCCGCGGCGTGCCCGCGCCCAGTAACTTGCGCAAAATCAGGCTCAGATTGAATGCTCCTAGATGGATCAGTTGTCGCTTCAGAATGTTTTGCTGTCCGCGCAGATGGCAGCGCCGCATCCCTCCCGTCTCGTAGCAGTGCGCGAAGCTACGTTCCACCAACTCGCTCCGTCGCCGCAATAGACTCTTGCCGTACTCGCTCCCCACTCGCTCTCGATTCTGGTACACCAGCTTTTGCTGCTCCCCTTTGCCCTGCCAGTGGCGCCGCCCTTTTTGTTTCTTCTCCGGAATATAAGTGCGCACTTCGTAACCCTTCATCCGCTCCAGCACCGCCCCGCTGTGGTAGCCGCGATCGGCAACCATTTCTTCAACTCCTTGCAGGTTCACCTTGGGCTTCCCCNCGGGCCGCTGCTCCACCTGGTGTTCGATTAACTCCGCCACCGCCATTCCCGCTTCACTCAGCGTCTCATCCAATGTCTTCGTGTCGCCCTGGTCGGCAGCTTGCAGCGTCGCCGCTACCACTGCACCCGTGTCCAGATCCACCGCGTGCTCCGCCTTGTGAGCTAGATGCGTCCGTCCATCCTTCATCTTCGCGATCCGCGCGTCCCCGTCGACTGGGCTTTTCCACTCCTTGTTGGACGTCCTTTTCTTACGCTTGCGATCCAATCGCACCAGGTCTTCGCGCGTCGGCGTCTCTATCCCAGAAGCCTTCGCCAATCCACACAGAAACTCGTCGTAACTCTCTTCTGTGTCCCGTCGCACGATCGATCGCATCGCCGCGTTGGCCTCCAGCGTGGTCGCATCGATCCCAATCCTCTTGCCCTTGATCAATCCACGATCTGCCAGTACCTTCAGCACCCAGCCGAATACTTCCCGATGTGTTTCCAGATCGATCAACCGTCGCGTTCGCGAGATCGTGGAGTGGTCCGGTGTGTTCTCATCCAGCCCAATGGCCACGAACTGCCGCAGCGCGAGCGAGTCCGCCAAACGCCAGGCTATCCCCCGTTCACTATCGATCCCTTCAAAATATCCGATCAATAGCGACCGAAAGTAGATCCCTGGCGTCAGCGACGGCCGCCCGTACTTCCGCGCNTAGAACTTCGCNCTCCGACCTTCGACAAACTCATCGAACTTCTCCTCCTCTAACAACTCGTTCAGCCGCCGATAGAAAGGATGACTCGGAGCCGCGGCGATCTCCGTATGCGCGACCCAGAAATCTTCTTGCCGCTCTCGCTGCTTGCGTGTGCCCATTGCCATGGGCGCATTCTACGAACGATCGCTGTGGATTATGAAAATCTTTTCGTCGAGGAATCTAGACTTTCACCACGGGCTGTTAATACTACTGTGTTATAAATGAGGAGCTCCACAAAAAGGACAACTCGAGAGTTGCCGGAGAAGAGCTCGGGCGATGGTTTGTCGGAGGGTCGCGA
>JGI12635J15846_10003583_pt1 | contig 13460 bp, 14 predicted proteins | sample BlaSpr_A8_OM2_M2_FD_15846 | JGI IMG/M metagenome (IMG submission 15846) | reverse complement strand
TTGCCCGGCGAGTTCTCCCGCGCCTGCTCCAGCAGCGGGGCTTCCTCGAACTTGGTCCCCACGGCCGCAGCCGTCCTGGCCATTGCCTTGACATGGGCGTAACCGATCTCGCCCTGGTAGACGGCCTGGTGGCTTTCCGGCATTCGCTGCAGGTTCTTGCCAACCGCGATCAGGTCGGCGGCGGCATTGCTCGTCATGTGTCCGTTGAACCGGATCCAGTCGATCGCCGTGGCCGAACCATCCTCATCCCAGGCATCGGAGGCGGCCAGTTCCGCCGCATCCTGGGCTAGAGACATGATCTGCAAGTCGATGATGTGAGCCTTCTCGCGAAAGCGCTGCAGCCGCTCCTCGTTGGTCAGATNAGCGGTGCTGGAAGGCCAGACGTCTTGCGTCGCGAGCATAGAAATAGACTACCAAACATCTGTTCGTTTGTCAATACCCTGAGCCCGTCCAATTCCGACTCCAAACCCACCCCAACTCCCTTTTCACCGTCCCTAATCAAAGGCAGTCAGGCTCTCCCGCTCCGCCTCCCACATCTCGTCAAAGAGCCGATCGATCTCTTCCAGCGAGCACACCGCGGCGGTCAGCGGGTCGAGCATCAGCGCGTATTTGGCCTTGGCGCGGTCCCGTTCGAGCAGCGCCCGTACGACCAGCTCGTGCACGGCCATATGCGAGCGGTTCAAGGCCGCGAGCTGCTCGGGCAGGGCGCCGAAGTGCACGGGCTTCAAACCGCCGCGGCCGACGCTGCACTCCACCTCGACACAACCGTCCGGCAGGTTGTCGATGCAACCCTCGTTGCGTACGTTGCCGTGGATCGTCGCCTCGCGCCCACAATCGATCGCTTCGATGATCGCCGACGCGTACTCGTGGCTTCGCTCCCTCGGCACCGGCGTTTCGCCACGCAGCATCGAGGCGATCAGCTCATCGTTGGCGCGACGCCACTCAGGCCAGTTATCGGCGTAGAAGCCGCTCTGTCCGAGGTAGCCCGACCGCATGTACCAGGCGAGCAAGTCGGGCCGCTTGCGGAAGTAGGGGACGTACTCCGAAAAGTGTCCGCTCGACTCGGTAACGAAGGCGCCGAGGTGCCGCATGACCTCGAACCGCACGGGGTCCTGCTCGTAGATCTCGGGGATCTTTGCCCGCTCGCGCAGCAGCGGGTACAGATCCTGGCCGTCACGCTCCAGGGTCGTGAACCACGCGTTGTGGTTGATCCCCGCGCACTGCCACGTGATCTTGTCGTAGGGAATGTCGAGGTAGCCGGCGAGCTGCCGCGAAGTGCCCTGGACGCTGTGACAGAGCCCCACCACCTTCAGGTTCGAGGCATGCGCCGCGGCAAGGGTGAGGATCGACATCGGGTTGCTGTAGTTGAGGACGACCGCGTGTGGGGCCAGCCGAGCGATGTCGGCGACGATGTCGAGCCAGACCGGTCCTGTACGTAGGGCTTTGAAGATACCGCCGGGACCGATCGTGTCGCCGATGCACTGGTCCACGCCGTAGCGCTTCGGGATCTCGTAGTCCGCGCGGACGTGCTTGAGGCCGGCGACCTCGATCGAGCTGATCACGTAATCGCTGCCTTCGAGGACCTCGGCGCGGTCGGTCGACGCCTTGACCGACCATCGCTTGCCGGAAAGCTCGACGAGACGCTCGGCGATCCGGCGCGCCAGGTCGAGGCGGGTGGCGTCGATATCGACCAACGCGAAGGTGCCTTCGTCGAGTCCCTCGACGGCGAGGATGTCGGTCATGAGCTGGCGCGCGAAGACCGCGCTGCCAGCTCCGACCATGGTCACCTTCGGCACGGCTAGGTGATGGTTATCGGTTCAGCTCAGCGCCCGTTCGTCGATGCTCCGGAGGCCGAATTGGCAGGTGCCGGTTCGACCGCCCGCTGAAGCAGGGCAAGCAGGTTCCCCTCCGAGTCTTTGAACCAGGCTCCTTTGCCGTCTCCCATGTCGACGATTCCGCCCTCGGTTTTGAAGCCGGGCAGGTCGTACTCCTCGAACTTCACGCCGCTCTTCCTCAGCTCGCCCACCGTTGAGGTGACATCGGCGACGACAAGCGCGACCTGCGTGTGGTCGCCCGATGCCTTGCCCTGGCTTGGAAACACGCTGAACCCGGTGGTTCCCGTCTTGTAGATGGCGCCGCCGTCAGGCGTTACAACATCGGGCGTTAGGCCGAGCTTTTGCTCGTAGAACTTGCGCGCCCGCTCGATGTCCTGTGCCGGAAGTGTGGCGCCCGCCTCTGTGATCTTCAGCATCGTCGTCTCCTCGGCTGGCTCCCTACGGGCTGACGCTGGAAACATGTCGCGTCACAGCCACGGCACCCAACCCGAGCTCATTATGCTGCGGCCGGGCGAAGTTCACGAGGGCCTTGACGGCGCGAAACTGCTCGTGGCTCATGACCAGCAGGCGAGCGTCGGCCTCGACCGTGACCGTGGCCCGGTTGGGCGACCGCTCCCACATCTCATGCCACCCGTAGCCGGCGCCTGAGCCCAGAAGCTCTGAAGCGCCGCACGAGCTGGCTCGCAGCCGCCCCTCCATGACCACGACGAATTCAGTGGTGGGTGTGCCCTCGTGAGCCACCTCATCTCCGGCGCCAAGACGGACCTCATCGGCATATCTCACGAGCGACCAGATCTGCTCGTCCGAGCAAGCAGCCAGCTCTCGCACGGCGCGGAGCGCGCCGAACCGTGCGCGGGCCGAATCTGGTTGTGAGGGCCTCATGAACATCGAAGCTGCACCGTTGTCTCGCACAGGTCCTGCGCGTGCGTCAGCGCGGCGTTCGGATACAGCCGCCGCACGAGGCGGAGCACTGCCCGGTTGTCGGCTTGCATCGACAGATAGAACCGCTGGACGCCGGCGGCCAGCGCCAGCTCGGTGAGGGCGCTCAACATTCGCGTCGCCAGCCCTTGCTGCTGCCAGCCGTCGGCGACGACGACGGCGACCTCGGCCATGTCGGCGCCGGGGCAACGGGCATATCGGGCCACGCCCACGATCTCGCCACCGACGACGGCGACGACTGCCTCTCGGTCGTGGTGGTCGAGATCCAGCAGACGCTGCGGCTCGGCTTGCTCGGGACGCGCGATCGGGCTGTGAAATCGCCGGTAGAGAGTCTCGGGCGAGAGCCGGAAAAAGAAGCGGCGCAGCTGCATCCCGTCTATTGACTCGAGTCGGGCGAGCCCGACATGCGCTTCGAGGCGGGCCAGCCCCACATGGCCGGCTGCCGCGTCCTGGATGGCTATCATCTCCTCACAACAAATAGCACGATCGGTCGCATAAGTCAAGATAGTACGACCGTTCGTGCTAAGATACGGGNATGGTTCAGGCTGCGGCGGCTCCGTCTACGGATCGGCGCCGCTTACGCGGCGCGCGTACCCGGCAGTCGATCGTCAGTCACGCTTCGAGGCTGGCCTCGGCTGAGGGCCTTGAAGCCGTCTCGCTTCAGCGCCTCGCGACCGACCTGGGCATCAGCAAGAGCGGCCTCTTCGCCCACTTCGGCTCGAAAGAGGAGCTGCAGCTCGCGACTGTCGACGAGGCCGCCCGGGTCTTCACCGACGAGGTGCTGAGGCCGGGCCTGAAGACGCCCGCCGGCCTGGGCCGGATCTGGGCGCTGTGCAACGCGTTCCTCTCGTACCTGAAGCGAGGGGTCTTCCCCGGGGGATGTTTCTTCGAGGCAGCAGTGTCCGAGTTCGACAGCCGGCCAGGCCCGGTGCGGGATGCAGTGGTCGAGAAACGAGGCTACTGGGTAGGCAGCCTCGCTCGCGCCATCCGCGAAGCCGCGGCCGCAGGCGACGTGAAGCCCGGCGTGGACGCGGAGCAGGTCGCGTGGGAGTTGAGCTGCCTGCTGGTCGGCGCCAATGGGAGCTTCGTCATCGATGGGGCAAGCACCGGTATCGAACGGGCGCGCCGCGCCATCCGCGAAAGGCTGGAGAGAATCGCCGCGCCGGCCGCGCCGAGGCTGCCGAGCCGGTAGTACTTCTCTCCGGGACCCCCTGCCACAATCGCGCGTGAATGGGGAACGGCGGGCACGCAGCCACGATCCGACCGGCGCTGACTCGACGCATCAAAGTTGGCATAGGGGCCACCGCCGTTACTCTGGTCATCCTCTTCTTTCCCGGTCAGATGGTCTTACCGCTTGCTCTCCTGACTCCCTTCATACCTCGCACGTCCGGATGCGGCGGTTTCGGGGGCTTCATCGTCGCGCTGTTCTTCGGGTTGGCGTTCCTGATCAGCCTCGCGCTCATCGGTCTAGGCATAGTCGCTGTCGTCGCTCTGTTGCGACGAAATCGGATCGGCCTCGTGGGTGCGGTTTTGGTGAACGCCGTAGCCATGTCGTTGATGCTCATGACTCCACTTGAGTTCTCGCCAAATGTGGACCCGGGCATCTTCGGTCTCTACGCGCTGTTTACGGTCTGCGCCCTGATCCCGGCGGCCGCCTTGGTATCGCTGCTTTCTCCATCTGTGTTCGACCCCTGGTGGCGATCACGCCGTCCATTCACAGCGACAGCGGTGGCCGCAGGGTTGCTGCTCCTGCCTGGCGTGGCGGGTACTGTCGTTCTCGGTTTTCAGATCGCCAGCACGTTTGCCTCGCAGCCCACCGCCAACTCCTCAGCGTCTCCGCACACCCCCTGCTGACTGGGTGCTGCACACCTGCGTTTACTGCGAGACGTCTTTCGACACCTGGTCCGAACCGTCGTCTCTGGATTCCCTGAACAATCCCATCAGGTGTGCGACATTCGGGCTCCCGAGTCCCGTGACCGGATCCCAACCGGGGCCTGCCGCAAACCCGGCCACGCCGCCCAGGGTGTTGTTGCCCGACGTGATGTCGTGAAACGGCCCGGAGTGCTCGTCTGCTCTGGCGGCGCGATACAGCGTCTTATTGATCAGGCCGAGCCTGCGGCCCGCCACCTGATCGCCCAGTACCGCGATGGCCGCCCACTGCGGCGTGCCGACACTGGTCCCGCCGACCGCCCCGACGCCGTGGCTGGTTGGCGGAGCGATCACGCTCCAGACGACAATCGCGGGGGTGCCCGCGTCGTACGCAACGTCAGGGACGCCACGGAATTTGCTCTTGTCTATCGACGCCTGATAGCTGGGCTTACGGAACCGGCTGCTGAACCCGCCGCCGCTCCTCGACCACGCCGATTCGGACTGGTAAGCCCCACCGACTCCATCCGCGACAAGCGTCGTGCCGCCAACCGCCGTGACGTTGGGGTCGGAGGCGGGCGTCGACACCGCGCGGGCGCCAAGTACGGACGATCCATCGCAAGTGCGCTGGGTCGCACCCTCGTCGCCGGAGGCCGCGAAGACCGCCATGCCCTTCTCAGTCGCCATCCCGTAGACCTCATGTTGCTGCGACAAAATGCCGGCGCCGGCGCATTGCTCCGCTTCGCCATAACTCTGTGTCACAACATCTCCAAGGGTGCCCGCCGAGCCATCTAATTTGTGCTTCACGGCGTACTTCGTGGCGCTCAGCAGATCGACGTCCGAGCCGCTCTTCGCCAGGACCAGCGTGATCGCCGCACCAGGCGCAATCGCGTGGGCCCACTCCACATCGATGGAGATCTCGAGTGACCAGGGAATCTGGACGTTGTCGGGCACGAAAGGAGTCAGGCCATCGGGAGCGAGGATGTTGAAGGCCGGCGGCGGCGGCAGGCGCCAGATGGCGTCGAAGGTCGCCAGGTCTTTCTGAATGCTCGGGCTCTGGAAGCCGTCGACGATCACGATCGTCCGTCCAGCTCCGGTGACGCCACCGTTCAGCACGGGCTGGATGTTGTAAGCAACTCGAAACTGGTCAGGCCCGAAGCATGTCGCCGGGGTGGTCGACTGGCACGGAAACGGAGCCAGTCCAAGCTCCTGCATATCGCCGAACGGATGAAATTCACCATCGGTCACCACGGCGGGCATCATCTCGTGCGCCTCAAATGCGGTCGCGGGGACCGATGTGGCGAAGACCAGGACCTGGGCTCCAATCGCTGCCCCCGCAAGGCGTGCGGCAGCGATACGTGTGAACCGTTTGCACCCAGCCACCGACGCTTCCCTCCCTACCGGCGAATCGGGCCGCTATCCGTGGCCGGAATTGTAGCGACGCCTGGGCACGCCACCGCAAATTAACTGGTGAATTTCGCCCAGCGACCCGGGACATCCGCCCACTCACCCTCGGGCCCTGGCCACTCCCCCTCCAGGCGGCAGAGTAGGCTAGGCCGAGTCCGTTGAAGACCTCCGGCACGATGACCTCCGCGGTTCTGTACGGCCCCCACGACCTGCGAATTGAACATCGGCCTGTACCAACTCCAGCGGCAGGCGAAGTACTCGTTCGGATTCTGTCGGTCGGAGTTTGCGGATCCGATGTCCACTACTACGAGCACGGCCGCATCGGCGATTTCGTGGTGCGCAGCCCCTTGGTCCTGGGACACGAATCGTCAGGTCAGATTGTCGAGGTGGGCACCGGTGTCTCACCGGCGCGAGTGGGCGAACGGGTCGCCATCGAACCGGGCGCGCCGTGTGGTCGCTGCGATCAGTGTCGCGCCGGCAGGTACAACCTGTGTCCGGACATCAGATTCCACGGCACGCCTCCAGTCGATGGCACGCTGTCCGAATTCGTCACCGTGAAGTCGGAGCTCGCCTACCCGGTGCCAGACGAAATCAGCGATAACGCCGCCGCCCTGCTTGAGCCGCTCTCGGTCGGCATCTGGGCCAATCGCAAGTCGGGCACCAAGGTCGGGACGTCGCTGCTGATCGCGGGGGCAGGGCCGATCGGTTTGGTGACAACCCAGGTTGCACGTGCCGTTGGCGCGACCCGAATCGCGGTGACTGACATCAATCGCGACCGACTGACGGCGGCCGTGGCAAGCGGCGCCACGGAGATCGCCGTCCCGGGCTCCGATGAGCTCGCGGGCGAGTTCGATGCCTTCATCGACTGCTCTGGATCATCAGCTGCCATCGCCGCCGGCGTGCGTGCGGTTCGGCCGGCTGGCTCAGTTGTCCTCGTTGGGATGGGTGCGGATGACGTGAAGCTGCCTCTCGGGGTCATCCAGCAACGAGAGCTCCTCATCACCGGCACGTTCCGCTACGCCAATACGTGGCCGACCGCGATCGATCTTGCTGCTTCCGGGCGGGTCAGTCTCGACGACCTCGTCACCGGCGAGTATGGGCTTGCCGACGTGGAGCAAGCGCTGAACGCCGGCCGCGATCCGCGCAGCATCAAGGCGATAGTTCGTCCGGCAATCGGCAGCACCGGCACGGCCAAAGGCGCGGCAGGCTAGCCGGCGCCAGGTGACCACGCAGGATCCCGGTCCTCCTCCGAAGCATTGGTGAGCCGCTTTACTCCCGTCCCGTCGGCGTTCATCACATAGATGCTGCCTGGGCCGCTTCTGTCACTGACATAGGCGATCTTCGTGCCATCCGGCGACCAGGCGGGAAGAGCTTCGGCGCCGGTATCTTTCGAAATCCGTTTGACGGCCGTGCCGTCGGCGTTCATGGCGTAGATGTGAACCTGGCCGTCTCGGTCGCTGAAAAAAGCAATTTTGGTGCCATCTGGCGACCAGACCGGAAACTCTTCTTGACTCGGACTGTTGGTTAGCTGGATCGTCCCGCTTCCATCGGAGTTCATCACGAAGATGTCGAAATTGACGCCTCCATGGTCTCGGTCAAACGCGATCTTCGCGCCGTCCTTCGACCAGTGGGGTGCGAAGTCATTGTCCGATCCCGTTGTCAAACGCTTCACTCCAAGGCCGTCGGCGTTCATCACATATCTGAGCAAGCCCCTCGCGTTGACTGGCGAAGGCTATCTTGCACCGTCACGCGACCCAGTCGGGGAACCCATACCCGTCCTAACTCGGATTCCGCGGGACAACATAGCGCTGCGCGTCGAGTCCAGCTGGACGTGTGGCCGTGCCTGAAGTTGGCCAATTCGAGTGGAGCCGGCGCGAAGACCGCGCCGGCTCGCAAGGCTCAATTCTGGTTCGCGGAATCCTGGTTCGTGCCGGCGTATGCGTTTTCAACGGTGCGGGCGATCAGCTGCTGTCCCGATTGACTTGGGTGTATGTCACAGAGGAATTGATTGTCGGGGCTGGCGTTGAGAAGTCCCGCCATGCATGTGTTCCCGCCTGCAGACGGGGTGCTCGCAGCGTTCTTGAAGGCGGTAAAGACGTCGGCGACAACCGCGTGGTCGGCCCGCGCCGAAGCAGTGATTGCCTGGTTCAAGAGCTGGGTCAGCCCAGTACCAACGGCATTGCTGTAGTCGACTGAGTAATAGTTGACGATCATCAGCACGCCGTGGAAATGGGTCGCCCGGAGCGCGGCGAGGATCGCGTGCATGTGCTCGCTTATGGTGATGAGTCCATTGGTTAGACACTGAGTGTCGCCGCCACATGCGGCCTGGAGAAGGAACCCGTCGTTGGCGCCGAGGCCGATGGTGACGAGGCTGGTGTTGCGATGCGCCGCAAGAAACGTGGTAGCAAAATGAAGCTGGGTGCCCGTGTAGGAGACGTGGAGTGGAAAGTTCGCCCGGTAGGAGTGACACCCGTTGTCCGCCGCCGCCGCCGAGATGAAGCTGGCAGCCGCCTCGCCGGGGCAGGATGCGTTGGTGGTGGTGAAGCGGAGCGCCTGACTGACGTAGTCGGGATAGCCGATGAAGTTGTGTGGATTGAAGTACTCGAATCCCGCGTGCGTGATGTATCCGAAAACCACGCTGTCACCGAGCGCCAGATAGGAACGGTCGTCGTTCGCGACAGCTGGAGCGCTCCCGGCCACGAGCAGTGCCAGGGTGCTGATCCCGCCAACCACCGCAGCCGCAATACGTTTCGTGCCTAAGCGCGTAAACATGCATCCCCTCCCCTAAACAGCTGATGGACACCGCCGGAGCTCGGGTTCGTCCGAAATCGGATCGAGTATGGCGTCAGCGAGCATGGTGTCAAGTTGCCGAATAACGGCCCTCGCCATGAGCCATGTTTGCTACGTGGCAGCAATCAGCCGAGAGGCAATTAGACCGTTTCGAAGAGCTGAGGCGAATTGACGGATGAATGAGGCAGGGGTTTGCGAGCGGCGTCAGCTGCGTTCGACGCGATACAGGCTGTTGCGCCGCATCTCGATGTAGTGGATCGCTCCATTAGAGTCAAAGACAATTGGCGAGGCGAGAGCGCCATCGAGCGGCAGTTCCTGTCCGTCGCGCACAAGAACAAAGGTCTGGGGAGTCGCCATGGCCAGGTAAGCGACGTGCGCCCCGGTGGAATCAAATACAAGGGCGCCGATCCCTAAGTAAGGCTTCCCGGCTACTCGATCGACAACGACCGCACTGGACTTGCCAAAGTCTTCAATGACCGCGAGCCGCCGGCCATCCGGGCTGAAGACAAGCTTTTGTACCCCATGGGAGGGTTCCCACTCGTCGCCGTCGACGACAGTCACCGATTGGGCCCCGCGTCCGCCGACATACGCAAGGCGGTCTCCGACTGCACTCCAGATGATTGATTCCGAGCTGGTAGCGATTGAGTCGTAGGGCTGTTGTGCCTGCCCGTCTCGAACCACGAATGCTCGACCACCATTCTTGACGGCGTACGCAACATGTTCGCCGCTGGGACTGAAGGTCACGGGCGCATCCAGCAGAGTGTCATATGGGCCCTGTGCGGCCGCATCAACCAGGACGAACGATTTCTTGTTTCGACTGACGCCGACCGCCACACGGGAGGCGTCGCCCGACAAAGCGAGTGCTGCAGTTAGCCACTGGTCACAGTCAACCGGCCGCTCGGTGGTGTCGACCACCAGGATGCGCTGCTTTCCCCGACTGGTCAGGTACCCGACGTGAGCGGAGTCCCGGCTGAAATAGAAATCCGGCGGATACATGTTGTCGAAGGGAGGCCCCGGCACTCCATCTCGGATCACCCGCCACTGGCCGCTCGACTTGGCCATGTAGGCGTGGTGGTTGCCGTCGGGGCTGAAGATGACGTTCGCCGACCGCTGATATGGCCCCGATTCCTGACCATCGACGACTACAAAATGTTGGTCCTTCGACCTGATTCCCTGATAGGTGAAATGCCGGCTATCGGGACTGAAAGCCAAAGATCCGTCTCGAATCTCGTCGTAAGTGCCAAGGGTCTGCCCGTCCAGGAAAACGGTGGCCGCGCGTCCCTGCGGGGCGATCCACGCGAGCCTTCTGGCGTCGGGGCTGACACAAAGAGTCTCCAGGCCCCTCCGTCCAAGCGCCGCCTCGCTGCCCACCAGCGTGCCTGAGGGCGCGGGCGGCGTCGAAGCCTCGGCCGGTCGCCATTGCTCGCCGTCCCAGCGCCACCTGCCATCTTCTGAGAGCGTCGGGCGCCATTGCTGTCCGTCCCAGTACCACGCGCCGTCGTCGGACAACCGACCAGCGTTCGCCTTCGCGGGTCCCGAGGATTCGGACATCGTTCTCCCTCCCGACTCAGGAACGTCAGGCGGAAACTAGACCCGCGGAGGTCAGCTGTCAAGGTTTGGCAGTGACCAAACCGCGCCGTAGGCCGCCTCTCGACCTGTCAGGACTGAGGGCCAGTTCAAAAAACAAACGGTGGTCGGCGGGACGGGAGGGCCGCCCGTGGTCTCTGCTGAACTGGGGGTGCGACCCTCCTTCCCGCCACAAGGTTTCATGGTTTGTTTGATGCCATTCTGGTCGCGGCCTGCCGCCACGCTTCCAGCACCGGCTCCGGCCTGAAGACGCCGGGAGTTCCACGGATCCGCCACTGCACGTTTCCACAGCTGATCCAGAGTGCCGGGTACGAGCCAAACACCAAGGAGCGCAGCTCTATCTTCACGTCGGTCGGACGACCTGCCAAGGCGACCCGTCGCGGTTGCCCATCGAGAGAATCGATAACAAAGACCAGGATGTGGGCCGCTGTGACTGCCACAGCCAAGTCCCGCGTCACAGAACCTCGAGTGATGTGGGAATCCAACAAGCTGGTTTCGCCGGCCAACATCGCCTCGTATGGACCAAGTAGGTGGGCAGTCGCGAGCGCCAGCTGCTCGAGCTTCCAAGACCGATAGTCCCGCAACGCAGCTAGCCAGGGGAAAAGGAAGATGAGGCCCAGACTGATGCTGGTGTTCCCGAAAACGAACAGGGAACTGCGTCTCATGAAGCTGCGGGCGCCCTTTATCTTTCCCGACTGCTCGAACTCGGTCACCGGAAGCTGTGGCAGCACGATCTGAGCTGTCGCAATCCAGGTCGTCCCGTCCCACCACCACAGGCCGTCATCAGAGAATTGGCCCACCGCGACCGCAGTATGCCAAGAACTGTCAGCCGGTCGATCGGCCGGGTTAGGTCCAGTTACGCTGGCTCAATCAGCCTGCCGTTTTTTGACAGCTTCGGGTCGGTGCATGCGGCAAGGTTGAAACAGCAGGGCCGTCGCTTCCCGCTTTTCATTTTCGAGATGCTTACTTCGACCCGTCGTTTACGCGTATCAGCGTTTTGGGTTGCCTTGACCCAGCGGACCCATTCCCAGCGCGCCATCGGCGTAATACCTTTCCATAGGTCTTGGATCTTCTGAGGGGCAGCTGCCAGCGCTGTCTCAAGATCCTGTGGCACGCTCGGCTCCGGCCAGTCTTTGAGTGACTCAATTTCGAGCGTTGCGGTGTCACCAGCGCCTAAAGCAGCGGTCTGTTGTAGCTTTCCATCAATCCTCATCCAGTGGCCTAAATAGCCGTCTGGTTCCAACACCGCCTGGAACCCGTGGCCATTGATCGTTCCTTGTACTGCCACTTGCCCACGCGACGGCAGTTTCACGCTCGCTTTCTCAGGCAGGCGCAAAATAGTCCGTTTGTCGATCGCGTATAGCGTGGCGTCAAAACGAATTGATAGCACCCCTGTGCGCTGACCCATGTAGTCATATTTTTAGCAGTCCTACGACCGATCGACGCGCCCAAATTGTCAGGCAGTACGCGTGTCGGGCCCGCCTGCTCTGCGGAGAAGACAGCGGCGACTATCCGGCACAATCTCGGGAAATACCTCGACCGGTTGAGGCAGCGCGCCCCATACCCTGGAGTTGCTTATCCTCTTTGTTGCCGTTTACTTCTGTCCTGGATCGAGCCCGCCGCGACCAGCGCGCCCAACACTAGGATCGGCAAGAGAGACTGCCACCCGAGTGTCGCCAGATACCTATGGTCGAACACGATCGAGTAAGCCATTTGAACCGCGACATAGACGCCGAGCAGAGGGATCGAAATCCGGCTCAGAGGCCCAGGCCTGTCACCCGATGGGGCGCGGGCAGTCACGATGAGAGCGACGGTGAGCAAGGCCAGCACCCACACAGCACCGCCAATTGATGAGACCCCGCCGGAATAGAGCTGGAGAAACAAGCCGGCGACCGTGAGTGCAACGAAGAAAAGCAGCAGCGGAGAGGCGCCCCGCCAGACGGGGGAAGTTAGACGTTTCATCGAACTCAGCGCCAGTCTTATCCGCATCTCTTCACCTCAAACCCATCTGGATACCGAACGGGCACAGAATCCGCCAGGGTCGGTCTCATGCGCAGTGTCAACACGGTCTCGAAATCCGTCTCGCGCGCGGGGTCCGATCGAGGAGTCAGGGTGAGACCCTCGAACTCGATCTGCGAGGCCTGCCTATCGCGCTGATCGAGGCGGTTGCGCGTTGGTCCTGGTCAGTCCGGCCATGGCCGACGAGCCGCAATCTCGGGAGAGCGATAAACCGAGGCTCTGGTCAGCCTGGCTCTATGACGCGCTCTTCCTGAATTGGTCGGGGAGGGGGGATTTGAACCCCCGACCACTAGTCCCCCAGACTAGTGCGCTACCAAGCTGCGCTACTCCCCGAGCCTGGTAATCGTACCTAGCGCCCGATCGCTAACCCCGACCGGCGAAGGCGACCAGGCCTCGGTGGGTGGACGTGAAGCCGGACTGGCGGAGCAGCGCGTTCAGCGGCGAGTCCATGACCTGTACTCCATCCACCCGCTGCACCTCCACCCTGCCGGCCAGCACCGCCATGCCGATCAGCGCGCGCAGGTGCTCCGGCTGGACCTCTCCGTTGGTGAGCAGCGAGCGCCCGCCCCGCTCGAGATAGAGCTTGAGGATCCCGTCGTCGAGCACGATGTAGGATCCGGCGGTCCGGCCCATGCGCCCGTCAGATCGAGGCCACGGTAAGAGCGAACCGTAGGCATTCGCGGGGTCCGTCGCGGCCAGCGCGACGATGCCTCCGCCTGAATCACGCAGCGCTCGGAGCCTGTCCACCGCGCCGGGGAGGGCGAACTGCGAGCCGCCCAGCCCCTCGACGAAATAGCCGCGCCGGATGCGGCCGGACTCCTCCATCGCGCGCAGCACCGGGTAGAGCGCGGCGAAACCGCCCGACCAGCCTTCGGCGACCACCGTTTCGCGCGTCAGCACGCCGTACCGCTGAAGCAGCACCCCGGCCTCGGAGTGCAGCCGCTCGGTCGCGGAGGCTCCCGACCCGACGAGGTCAGCCACCAGCGACCAGCGCCCCGCCGCTCGAGGCTGCGTGAG
>JGI12635J15846_10003582_pt1 | contig 13462 bp, 13 predicted proteins | sample BlaSpr_A8_OM2_M2_FD_15846 | JGI IMG/M metagenome (IMG submission 15846) | reverse complement strand
AGCCGCCGCAGCAGGAAACCCGCAGCTTCGGCACCACCCGCGCCGAGCTGGAGTCGCTGGGCGACTGGCTGGCCTGCTGGGGCGTCACCAGGGCCGGGATGGAGGCCACCGGGGACTACGTGCGACGTGAGGGTGCTTGAGTCAAGTGGGAGGCACCGTTTGGAGGTTCGGCTGATGTCGAGGGTGTAGTACCCGGGCCAGTGCGTGATGGCCTGTCTCCACCTCGGCGTGCGTCGCGGGTAACTGCGGTGTGCGAAGCCCGGGGTAGAAGCCGAAGCGGCCCGTGTTCCATCCGGGGGCCGCGGGCGAGGAGAAGACCGGCGGGAACCTGCAGGCAGGGTTCCTGGCCTTGGGCCGGTAGCCAGCCGGGCCTGGGGTGATGGGTGAATAGCGTGAACTCTCGTTGACGTCTCGTGAAAGTGCCCCCCGCAGATGGGATGTTCCAGCGGGGCCGTAGGGACTGGCCGTGGAAGAGCGGCAGGTGCCGGCCGGAGGGTAATCGCCGGCCGGGAACGCACCACCGTCCCCGGGATAAAGAGAGCGCCCTGCCCGGTCGCAGCTTGCTCATGCGCAACACGACAACCCCGTTGGGGTCCGGTCACATGATGGCCGGTAGGCCGACCGTGAGGAAGGCTCAACTCCCCAGCGGGCGCAGGATGACCCAGCAAGCCAAGGCCGACGGCCGAAAGGCAGCAGGAAACCGGGGGCCGCAGGACCGGCACCTCCGCCGGATGGTCTGCGCATAACTGGTCGGATACGGGCTGGTGCCCGGCCCGAAAGGGAGCTGACGTGGGTCAGGTGAGCCTGTGAGGACCTGGTGAGCGGAGACGCTGGAACCGAGGGGCAAGTTGGACACCATCATGGTGAACGGACCTGAGGACGATGTTCTGGACTGGGACGCCGTCGATTGGCGGCGGGCCGAGGACGACGTACGGCGGTTGCGGCAGCGGATCTTCACGGCGAGTAAGGCAGGGGACCTCAAGAAGGTCCGTAATCTGCAGAAACTGATGCTCCGCTCCCGAGCGAACGCGTTACTGAGCGTGCGGCGGGTGACGGAGATCAACGCTGGCCGTAAGACGGCCGGGGTCGACGGGCACATCGTGCTGGGCGGCTGGGAGAAGGCAGAGCTTGTCTTCTGGCTCCAGGACGGCGCAGCCTCGTGGAAGCCCAGGCCCGTCAAGCGGATCTTCATCCCGAAGGCTGGGGGGAAACGGCGCGGGCTCGGCATTCCCGTGATCGCCGACAGGGCGCTGCAAGCCCTGACGGCGGGGGCGCTGGAGCCCGAGTGGGAGGCCCGGTTCGAGTCCCGGTCGTATGGGTTCCGGCCGGGCCGCTCCTGCCAGGACGCGATGCAGGCGGTCTTCGTGACCGCACGGGGAAAGACCTGCAAGCGCCTGTGGGCGCTAGATAGCGACCTGGCCGCCGCGTTCGACCGCATTGATCACTCCTACCTCCTCGGCCAGCTCGGCACCTTCCCCGCCCGGGGACGGATCGAGCAGTGGCTGAAAGCCGGAGTGATCGACGAGGGCCGGTTCGCCCCGACCGAGCAGGGCAGCCCACAGGGCGGGGTGATCAGCCCCGTCCTGATGAACGTGGTCCTGCATGGGATGGAAGAGGCCGCCGGAGTCCGGTACATCACCACCGGCAGCAACGCCGGAACGGCAAGACCGGGCTCACCTGTGCTGATCCGCTACGCCGACGACGCGCTCGCCCTGTGTCACTCGCGTGAACAGGCGCAGCAGGTCCAGGCGCGGCTGGCCGCGTGGCTGCGACCCCGGGGTCTGGTCTTCAACCAGGACAAGACCCGCATCGTCCGCCTCGATGATGGGGTGGACTTCTTGGGGTTCAGCGTCAGGCGCTATCGCGGCAAGCTGCTGATCAAGCCGAGCAAGGCGGCCGTGAAACGGATCAAGGCAAGGCTGACCGCCGAGATGAAAGCCCTGCGCGGGCATAACGCGCAGATGGTCCTCATCCGGCTGAATCCGATCATCCGGGGCTGGTCGGCCTACTATCGGCACTGCGTGTCCTCCAAGGTGTTCGACGCACTGGACGACCACATGTGGAAGCTGACCTACAAGTGGGCGAACTGGACCCACCCTCACAAGGGGAAACGCTGGATCGTCCGCAAGTACTTCGGCAGATTCGTCCCAGCCAGGCGCGACCGGTGGGTGTTCGGTGACCGCGACAGCGGCGCCTACCTCCTCAAGTTCGCCTGGACGAAGATCACCCGGCACACGCTGGTGAAGGGCTGGGCCTCACCCGACGATCCGGCCCTGGCCAGCTACTGGGCAGCCCGGCGGCGACGCGGGACACCCCCGCTCGACCCGTCCCGGCTGCGGCTACTTCAGCGGCAGCGGGGACGCTGCCCGCTCTGCGGGCAACTGCTCCTGCACGCCGACCGAGAACCACAACACCCCGACGAATGGGAACAGTGGATCACAGCCGTCCGCGTAGCGACCCGCCACCAGGCGATCACCGTCGATGCGCGGCCCAGGACCCAAGATGGACCCGCCGTGCTCAGCCTCATCCACACCCACTGCCGACGCCGCCTCCCAGACGGCGACAGCGGTGGACCAGCGCTTCCGCAGACCTGACCCAATGCACGCCTTTGGGCTTGCCCGAGCCGGTTGCCTGGAAAGCGGGCATGGCCGGTTCCGAGGGGGCGGCGGCGCGGCAACGCGCCGCCGCTACCCGACTGGAAGCCGGCGTTCTTCGTACTGGAATCCCGCGGGTTCGACTGCCAGCTGTACAACGCCGCGCAGGTCAAGGCCCTGCCGGGCAGGCCCAAGACCGACCGGGCCGACTCGGTGTGGCTGGCCAGGATCACCGAGCGCGGCTCAGTCGCCTCCAGCTTCGTGCCACCCGAGCCGATCCGCCGCCTGCGCACCCACACCCGCTACCGCCGCCACCTCACCCAGGCCCGCACCGCCGAGAAGCAGCGGGTGGAAAAGCTGCTGGAAGACGGGCACCTGAAACTATCCAGCGTGATCTCCGACATCCACGGCGTCTCGGGCCGGGACATGCTCAACGCGCTGGTAGCCGGGCAGCGCGACCCCAGGGCCCTGGCCCAGCTGGCCCGCGGGACCATGCGCGGCAAGATCCGCCGCCTGGAGGAGGCGCTGGACTGCTCGTTCTTCACCGGCGAGCACGCCGCCGTGCTGGCGATGATGCTGGCGGTCATCGACCACTACACCACCCAGATCGAGGCGCTCAACGCCCGGATCGAGACGCTGATCGAGCCCTACCTGCGCCAGGTCGGCCAGCTCGACGCCGTGCACGGCATCGGCCCGGTCTGCGCCCAGGACATCATCGCCGAGATCGGCGCTGACATGACCGTCTTCCCCACCGCCGCCCACCTGGTCTCCTGGGCGAAATGGTCCCCCCAGGTCAAGCAGTCGGCCGGGAAACGCAAGGGCAGCAACGCCACCGGCCGCGGCAACCCCTACCTGAGCGCTGCTCTCGGCGAAGTGTCGATAAGCGCCAGCCGCACCCAGTCGTTCCTCGGCGCGAAGTACCGGCGGCTGGCCAGGCGGATGCCCAAGAAGAAGGCCCTGGTCGCCACCGGCAACTCCGCCCTCACCATTATCCACGCCCTGCTATCCGACCCCGAAGCCTGCTACCAGGACCTCGGCGCGGACTACCACGAACAGCGCATGCACACCCGCCGCCAAGCCCGCAACCACGTCAAGAGCCTGGAACGCCTGGGCTACAAGGTCACCATCCAGGCCATCAACCCCGACACCGGCGAACTCCTGGCCACCGCTGGCTAACCCGCCCGTCGCCGTTACCCACAGCCCGTCAGCGCTGGCGCGCCGCCGGGCGCTGCCGCCTGCCCGGCTGAGGTCTTGTTTTCGGACCAGGATGCTTGGTCGAAGGGCGCGGATGCATAAACATACGATCGGCTCGCCACACGCGGAGCTGGGCAGCGGTGACTATCACACGCCGCAATGGGTTCTTGATAGCAGCGCACCGAGCCGCCGATGGATCGCCCTGGAAGCCTTTGCCAGCGATGTTCTGCATGCGCGTTCGGGACTCGCCGCTATCGGCACATCCCGGTTAGACGCCCAGGCTCAGGGCACCAGGGCAGGGAGGCGGCCGCTCCTCTTCTCGCTCCCTACTGGCCGAGCGATGCCCGCGGGTCGCGTCCCATGAAGGCGGCGAAGCGTTCCCAGTCATCGGCGCCGGAGGGCGGCGGCACCTCCGCTCCGAATGGCGATCCTGGCTCTACCAGNTCGCGGTACTCGGGTTTGATCATGGCCCGCGCCCCCTCGAGCGCCGGCAAGGCGAGGGAGGGGTTCAAGCCGTCNAGCTGTCCNGTGGCCCGGGCCAGGTCCCAGGCGTGTGCGGCCAGCTCTGCCAGGTACATGTCCACCAGGGTGGCCCCCGTGTACTCCTCACCCCACGGCATGGTGAACCTCGATGACAACCTGGAATCCTCGCCCCATGCCTGCGCCGCCTCCTCAGCGGCGCGGCGTAGCTGACCGGGCGCGTCGGACAGCTCCACGTGGGGGGACTCGTCTCCGGGCGGGGGCATCTGCCCTCGGCCAACAGCGGCCGCCCGGTGGCCCGCTTCGACGATGTGATCGACCAGTCCGGCCACGTCGTACTTGCGGCATGGTGTCGGGTGGCCGAGCTTTTCAGCCTCTATTCCCGACACGATCGCCGCGGCGTTCTCATAGGAAACCAGCAAGGTGCTTCGCCGGTCGGGGTCGGCCATGCGGTGACTCCTTGGAGAGCGGCTGGGTACCTAGGCGCCAGTATCTCGCAGCGGTGACCTCCGCCAGCGAGACATTTCGGCCACTGGCCACCTACGGGCCGTTCCCTCCAGGTCCCGCCACCAGGCAGGAGCAGTCCGGCGATATACCGGCGTCGGCAACAGGGCTACGACGAGCCAGAGCTTCTGTACACGCAGGTGTGGAGTTGTTTGACCGACCCCGGCGGTCACCACGGATACAAAACTCGGTAATGGCCACCGCAACGTGTCCCAAAACGTGAACGCCGGGCACGGTAAGGGCCTGGCCCCATCACAGGTTCGCGGGCGCACATAACGACGACGATCACAGCACCCGCATGGGCGCGAATCGGCGATCTGCGCTTGCACGGTCAGGAAACATGGAACGCACTTCGCGGCAAATGAGGATGCAGTGGCCGGGCCGCCTGGATGCCCTAAGCGCCGGCCGGTACCGGGGGGCTGGCAGACTCGGCACATTCATGCGGCCGGGAAGGGCGGTGAGCAGTGATGTCCGGGTTCGTGCTGGATCCCCATGAGGGCCCTGCCTACCAATTCCACGGGGCCACTGTCGTGATCAAAGCGTCGGGTGAGCACACGCTCGGACAGCTGGTCGTCATGCAGTCGGGGCGGTGGACCGGCGTTTGCTGACGGTTCGGGCAGGATCCCAGATGTGGGTCATCTGTGCGCGGGGGCTTGCGGCGGGGCCGGTGATGGTGGGCTTCCATTTTGCCATAGGGGCGCCCGGCGGGAGCTCGCCGCTGGCGACGAACCAATGCCGGCGGCGTCATCGCGCCGCGGCTGGTCATGGTCGGCCGGAACCGAGTCCAGCTGGAGGTGAGTCTTGCCCGGCGGGGACACTCCGGCGGCGCGCGTCGACGTGGAAGCCGTCGTTGCTGACGATTGCCCGCAGGGCGGCGACGTGCCCGTCATATGCTGCCCGCCCGGCCTTGGTGAGGGACAGGCTGGTCCGCACTCGCGACGCACACGTGGACTTGTGCACGTCGACGTAGCCGGCCTCGTGCAGGACCCGTACGTGCTTGGACAAGACCGAGTCGGCCACTCCCAGGCCGTCCCGCACCGTGGCGAAGTCGGCGGAGCTGACAGCCGAGAGAATCGCGCAGATCTGCAGCCGATTCGGTGCATGCACGATCTCATCGAAGCGGGCGGCGGTACTCACTGGCTCGCCTGCAGGCGTGCTCGGAGCAGTTTGTCAGTCCAGCGCCCGAACACGACGGTGAGGGGCACAACGAGCGCGCCCGCTGCCAGGAACACGCCATGTGTCCCGCGATCGAGGCCGAGCCAGCAGGCGATCGCGATCAGCCCGGCCAGGGTCAGCACATGGCCGGCGAAGACGGCTCGCGTGCAGGCATCGAAGTACTTCATCGCGACGCCCACACGGCGCTGGTTCCACCACATCAGCGCACTGCAGCCGGCCGTGTAGGCAACCACCGACCAGGCGAACAGCATCCAGCTGCGGATCTCTGCTTCGGCGATCACGCCGCCGGCGAGCAACCCGAACGCCAGGTGGTACCAGCCTGGCGCGATCATCCGGCCAGCCAGCCAGGAGCGGCTGTCGTCGATCGCTGATAGGGCGCTCGCGGCCTTGCCGGGTGCCATCTCGGCAGCTGCGCGGTTGGGGTCAGCATCACTTTCCATAGTGGAAAGCTTAAGCGCCACTTTCCATGATGGCAAGTGACATCTGAGCCAGTCGCACCAGCCCGGGTCAAGCAAACACGACCAACCGAACCTCAGTTCTGACCACCGGCCTGCAGCGATCCTCAGCCCGCAGCAGCGACAGATAGTCGGCAGCCCCCTCTGATCGCCAGCTCCGATGCTGAGTGACCCACGGATCGCTATGGCCGACGGCCGCCCATTGTTGGGGGCGTCGAGGTCATCGCCGCCGAGCACCTGGCTAACGTGATCTCGATCAGCGACGGAAACGGCGAGTCCAGCTACAGCGCGGGCGCGGAGGAGATCACCGCCCAGAATCCGGGCGAGCTGGCAGCCGCAGCGGCCGGCGTCCCGGTCTTGGTGGGCACCGGAGACTGCGGCGTCGTGCAGAACTTGCCCGTGGCCAACTCGCAGTGCGGCAACGCCTCCCACCAGCCGGACACCGCGGCCTGGGATGACTCGCCGTGGGTCACCGCAGTGGGCGGCACCATCCCCAACATCAACCCGAAGACCGGCGCGAAACAGGGCTCCGACCCCGTCTGGCATGTGGCCGGGATCTTCTCCGAGGGCGCTGGCTACTCCTCGGTGTTCACCCGGCCCGATTACCAGAGCGGGGTAGCGAACATTACGCAAAGTCCGATGCGGTCGGTGCCCGACATCGCGCTAGACGCCCGAGACGGGACGTCCGAAGCCGGGCCGCTGCTCAATGGCGTGCTGGCCTTGGCCACGCAGCTCAACGACGGCCACGACATCGGCCCGATCAACCCGGCGCTGTATGACAGCCTCGGCCCCCGCGGCGCGGCGGCGGGCATCGCCGACGTCGTTCATGGCAACAACTCCGTCATCGTGAACGGCAAGACCGTCGTGCAGGGCTTCACAGCGGCCAAAGGCTTCGACGTGGCCACCGGCTGGGGCACAATCAACGGCAACTTCGTACCGAGCCTGGTCGCCGCGACTCGCGCGGACGGCCAGGAAGCTGCGGCGCGGCAGCAGGCGTGGGCCGACCTCACGGCACTGGAACATGGCATCCAGTTCACGCCGGACACCACCAGCCCCACGGCAATGACGTGCCTGCTGGCCGGGGGATTCCTGCCCGGTCACCCGGTGCAGATGTCGATCGACGGCAAGGCGGTCGCGACGCTGAGGGCCGGCGACCTGGGCACGGTGACCTACATGATCGCCCCCAGCCTGCTCAAGCTGGAGCCCGGCGAGCACACTGTCACTTTGGGCAGCCTGCTGCTGAACATGACCGCGACGTTCAACATCAGCTAATCTCGGAGCTGGGATTCGGCCCGGCTGGCTTGAGAAGGCGCAGGATCAGAAATCCTGGCTCCTTGCTCAGTTTCTCGTAGTCCCCGGGATAGCGCTCGCGCATTGTTTCGGCTGGGACCGGCTCGATAAGTTTCTCGATGAGGAATCCGGCATCGGTGGCAGCCGCGCACAAAGCCGAGAGCGGCTCACGCCAAAAGTGCACCGGCTGGTCGCCCGATGGGGTGTGCCAGATGTCGGTTTCCAGGGCGGCCTGAAAGTAGGAGCCGCCTTTGCGCAGCCAGTCCATCACCGGGTGCTGCGTCGATACCACAGCTGCCCCGCCAGGGCGCAGGACGCGGCAGAACTCGGCAAATGCGGCCGTGCGGTCGCTCGCGTAATGAATGGCCAGCGCGCAGACGACGAGGTCGAAAGCGCCATCAGGGTAGGGCAGCGGCTCCCCGAGCGCCGCCTGGTCGACCGGCACTCGCCCTGCAGTCCGCGCTCTGGCCAGGCTCACCATGACCGGGCTCGCATCGAAGGCGGTGACCTCGGCCCCTCGCTCCAGTAGTTCGCGCAGGTACAGGCCAGGCCCGCAGGCTGCGTCCAAGACCTGCCGGCCGCGCACGAGCCCCAGCGCGGCCAGCACCGCTGGCCGGTCGTAATGGGCGTTGTACGGGCTGTCCGCCGCGTGCTGCTGAAAGCTCACGCCCATCTGGTCGTAGGCATCCCACAGGTCCTCACCCACCCAGACACCATGACACATGCCCCAATGCGGCTACTTCAGAGTGCGGGACGAGCTGGATCTGGCCGCGCTGGTCGCCGGCATCGGGCCGCTGCTGGTAGCGGGCAGTTTTGTGTCCGGGCTGATGTGCTGGCGCGAGCTCGACGTGATGGTCCTGGCTGGCGGTGACTTCTCGCCCCAGGATGTGATGCGGCTGGCGCAGCGGCTCGTCGGACAAGTGGGGATCACGTGGCTGGAGTACCGCGACGAACGAGGTGCTCGCTGCGTGACCGGCCAGGTTCGCTATGAGCGTTACCACCTGGCCGTTACCGTGGACCGGGCAGGCGCGCCGTGGTGGATTGACCTGACGTTGTGGCTGCACGATTCGTACTTGAACGTCACGCGCTGGCATGAGGATCTGCGCGAACGCATCACGCCCTCCCAGCACATCGCGGTACTGCGGATCAAAGACGTCTGGCACCGGCGGCCGGCTTACCCCGATCAGGTCGGTGGCCTGGGTATCTACACCGCGGTAATCGAGGACGGCGTGCGCACGCCGCGCCAGTTCGCTGCCTGGCTTACCAGTCACGGGCTGCCCGACACATAGTCTCCTGGACGCGCTCGGCGCCGGGGGCGCCGATGCGCTGGTAGATCGTGAGTGCCTGCCGCAGGGATGCGATGGCCTGGCTGGGGTTGCCTTCTTGCAGGTGGCTGTTGCCGATTCCCTCCAGGGCGCGTGCCTCCTCGGGGGCCGCGCTGATGTCGCGGGCGATGGCCAGCGCCCGGTTGTGCTGGTCGCGGGCCTGGGCTGTGGCCGAGGTGCGGAGCGAGAGCTCGCCGAGGCGGGTCAGCGCTTCGGCCTGGCCGGTTCGGTGACCGAGGTCACCGAACAGGGCCAGGGCTTGCTGCTGGCTGGCGGCGGCGGGGTAGTCCCCGGTTTCTTCCTGGACAACGCCCAGCGAGTTTAGGGCGTAGGCCTGGTCGGGCAGGCCGCCGAGGTCATCGAACAGCGCCAGGGCCTGCTGCTGGCTGCCGGCGGCGGCCGGGTGATCCCCGGTCAACTGCTGCACCAGGCCCAGGTTGCTGACGGAGTGGGCCTCAGCGCGCCGGTCACCAATGCCGCGGGCCAGTAGCAGGGCTTGCTGGTGACTGGCGGTGGCGGCCCGATAGTCGCCCGTCAGAACGCGCAGGAAGCCCTGCTCGTTGAGGGCGTCCGACTGGCCGCGATGGTCACCGATATCGCGGTAGAGCGCCAGTGCCCGGGCCAGGCTGGCGGCAGCGGCCGGGTAGCTCCCGTTCTCCCGCTGCAGTACGCCCAGCGTGCTAAGCGCGTCGGCCTCGCCGACCCGGTCTCCAGCCTGGCGCGCTGCGGCCAGCGCGCTTTGGTGGAGGGCGGCGGACTGATCCCAGTGACCGCGGGCGGCCAGGAAGCCGCCAATCGCGGCGGGTATCGCGACGGCGTGCCGGGAGTGGCCGCGGGTGGCGGCGTCGTCCGCGGCGGCGTGCAGGTTCGCGCGCTCTGCTTCCAGCCAGGCGGCCGACTGCCCGAGGGTGGACAGGTCCGGCGCCTGCGCCGGCGGATTGCCGGGCGGCGGGCGGCGGTACGCGCTCGCCCGGGGGGCGAAGTGCCGGCCGGCGGCCACAGCGCATCCGCCGGGTCCACCGGCCGCTGGCCACGGGTATGGCCGTGCAAGGGCAGGTAAAACTGGCCGTCGGGGAAACTGCCAGCCAGCCCGTGGGCCGCTTGCACCGCGAACGTGGTCTTGCCGACCCCGGCCATCCCGCCGATCGCGCAGATCCCCACAACCCCACCGCCAGCGGCCAGGCCATCCAGCCCTTCCGCCAGCCGGTCAAGCTCGGCCCGGCGGCCGGTGAAGCTGACGACGTCCCGCGGCAGCCCGCGGGTCGCGGCCGCGGCGAACGCCCCCGGGGCCGTCCCCCGCCTGGCCGCCACCACGTCCTCGGCCAGGCCCCGCCCGCGCGCGCAGCCACGAACAACTCTGCGACCGCCCCGGGCAGACCAAGCGCCCGCGCCAGCAACACCGCGGTCTCCTTGCGGGCGGTCCGGTTGATGCCCCGCTCCAGGTCACTGACCGGGCGCGGACTTACGCCGGCCGCTTCCGCCAGCTCCTCCTGCGTCAGCCGGGTTTCCGCGCGCAGCCGCCGCAGCAGCCCAACGAATGTAAGCGCAGGTTCGTCCACCACCGCCGTATCGCCCCTCACGCCCTGCCCGTCCGGCGGCCAGCACCCGGCGAACAGGGCCTGGACACACTGTACGCAGACCGCCCGCTACCATCATCTGCCACCATCAAGCAGGCAGGGAAACCCCACGCCGACGACCGGTGACCGTTTGCAGACGAGGCGCACCGGATTGGGAGTTCGGTATGCCTTGGTGTCGCGACCACTCCCACCACTGCGTGCATCGAATCGCCAGCTTAGGTGCGATCACCATAACGACGCCCCAGACCCAGCATCGAGGAGCTGAGAACAGTGACGCGGGCTGTCCACGTCCCCTACACCCCGCACCGTGAGACAGAGCGCGTGGTCTCAGCCACCCCCGCCGTCTTGGCATAAACTAGCCGCCACGCCGTGGCTGGCCGGGTCAGCGCCAGCGGGCGGGTGCAGCGCTTCGTATAGTGCAGCGCTGGGTGGGGACGGCTGGTCGGGTGTCCCTTGGGTACGGCGCAGCTGGCCGTGCTGGACGTCGTAGTGGCCGATCGCCCGGATCGGCGGCGAGTAAACATGGATGGTGACGGCTCCGGCCTGGTGGTCCATGCGGTGGATGCCCTCGCCGGGGAACCAGAACGTCTCGCCCGGGCCATACTCACGCGCCTCGGGCGGCTCGCCGACGGTGAGCGGCTCGTTCCAGGCGCGGCCTTCGATCACGTAGACGCCGACACACGAGCCAGTGTGGTCGTGGTAACCGGTATCGCGCGGCTGCCACCACAGATTGAGCCACGCTTCTGAATGCTCATCACGCCACAGCAGCACCGCCTCACCAGCGCCGGAGCGATCGAGCCGGCCTGGCTCGATCAGCGCGGCCGCCAGCCGGGCCCGTTCCGCGCATTCGTGCGGTCCCAGCGGCCGGTCGCTGGCCGCGATCGCTCGCAGCTGCGCTCTGTCCAGCTCCCCCGATGGCGTGCCCATGGACGGGATACTACTGGCGCCTCAGGCAGGCTGGATGAACACAGACCACCCCGATCTGTACAGTCGCCACTCTCCTTGGCCTTGATCTCGTGGCCGCCCCCTAACGGCGGATCCGGATCGCCAGCGTCACACGGGACTGGCTACGAAAAGTGACTTCGGTGCCCAGGTGAGCGTCTGACATCATGCCAGGTGCGGCCTGGCCTGGATCCGGTCGGCCGGGCATATCCCGCCCGGGATCTGGCATCGCAAGCCTGCGGCCGTGATCAACGGCATTCCCGTCCACCGGCTGCGGGCCGGTCAGGGTCTGTGCTGTACCTCGAACCGGAACCAGGGGTGCGCGTCGGGACCCGCGGCCAGCTGGCCCGGCGGGTGCTGGCCACGTTGACCAGGTCGCCGCGTAGCGTTCTATACGGAGGGCCGCCTGCGCTCGGGGTGCGGCGTCAGCCGTTTCGTACTACCTTCAGGGCGGCCTGGTTGTGCCTGGCCTGGCTGAACGCCGGGTCCCACTGGTCGTGGCTGCGGCCCATCAGCGGCGAGGAGATCAGGAAGTCCGCGGTTGCCCGGTTGCAGGCGACCGGGATGTTGCAGACGACGGCCACTCGCAGCAGCGCCTTCACGTCCGGGTCGTGTGGGTGCGGTTCCAGCGGGTCCCACAGGAAGACCAGGAGATCGATCTCGCCCTCGGCGATGCGGGCGCCGATCTGCTGGTCGCCGCCGTAGGGGCCGCTGCGGAAGCAGGTGACCGGCAGGCCGAGCTCCTCAATCAGGAGGTGACCGGTCGTAGCCGTTGCGAACAGCTCATGGTTATGCAGCAGGTCGAGGTTGTAGTCGGCCCACTCGAGCATGTCTCGTTTCTTATTGTCGTGCGCGATCAGGGCGATCCGCCGCCGAGCAGGCGCCGGTGCTTGGTCGAGCATGTAAATCCTCTCCAGGATCCGTCGTAGGGCTGCGTGCCTTTCGGGCTGCAACCTCGGCCGGGCTCGATGTCATACCGGCCGGCCGCGACTCGACGTTCATCAACAACGGCGCCGATCCCTTTCTCGGCACCGTCATCATCGCCAGCGTCCCGGTGCGCGCTGGCGGGAGTGGCCGAATGGGCATCCCGTGTTGCGCCTAGCCTCTGACCGCGAGCTGGGCGTTTCTGCCGCGGCCAACGATCGAACCAGCCTGGACGCGCACTGTCGATCTACGCGCTGACCCGGCGGCTGATCCTTCCAGCTGATCAGGCGCTGTTCGGGAACTACCCGCCTCGCGGCAGAAGCGGATAGTCTCCGATGGCCTGCCATGGCCTGAGCGATCGTGTCGGCGTGTGGGTCGATAGAGTTCGTCAATGCCTCGTCCGTGCCGCGTCGGTATCCAGTTGCCCGAGGTCGAGCGGCACGTCGGGTGGCCGGAGTTGTTCTCGATGGCCCGCACCGCGGAGGGCGCCGGGTTCGACTCGCTGTGGCTTGGTGATCACTTGCTCTACGACCTGCCCGGCGGCGTCACGCGGGGGCCGTGGGAGGCGTGGACCACGCTTGCCGCGCTTGCCGCGGCCACCGAGCGTGTCGAGCTTGGGCCACTGGTCGCGTCGACGAGCTTTCATGCGCCGGCGATGCTTGCCAAACAGGCGGCGACCGTCGACGCTATCTCGGGCGGGCGGCTGATCGTTGGCCTGGGCGCGGGCTGGAACGAACGGGAGTACCGGGCGTTCGGGTTCCCGTACGACCATCGGGTCTCCCGGTTCGAGGAGGCGTTCACCATCATTCGCGGCTTGCTGAGGGGCGGGCGTGTCGACTTTGACGGCGCCTACTACCGGGTCGAGGACTGCGTGCTCGACCCGGGGCCGGCGCGGCCGGGCGGCCCGCCTCTGATGCTCGGCTCAGCCAGCCCGCGCATGATGCGCATCGGGTTGCCCCATGTCGACGCGTGGAATGTCTGGTGGAGCGACTACGGCAACA
>JGI12635J15846_10003580_pt1 | contig 13465 bp, 8 predicted proteins | sample BlaSpr_A8_OM2_M2_FD_15846 | JGI IMG/M metagenome (IMG submission 15846) | reverse complement strand
AAGCTTCGTCAATACGCTCATTATGGAATTGTCAGGGTATTTCCTTCGCGTACGGCTGCCGCCGTCTCGTGTCCCTGTACGCGGTAAATCACAATCAACACCTTGTCCGCACCTGGCGCGGGGTCTCCACCGAGCGAGCGATTGTTAGCCGTCACCTGCAATCCATTCTCACGCTGCATGCTGCGCAACAACTCCGTTACGTTTGCTGTTCGTCCTTGCACTCCCCAATACGCGCGTAAAATTGACACTCCTCGACGATCATCGCGACGATCATCGCGTCGGCCGTCCCCTCGCGGTCGATCGTCAAATTCGTCGCGTGGCGCCGCGAACATTCCCACGTCTATCGCAGCGCCCTCCTTGAAGTAAAAGTCCCGCTCCTGATTGCGTCCATTTCGCGCAACAATTCGCAGCGTTTTGTCCCGGGATACTGCTGGATCTCCTCCCATGGTCTGATTGTTCACAATCACTCGTCCATTCACCCCGCCGCGCCCAATCAAATCTTGCACCAAGTCAGTAACATCTGTCTGGCGATCCCGCCAGCCGTACTGAGCCCGCACGATCCGCCAGCCACCAGCTCCCTCATCCTGCGCGCCAATCGTCATGCTCAGCAGAGTTGAACACATCATGAACAACGCCAACGCAGCCACTCCGTAAACTGCTCGGTTCCGAACCTGAGTTCTGAATCGCATTACAATCCTCCCTTTCGGCGTACCCCCCGCCGTTGTACAGATTTGACCACCACATCGCTTGCTGTCGAAGATGTGGATCGTGCGCTTACTACGAAATCGCCAATGGCTACTTTTGTACGCTTTTCGTTAAGGTTCGAGGAGTCGCTCGCGAAGACTGGCCAAATCGGAATCGGAGATTTTTAAACCGTCGCGCAGATAATTGTCGAAAGAACCGTAGGTCTTGTTAATGGTGTCGAAGGTGGCCTGTAGTGTTTCCGGCCTGGTGGTCATGATCGCCTTTACCGTAGCGGTGTCCGGAGGTTCGGAGAGACCAAAGATTTTCTGCAGGTCCGCGGTTGTTCTCGCGATGCTGTCGGGAGCGAGCATGTACTGAGTCGTCAGAAGGTAATCCTGCACTACCGTTTCACGAGGAACGCCCAGCGCGGTCAGAAGGATCGCGCTGAAGACTCCAGTTCGGTCCTTGCCGGAAGTGCAGTGCTCGACCGCAGGTAGATCGCCCGCCGCAATGCGATGGAGAATCTTTCCGTATTGCGATGCGTCGGTGATCGCGTAATCGTATCCTCGAACAGAGTCTTTACTTTCGGCATTTATTATCGCCACTCTTTTTTTGAGGTCTTCGGCCGAAAGCGTTCCGTCGCGATTAGGGCCTATCGGAACGGACAGAAGTTCAGGGGCGTTTCCGGTCCACCGGTCAGGGTCGGGGGCCCGCATGCGCTCCCCATCGGCGCGCACATCGCAAACCAGACGAATTCCCAGAGTATTGAGATACGCGGAATCTTTAGGCGTCAGATTGACGAGATAACCAGACCTGTACACCAAGCCCCAGCGAACATAGTGGCCATCCGCCGTGCGATAGCCTCCGAGGTCGCGAAAATTGTTCGTGCCTTCCAGTGGGAGCCTTCTAACGGAAACTACCCGTACGGCGCCGTTCGATGATCTCAGGTGGAAATAGACACGGCCAGGACGTTCGGGCACGGAAATATTTCCAGTAGCCTCGCGCAGGACGCCCACGGGCTTTTCGGAATCGATGCGATCCGGCCGGGAGCTGGCAAACACCTCGACGGATTCTGAGTTCGCCGTTGGCTGAAATTGAATCCTGTAGGTGTTCGGGTCGATTTGCTCGCAGGTGGGGTTCTCGACGCTACCGGTGGCCACTGACGGCCGAGCGTATATTCGGATTCCTGCTATGCCGAGCAGGCCTGCCACGAACAGGAAGTAAACTCGCAATCTCGTATCGCACCTTAAGGCAATCGAAACTACAGTCTAACGCAAAGGCTTGCAGCCAGTGACTTACGTTATTTGGCGAATGAAGGCGTCCAGCGCATGCCGAACGAGTAAGTGGTTCCATAGTATTCGCGCTGGATGGGATAAATTTCGCTGCCCTGATAAAAACCAAAAACTTCGTTGGTTACATTGAGGAAGGAAGCGATCAAGCGGAAATCGCGATAGCGGCCGGGCAAACGGTACATCACTTGAGCGTCTACCTGAGTGTGCGGATACAGATAGACGTCCCCATTTGGCCCCCTTATGCCGCCGGCGGCGCCGTCTGAAAAATTGTACGCGAAAATATTGGCATCATTGTGTGAGAGTCCCATGCGCGCTGAGATTGGGCCCTTGTCATAGGTGACATCAAAGTTCCAGTTGTTCGGTGCCTGCCGCAAAAGGTGGGGATGATCCGTTCGTCCGAACGTGGCAGGGAAGCTGGCTTGAGAAGTCGTATAGCTGTAATTTGCCGATACGCCTATGCCACCCAATAGGCCTGGAAGAGACCTCAGGTGTTGCTGCCAATTCATCTCAATGCCGGTGATGTGCCCGCCCGGTCCGTTGATTTTCTGAGTCACTCGAAACCCCGTAAATGGCCCGCTCGTCGGAGTCGACTGCACAGTGTAGATAGGATCCGTCAAATCCTTGTAAAACCAACCGACCTGGATTATTCCCACAGATTTCAAGTAGTGTTCAAACAAGAGATCATAGTCATTGGCATGCGTCGGTTTTAGATCTGGATTTCCCGTAAAGACTCTCGTAGTTCCACCTATACCACCTTGATCCAAGGTAGCGAACGGAGGAAGGTCCCCGAAGTTGGGCCGGGCGATACCGCGCCCATACGCTGCGCGGATGTTCGTGGAGCCGTTAATGTTGTACTGGAGTTGAGCGCTAGGCAAGACGTCCAGATAGGACTGCTCGCCAGGCACTCGAGAGTCAAAGAGGAAATTCCCGTTGGGATCGAAATTTGCTTGAGTGCCCAGGAAAGAGCCTTGGGTTCCCTCAAAACGCAGGCCAGTCTGCAAGCGTACTCGTCCGATGGTGATGGTATTCATTACGTAGCCTGCATAGACGCGTTCGGAGAGAGAGAAGTTGTTGGAATCCCCAGCTCGGTGACTCCTGTTCGAGTCCGGGGTGAAGAGAGTGGAGCTATTGGCGAGGTAAAAAGAGTTGATTTTGTTCCAATCAGTTGTAGGCCCAATCTGATAGGCCCCAAGGTAGTAGTCCGAATTGACGAAGCTTTGCAAGAACTGGCTCATCTTAGCGCAGCTATCGCAGTTGAAGTACAACTCCGTGTCCTTCTGTTTCTTTTGAGCGTCACGCACTTTGAAGCCCGTCTCCAACGTACCGAAATGCGTACCGATCTTGTATTGGTGCGTCAACCAGATATTCCCCGTGAAATCCTGCTCGGAAGTGGGTTTGCTGTTGTACTGGACTTGAGAGAGGGTGTACATGGTTGGGTCAAAGATGTTCACACCATTCAGGACGTTGAACTTCGGAGTGAAGGGATCTTTGGTATCTAGCCCAAAGACGATTCCTCCTGGCGAATTGAAGACCGCCCTCGGAAATCCGCCCGAATAGCGCGCTTGTGCTCCCGAGACTTCATAACCGATTATGTTGGATCCAAGAGTGTGCTGCGCGCCCACGGTCACGTTGAAGATCTGCTGAAATGGATTGCGAAATACATGGTTGAAGACCATGTTGGTGGGCGCGGTAGTGGTAGCCGAGGTGTAGTTGCTGACGTTAGGCGTATAAATCCAGTTTTGCCCGCCATCTTTGAATTCGGAGAATAATCCGCGGACGTAGAGAAACGCCCCGGCGCCCAACTTGTAATCAGCGCTGGCGCCAAAACCGAAGCGAGTGCGGTCGTACCAGAATTGCCGAATATCCTCGCCGAAAAATACGGGTACGCCGTCGGCGAAATCGCCATTAGCAACGCTCGTGAGTCCCGGTACGGGTTCCACGTCGTCTGTCCCGCGACCGTTCCAATCATAGCTGCCGCCAACCATTACACCGAAGCGTTTCTCTCGACCGAAGCGCTTGCCAACGGTCCCAGCGAACTGATCGAGGTTTCGTCCCCCGTCAATGGGGGTGTGGCCCCCCATGGCAAGCAGGGTGACGTAGGGTTGGTCCGTGGCTTTCTTGGTTACCAGGTTCACCGAACCGCCGATGGCGTCACCTTCCTGATTAGCAGAGAGTGTTTTGTTTATCTCTACCGAATCGACGAGGTCCGCGGGAATGGCATCCAGCTTGACGTTGCGCACCGCTTCGGGGGACGGCAGATGCACGCCATCTACCGTCACATTGGTGAGCCGAGGCTCGGTGCCGCGAACCTGAACGTACTTACCTTCCCCTTCATCGCGCTCCAGGGACACGCTAGGCAGGCGGCCAACCGCGTCTGCAATATTAGTGTTTGGCAAGCTGGTGATCACGTCTGCAGGGAGCACCTGCACAATATTGTCGGCGGTCTCTTCACGATTGAGCGCTTCGATCTCGCCGCGTTCGCGTTCACCACGAACGATAACCTCCTGATTGACGGTTGCGATCTGCAGCACAGCATCCACATTTGCCGCGGCTCCGGAGCCGACATTCACATCCTTCGAGAACGAATCAAATCCTAAATAAGAAATCGTGAGTACGTATTTGCCGGGCGGCACCTCGGAAATTGTAAATTGTCCCTGGCTGTCCGTCGTCGCGGTTTGCCCCAACGGCTGCAGCTCTACGCGCGCGCCGGCCAATGGATCCTGGTTCGTGTCGGTGGCGTGGCCGGTGATGGTGGCCTTGCGTTCTTGCGCACCGGCGGTTCTTACCGAGAAGTTGTGCAGCAGTATCGTTAGCAAGAGGAAACAGAAATACCTGCGCATGATCAAAAACCCCGTTTGATCAACCATTCGCTTAGAAACGTACATTTGGCCTATGCGCGGTCGGACTATTCGAGCGCATTTCGATCGCTAAGTGGGGGAGACAGTAAGCCTAGGTCGCACAGGAAGTCAACCATTATGACTTCGCGTAACTTAAGCAAGTGATAATCGTGAAGTCGAATTTAATTGAAGAGTAAAGATACTTTTGAAATCGGGCGGATAGGGTATCGCCAATACGCTGCGTTCATCAGGCATGTGCGCAAGCAGCGCGCGTAAAATAATACATCTTCAATGCTATTCTTTACCCCCGATCACCAATCAGGAGGATAACTTGCGAGCATCGTTGACAATTTGCGTGCTGACGTTCGGTTTGTTCGCGCCAGCGCTGAAGGCGCAGGAGAAGCTGCCACTAAAATTAATTGCAACCACGCCGCTGCCGGGTTTCACCGGCGATTTGGATCATTTTGGCGTCGATCTTCAGGGCCGCCGTTTATTTCTTGCGTCCGAGGATCAAAAGACGGTCGAAGTGTTCGACCTGCGAACGGGAAAGCGGACGCACAGTATCAAGGGTTTTGGCCAACCGCTCACGATGGCTTATCTGCCCGAATTCGACCGTCTCATCGTTGCCGACGGAGGCGATACCGACGCCGTTGAACTGGTCGACTGCAAGGAATACAAGATCATTAATACTCTCAAACTTGGTCCAGGTGTGGATCACGGCGTGTACAACCCTATAGACAAATACTTTTACGTTGAAAATGGCGGCGGCCCAGGCGCGAAGACCCATGTGCTCAGCATTATTGACACTAGTTCCTTGAAACAAGTCGGCGAGGTTGCCGGGCTTCCTGGTAATTCCAATGAGGGCATGGTCATTGATCACGCGGGAAAAAAGCTTTACGTGAACCTAACTGGCTCAGATGAGGTTGGAGTGATCGATCTAACGACTCGCCAACTAGTTGCACGATGGCCTTTGCCGGATGCGCATGTAGCTCACGCGATAGCCCTGGACGAATCCAATCGTCGACTATTTACAGCTACCCGCAAACCGGCCCAGTTCATAGTGTTCGACATAGATACCGGAAAAGTCGTGTTCACTCTCCCGTGTGTCGGTGTGAACAGCGACATGTCGCTCGATGTCGCTCATAAACGAATTTATGTCACGGGAAGTGAGACCGCGACTGTAATTGAACAGCGCGATGCAGACCATTATGAACACATCGCCGAAGTGCCGACCGCCTACCGCGCGAAGTCTTCGATTTTTGTGCCCGAACTAAAGCGTCTTTACGTCGCCGACTCAGGCAAGGGAAAGCCTGACGCCAAATTAGCGTTACAAATTTTCGAAGTCCAATGAGCTAAGCGGGCGGTACTTGTGTTTGATATGTAGCACAAATCGGTACCTATTTCCCGATTAGTGGGAATCATGCAGCGGCCAGGTCAGCTAGCTTTCACTTTTAGAACGAAATTCAGATCCTTAGGGTCGCTGCCGCCCACCACAATTTGCTGCGACTCAGTTCCAAAGCTCTCATGCCATATCGTGATGGTGTACTTGCCCGGAGGGAGGTCGGGCAGTGTGAAAGAACCTTCGGCATCTGTCACGGCAAAGTGAGAATTTTTCAACACTGCGATAACGCCTCTCATCCACGGATGCAGTTCGCATTTCACCTTAATGAATTCCGGCTTATCGTTCATGATTGCAAATTCAGGAGCATTCGGCCCCTGGATCCTGTTCAACTCCGGATTCGTCCTGGTCATTAGATGAACCGTGTGACTGACGGCATCCTCGTTGCGCACCCAGACTTCTTGTTTCGCCTGCAAAGCCAGCACATGCGGAAAATAGCGACAGCCGTATTGCGTGAGCGATACGTGGCCACTGGAGGTTTCGTCAGGAGCCCCAGCGGAGATGTACACCACTACATTGGCCAATGCGTTGGCTGGGCCTCCCACCGCGGTCTCTGTCGTTGGTGGGGTGTTGTACTGCTTTGCACAGTTCGGTTCCTTGGACATGTCCAGCGGTTTTGCCTTCGGCAAAATGCCGTCGTATTTAACATGTCCGGTCACAACGCTCTTTGGCGCATCGGCGGGCGCCGCTGCGGCAGCATGGACACGCCCGCGCGACCCGGCAATAAGCAGCGCGAGGCAGACTACTGAGGCGAGAACAGTCACGAGCGAAAGACGGTGTGCAACTGCTAATTCATCGGATAAAGACACCATATCAACTTGACGCCGCACAGCTTCACCTCCATGAAATGATCTAGATCGCCGCTTAACAACGTGCGACGTTCACAGATGGGTTTTGCGGGACAGCGGGAGAGTAAGCTGCTAGGCCAGTTGCGTCATTGTGCTAGAGCAAGGAATCGTTGACCTAGGCTGGTCGTTTACAAATTATTTACAAATCGCACAGTGACTTTAGGGAATCGCGGGGCTGGGCCACGTGCCGCGGTGCGGGGATGTATCTCCGGTGGAGACCAAGCTATTTCTGGACACGCTCTGTGGGGTTACTAAGCCAGATCCATCGGCCAAGCAGGACGAACAACGTCACATACCTAGCAGCCTGGTACTTGGAGTGACTTTGTGCTGGGTGTATTTCTAAATTGCACGCCATATCAACGGGTACCATGGGTCGCTAGCAATCCCACTGCTTCTCCATGTTGGGCGTGGCCTCTTTTTTTACACAAAGCGCCGCGCCAATCGGAAAACTCACATCAATTCGAATTGGAGTTTTTGTTCCACTTTGCCGAATAAATCTGAACGGCGCTGGTGTCGGCCATGATAGCGAGCAGGCCATCTGGAGTGATGCAAGGAAAGCCCTCGAATGGATCAGAACTGATGGGCAAGCCACCGAATTTCGAGAATGGCTCCCACTTTGCGTCGGCAATCGTCAATCGATAAATTCCCGGTTCTGCTCCCGGCTCTGCTTCCTTCATTGCGACGTAGAGAGACTTGGAGTCGCCCGACCAAATCCAGTATCCAAAATCGGCTTTAAATTGCTTCAAGTCTGTCCAAGTGGCGGTCTGCGCCGAGTACAAAACCATACGCAATGGGTTCACCGCCATTGCCGTCATGTACCGGCCGTTTGGCGACCAGGAAGGAACGAAGAATCCGAGCGACCCGGGCATCATGGAAATTTTTCGCGTGGCAAGATTGATAACCTTGAGACCGTTGAGTTGCCCCGGTACCGGAAAGTCATTGAAGACGATGGATTTCCCGTCAGGCCACCAGCTCGGTGCGACTTCCATCTTGTTTTCTGACGTCAACTTTTCCACAGCCCCGCCGTCCGCCGCTATCACGTAAATCTCTTTCAAGTCTGAAAACGCGATTGATTTACTATCCGGGGACCACTGCGGCATGAACGAACTAATATCGGTTAATTGCAATTTTTCGCTTCCGTCCAATCTGCTGCGCCAAAGAAAATGCCGCGGGTAATCGGAGTAAACCATCCAGTGCTTATCCGGTGAAATGATGAAATCCGAGGCGGCCAAACCACCCAAGTACGGAACGAATCGACTCTGTTTCGAATCGTAAGCCTGCATGGCACCCCGAGGGATTCGTGCCATGACAAAAAGTCCGGTGCTGTCACGACTGGGCGTCGCCGCCAACACGTCAATTTGTCCGCCCGTCAGGCGCACCGTCGCGGGTTTCTTCCAGAACTCGAGCCATCGGGGTTGTACAACCTCGTAAAGATCGCTCAGACCTTCGTGGCTCGAAGTAAAAACGAAGTGTTTGCCGTCCGGAGTCCACTGACCGTCTCGTTGGTCCGCATCGTCCGGCCAGGAAAGCGCGATCTGATGAGGGTTGCTTCCATCGACATTCAACTCCCAGATCTTGCTGGGATCGGCAACGGACGGTCCGTAGACGGTCACGAGAACATGCCGGGAATCAGGAGAAAACTGCGGCCGGCCGGAAACCACTCGATGCGCGTCCCAAATCTCTTTTACATTCGTTCCATTGCTGTCGCTTACGAATACGGAATTTAGATCGGCGTAAACAATCAAGCGGCCATCCGGCGACCACCTGGCGCCGCGAGCTAATTGATTTCCCAATCTCCTCGGATAACCACCGAGAATCGGAACCGTCCACAACGAACCCCGGTTGAACTCATCATTCAAGTCCGGCTTCCACGCCAGCATCTCCGATGCATCCGGAGAAATGTCGACAATTTTCATTCCAGAAAGGGACGCTCGCACGGGAGCCGTGGGACCGCCCTTGACGGACATTTCCACCGTACGCCCATCACTCCGAAAATAGAGCCTCGATCCGTCCGTGATGATTGGCACGTCCTTATTGTCGTTGGAAAAAGTGATTTGCTCCGAGGCAAGCGGACCCGAAACGAGCGCGGGAGCGGTCCACGTGACGATCATGAATGCTAGCAGGACGACGGCCGTAATGCCCACCATCCAAAACGATCTTGCGCGTAGCCATTGGAAAGCTGACGGGGGAGCTGGCGTCTTCGCAGACGTTCCCGAGGATCCCAGTTGAGCACGCTTGAGCCGCCGCAGATCGACCATCAGATCGTTCGCGCTCTGGTAGCGATCTGTCCGGTCTTTTTCGAGCGCCTTTCCAATGATCCTTTCCAGCTCATCGGGAGCGTCGGGATTTATGTCCCGCACCGGTTGCGGTTCGCCCAGAAGTATTTCGGCAATCAACGCCGCTGCGGATGCTCCCTTGAATGCGGGCCGTCCCGTGCTCATTTCATACATCACCACGCCAAACGAAAAAATGTCGCTTCGCGAATCGACGTCTTTATCCTGCGCTTGTTCCGGGGACATGTAAGCAAGGGTCCCGACGAGCTGTCCACGCACTGTGAGCGAGGCGGAGGTAGTGGGCGCGTCTTCGGCGTCGAACTCCCCGAGCCGCAGCCGTTTTGCCAGTCCAAAATCTGCCAACTTGATTTCATCGCGAGTGGTTACGAAGATGTTGGAGGGTTTTACGTCCCGGTGGACAATGCCTTTCTTGTGCGCCGCTTCTAGAGCATCGGCGATCTGCAAAGCCCAATCGAGAAAAGTCTCCAGCGTCAACCGTTGCCGGCCGATCCGGGCTTTGAGAGTCTGGCCTTCCAGCAGCTCCATCGCGATAAAGCTTTGCCCGTCCTCTTCACCGATGTCGTGGATCGTGCAAATGTTGGGATGGTTCAGAGATGAGGCGGCTTGCGCTTCTTGGCGCAAGCGAGCGAGCGAAATCGCATCGCGCTCGATTCCCGGCGGAAGAAACTTCAGCGCCACGAAACGACCCAGCCGCGTGTCTTCAGCTTTGTATACAACGCCCATGCCACCATCACCGAGTTTTTTGACGATTCGGTAATGAGCGACGGTCCGCCCGAGGAGTGATTGGGAGTCCGCCATTCGCCGCTCATCTTAAGTTGCGGACAAGAGGCTAGTCAACGAATGGAACTGAGGTGTAGCTGGAATGCAACCCAATTCCTGATTAACGCGTGAAGCGGACGAGCGAAATCGGAGTGAACTGCTGCGCGTCCCGCTTCCACCATCCGAATCGAGGAGCCTAGCCACGCCCCCGCCGAAGGTGTATCAGTTTTCTTCTCCGATAGGCTCATCCCATCTGTCGCCAACAGATGGGATGGGCCGGTGTCGCGCGGAATACACCATTCACCAACTATAGTGAACCTTGTAGCTCACCGTTTTCTCTCCGCCAGGTGCAATCTGCGCAAGGAATTCCACTGTACGGCTATCAAGCTTTTTGAAAGGGTCAGAATTCTTGAGGATGTCCCAATTCGTCCAGCGGTAAAGATGTTCAACGATGCGCACTTCGACAGGCTCGTTCTTGTGATTGCGCACCTTGATTTCAAACGATTCGTCGAGCCACCGCTCATTAAAGTCTGCGCGGTATTCCGTGCGGATGCGCTCCCCGGTCATGTCGAAGGCGTTGCCGGTATAGAGGCGGATGGTCTCGTCCTTCGGAGTGTGATCGATATTGTTCTCGCCGGTGAATTCTAGTTGACCATCATCGTCGCGCCGATAGAACCGCACGCGTCCTTTGGGAAGCGGCATGCCAAGATGATTCTCGGAGCTGTTCTTGAACTCCTGCATGACCCAAACTTTGGGATTGGAGAGGATTCCGTAGCTTTCCTGCTGGCGAATGCTCTCCATTGGCCAATTCTGATAGTTTTGGTCGATTCTAAATCCATCGTAGACATAAAGAGTTTTGGATTGAATCCCGGCGGCGCGGACCATTTCTACCTGCTTGGTTTCGCGGTCGTGGAGAGTGGTGGGGTGCTCAAGAGTGTAGAGATGGTATTCGTCGAAAGTCTTTTCTGTCACCGGTGGACCAAACGGGGCTCCCCCTCTTCCAAACTGCACGGCACCCGCACTCATCATCACCATTGCGCCGGGCGGCGGAACCTTGTTCACGTCGCCGGCCATCAACTTGAGGCGGGCATCGCGAAAGGTTTTGCCGCTCTGGTTGTCGAGGGTTACCCAGCCGACCAGCTCGAGCACATTGGATTTCGGCGGCGCAATCACGTTATAACTTGCGTTCCAGTTCATCCCTCCCGTCACATAACTAAATTCCGCCGACGTAGCACCCGGTTTGTCGCTTAGCAGTTCCCAGGAGAGCGTGGGCTTGAGCACAGTATCGTCCGCCAGCGCAGGAAATACGGGCTGACCTGGCAGGGAGAATTGCAGCTTGCCGTTGACTTCAATGATGGGTTGCTCGCTGCCCTGGGCCATTGTGGCCTGCTGTGCGGCATATTCTGCGCCGTACGTTTGAAATGCGGCGTAATGGGGCACGTACCCGCTGCGAATGATTTTGCCCTGCACGGTTCTCACAGCGCCATCCTTGTCGGTCTCGAGGAAATCAATGGTCTTGCCCTCATAGAGGGAAAGGAGCAACTGTTGCGAGACGGGATCATTGCGGTAATTCTGCTCGAGAATCTGAAGATGACGGCCAGGATCCAGCGAGCGCAGGATCACGGAATCGGGCTCGAGGTGAGCTGTGATGTCGATGACTTGAACGTGGTTGACACCTGAGCGCAAATCGAGGGGCAGCTTCTGACGCACCACGGCAAACTGCTGGTTGTAAATCGTGAGGGCGGGAGAATCGCCCTTCAGCTCCTCCTCTGTGTCAGATGCAAAGACCGAATCGAATTGATAGAGCGCGCCCCCGAGAAGGACTGCAGACAAGCACAAACCACCTATCCGTTTTGCGATATGCACGTTGACCTCTTAAGTGAGTTAATTATTCGGGAAGTATACAGCTCGGACAAAAAACGTCGGTAGTTTATCTGCGAGAGCGGGTTAACTCTTGGTTGTCTCTCTTCGTAAGCCAACCCATACTCGCGTTGACAGTGCCGGTCTCCGCTATTCGTTCTCTGTCCACCAGCAGGTGTAGAGCCTTCCTGAGGACTTGACGGATTCAAGCTTAGTGGATTTCAAGGCCCACGAATTTAAGAAGAACTCAAACATGGCGGTTGCAGATGCGCCGAGTCGGCGGCGAGCTTTGTTATAGTTAATCTCAGACTCCAATCCGCCTAAAAAGTCGCCAGCGTGAGACGAGGGTGAATGGTTCAAAACGTTTTGAAGGCCCTACATAAACTGGGTGCCCGTAAAAGTCACCTTGCTCACCCAAGTGTTAGGTTCTTCGTTCAACTATGCTCTCGGCACGGTATGATCCCGCTTAAAGCCCTGATGGGCGCCCCGCTGGACGTCAGCTTTGACATGAGGTTGCCGGGAGCTTCGTTTGAATACCACGTAACACCCGATGACCTTCTTGGAGCACGGCTGTTCTGGCAAGACTGGCGGCATTGGGAGCCTTACGTAGTCCCGCAATTCGCGAGATTTGCCCGCAACTCCAGGAGAATCGTAGATATTGGTGCACATACAGGGATATATTCGCTGTTTGCGTGTGCACTGAATTCTTCATGCGAGGTATTTGCCTTTGAACCCTTTCCGCCGATATACGCTCGACTTGCCGAGAACATTCGCCTAAATGGATTCGAATCCCGCGTTAGGTCGTTTCAAGCTGCGGTGAGTGATACGGACGGAACTGGGAGACTCCACATCGAACCAGATGCAACTATGTGTGCTTTATCGGACTCATCTGGCGAACTGGAAGTGCCTCTCGTCACGTTGGATCAAATGATTCCTATAGACGGAGGAACGGGCCTGGTAAAAATGGACGTCGAAGGACATGAAAACAGGGTCTTTCTAGGCATGGAAAGAGTTGTCCAAGACTCTCATCCTGTAATTATTTTTGAGTGCATTCCTGGCGCCGCTGCTGCTGACATTGACGACTGGCTTCGTCAGCGCGGTTATCATATCTTTAGCCTCATCGACGGCGTTCCTGAGGAAATTTCGGAGCTTCGTCCAGAACGATTTGAATTTGGGAACCATAACTTCCTAGCGACTCACCGATCACACTCTGGCTAGGATACGCCGAGCCCCCGAAGATCAAACTCCCGCAGCGTTAATTGGTCGGCACTTCACGCCGAGATCAGGTGACTGCGCCTAACTCCTGGCTCAGCTTCCGTCGAAGACGGGAGCCAAGGTCGATTATCAGGTAGCAGCACCTACTGAATTGGGAACGCCCACCATGCACCGAGCGAAAATCGCTCAACCAATGACGTGACCGGGGTAAATGTGTCCAGCGGGAGTGAGAGAGAATCACTCTAAAGGAGAGCTGGACATGCCGATGAAGAGATAC
>JGI12635J15846_10003579_pt1 | contig 13466 bp, 13 predicted proteins | sample BlaSpr_A8_OM2_M2_FD_15846 | JGI IMG/M metagenome (IMG submission 15846) | reverse complement strand
ATTCCTGACTCATCGATCTGCCGACGGCTGTGGAGACTGGAGACTTTTGCGCCTGCAAAGCTTCTTAAATATATTAACAAGCATCTACTAGTATATTCAATAATCATTATTGAGCCAGTTCGCTAGCGAAATGCACCTGAAAATTTTCAAAATTTGATGATTGCCGGATGGTGCCGATGATTTCAACTTTGACTGACATCTGTGCCTCATTGTGGATTGGGATCAATCGATAATGCGTACGACCCTGACCACCTCTAACTCTCGACGTCGCTCTGGCAGGCAAAAAAATCCTATCTTCATAATGTCTGTTGCAACTTCCGCCCCCGATCGAAGCATCTGGACCCTTGAGGATGAAACACGACTCGTTCATTATCTTCTTGATCATCAAGCTGAAGCTGTTGATGGGGCAAACTTCAAGGCAACTGTCTGGACCGGTGCTGCTGAGGAACTGTCAAAGAATGTTACTAAGGGTGCGCCAAAAACCCCAGCGTCATGTAAGAGCAAGTGGGATAGGGTATGTATTAAGTACTTTCTTTTCATTTGTACTGATGACTCGGACTCTTCATAGCTCAAGCGATCATATCAAACAGTGACAATTCTCAAAAACCTCTCTGGATTCTCTTGGGATGAGGAGAATGGCATCGTCGTCACCTCTGAAACCAGATGTGCGTGGTCTGAAATTACCAAGGCAAGTTCTCTGGCTCACCGATTTAATACATTAACTTATAAAGTTTTCAGCAAAATAAGCATGCATCGGCTTTCGCTGGAAAAGGCTTCAAGCACTATAACGATATGTATTCCATCATGCCCAATGTTGCAAGAGGCACCCATGCATTCCGTCCATCAAACCAATCACAAGGTCCCGTTCATTCTTTAGCCCATACTCAGGCTGAAAACAACAACTCAAACGATACTATATCTGACATTTCTGGCATGGAATTACCTCCACTCTCATTGCCACCTGCAACTTCACCTCCTGCACTTCCCTCCCCCTCCCCCTCTGCCTCTGCTACCGCCTTTTTTTCCAGCAATTCCATCACATCCTCAATTGCACCCTCGGCCAGTGCTTCGACTTCCATGCCCCTTCAAGTTTCTGCACCATCATCTGTCATCTCATCTGGCAAAGGCAAACGAAAGCGCCCTGCGGTTGATGATGAATCTCTTCTGTCTGCTCCGGCCACCAGCAGCTCACTGGGTAAAGGACGAACTTCCGCTGGCGCCTCTGCGTTGCAGGGCATCAAAGGCGAGATCGAAACCTTTAACGAGACCCTCCGTGAACGACAACAGCGTCCACTTACAGAATCACAGCGTAAGAGCAAAGCAATGTCAGAGCTTCATGACCTCAACTTGGATGACGATCGCCTCATCGCAATCATGCAGCTGTTCAAGAATGATGCAGATGCTGCAGACATGTTCGTAGCCATGAAACGAGAGAGTACACGCAAAATCTGGGTCCAGTCTGAACTCGTAAAGCTAGGTTTCGGTGTGGACATGCAGGACTAGTAGTTGCCAGTGTACTCATAGATATATTGCAGTTTTGATGTTTGAATATATATTTTTCGGCCGGTGCTCTTAACACTAGGGAATATGACAAGAAAGTGTATGAAATGAAAAGTATATAAGAAAAAGTATAGACAACAACAGAACTAGTTTATTAAACGACGATATTCCTGGTACTGAACCCACATAGCCTGTGCTATTCCATCCCGCCGTGCGTTTGCTACTTGTTTCTCAGCTGCATTGGGAAACCCACCCGCTAACCCTCCTACATCTCCTCCAGGCGATAGATCAAAATCATCATTAATAAAATCAGTGATTTCTTTGGGGTCGTGGATGCGAATAAAATTGTGCAATGCAGCAAGCGCTGGAGGGAGTCGGGCTACAACATCAAGATTATAGCGAGGGCGACTTGTAAGGATGCTAAAACGAGCTTTGAGAACTCCAAAAATTCGTTCAACAACGTTGCGAGCGCTTGCATGGCGTAAGTTGAAGAGTTCTTCCGCATTGGCTGGACTATTAATCATAGTGATAATGCATGGAATTGCCAGTAATAATAATAAACATACCGAACGTTGGCACGACCCCATTCTTGGAGATGATAGCGAACACCACGATATGGAATGAGAAGTCCCTCGCAGATGGGAAAACCGGCATCAGCAAGAAAATATTTGCCAACAGGAATGNTAAGATCGGTTAGTCGGGCGTCATGATACATCGTAGAGTCGGATGTAGACCCATCCCATCCACTAAAGATATATTTGAACATGAGATCAAAATCACAGATCGCGAGACAATTCTGCGTTGTTCCACCTTTGCGATCGCGGGTTGCTGGTAGTTCAGCTTTCGGGGGAGCGCAGTCGAAGTGTGTGCCATCTATGGCACCAATGGCACTGTCAAAAAATGGACTGAATTTCGAGTTGTTTGCGATAAATGGGGGAACGGGGTCCTGAGTCGATTGTAACTTGACATATTTTGTGTAGAAAGGTGGGGTCGAGAAGAGATGAAGCAGCTCTAGAAAATACCTAGTATAATAATGAAAGGATTAATCAAAAAAATACTAAATAAATACTAAATAAATACCCAGAGATTGTATCATTTGATCGCTGAAAGCGTTCTCCAACATGCGCTACTGATAGTCCAGTGACACACTTGTAGAGGAAAATTGAAAGTTTTTCTTCACTGGACACATTCCGGGATGGTTTGAGTCCCATGGTACTGAGATCCTCAAGAAGGGTATTAAAAATGTGCTTGTGTACGCCGAGTTCGCAGCGAATGCGTTTCGGATGGCCATTTATGAGCTCGAGGACCCACGCTTCGCCTGAAAGAGCTGAGGTATGATAGGGAATTTTGTCGTAAAGGGGAGTTGCATATTCAACGACAGCTTCAGCAGCCTTCATCATGAGGTAGATAGCCATGTCTTCAATTTCTTCTTCTGAGTCGTGGTCGCTTATGCTGGAGTCAGACATTTCGATCAACGGNGATCGATGGTGATAAGCGAATTTCCTAAAGGAGAAGTCTGACATTGTTTTAATCTCCGACCATTTGAAATGAAAAATATGATCTGAATTTCAACCTTCATTTCGCTAACGAACTGGCTTAGGACCTAAGGGGGACCTGACTCATCGATCTGTCGACGGCTGTAGAGACTGGAGACTTTTGCGCCTGCAAAGCTTCGTAAATATATTAACAAGCATCTACTAGTATTAGGCATTCCAAGTAGTACAAACGAGGGTTCTAACTATAAGATAAATGAGATACTATAACTAAAATATAGTATTTGGTATTTGCCATCCCAAATTACGTTTGAAATTGCCTTTACTCGTCGTCACCTTCAGTCGTCCTTTTTTTGAATGCTTTCAAGGTCTGCAAAACCTTCTGGCCGTTATATTTTATATCTTTGAATACTTTCCTGGAAGGAAATCTATCTGGAAATGAGCATTTAATATGTAGAGAGCAGGAAGGTTTTTGCATACCATAAAATGCAACTGAGGGGGAAGTTGCATCAACATGAGCAACATAATTCAAAGCGAGTGGATCTGAATTACCAGCAAAGCTGATGGCGGGGGGTGAGGCGGCAGGTGGTAAGTGAGAATTAGCGAAATATATGAGGACGGAAATCTATGTCGAAATGAGAATTCAATGTCTAGAGAGCATAAAGGTGGGTTTTCAGCAAAGGGAAGTCAGCAGGGCAAGGCAGCTCTGAATAGCGCTCAGATGGAGGGGATTTGAGGTGAAAGACTGGTAATTAAGCTGATGTCGCCAAGATTTTAACTCAAAGAGCATAAAGGTGGGTCCTTCTGGAGTGAGCGGGGCAAGGCAGCTCTAAATAGCACCTGAATGGAGGGAAGCTGATGTCGCCGAGGCCGACATGTCACGTGTAGTTGCTACATTTGCAGCAACTACACGTGACACGGTTGGCCGGAATCCGAACTGATGAGGAGATGAATTTCCATNGAAGAGGTCATCTTCANTGCGCCAGTCATCTGTCAATAACACGTCAATTATCAATGGGGCAAATACCATTAAAGCCGCCTATAAAATNGATCCNGGAGTCACCTTTTTNATGTTGTTCAGCTCGGCTTGTGGGCGTTTGGTCTTCGTCTTGTTCGGTGCAGACAGGTCGTCTCTGGCTGACGTTGGTGCTGTGAATATATGCTTGAAAAACTGTTATTGACGGATTACATTTGCTTGTAATTCGAGGTTCAGAAACATAGCACTTACGCGTAAAAGTATCAAGTTTCTGAGTAGACCGCTTTTAGGGTCATCTGGGTCAAAGCCGTCGTGGGTAGCCGCCAGTGCAGACCTTAATCGCGTTTCGGAGTAGCTTCTTCCGGAATCTGTTGGAAGCGATCAATGGCAGCGGTTAACCCAGATTAATTCACTTACTCGTCGGGGTCGGCATTGTAGTCCTTAATGAGGATAACGGGGCAAAGCAAACGTGACAGCAACGGGCGATTGTGTCCTTCTGTCATCTTTTTTTCGGCTCCTCGTCTGATTTTGGGAACGAGCATTTCGTCAGGCTGCTCAAGGGCAACAAACTCAAGACCTGCCTCAGGCACAGCTACATCAAGCTAAAATTGTTACTATATGCGCCTGAAAACCCATTTCATGAATGGAGAAAAACAAAAATTAGCAGTTAGGCAAACTTCTGAAGCCCCTCTGGCTCTTTTTGGAAGTCCGAAAAGTCGGTGGAAAATCGAGTAAGGCCTTTGCGAAGCGCAGGATAGACCTTGAATTGATCGTTTTCTGGCAGAAGACTTTGTCCTGCAAATATTTACTGCTGTCAAAATTCCCGACTCTCAGTTCGATGAGATCGACACCAGTGATTTGGAAATGGACTCGGAAGGTGCTCGGAAGACGAAGATGAGCTGAGGCCTGAATATCTCATGCTGCATTAAAAATCAAAGATATCAACAAGAAAGGTAGGCTCCTCAGCGATCCAATGCTCATTGAACTCTATGCTCAACATCAGGCAGAAATCAAGCTGCAAGGTGCTGAAAAACAAAGGAGGAAGGATGCACGAGAGAAACATTCAGAGGCGCTGAAGCGATGGAGAGCAGCAGAGGAGCAGAGGAAGAAGATATGTGCTAAATGAATGAGAAATACTTGATGCTTGGATCGAAGAAAAGGAGCTCGCCCGTCATCTGAGTCAGCTCTACTGACTGGTCAGTCAGCTCAAATCCTTTTGCTCATCGATGCAAGAGTCCCCTGCATCTGAGCGTTGTTTGGAGCTGCCGCGCAGCATTCCCCATTCCCATTCCCCCTTACTCGGATTTTATGGTGCGCACCCACCTTCATGCAGCATGCTCTTTAGACATTGAATTCTCATTTCAACATAGATTTCCATCGCTAACCCCTTATGTATTCCGCCAATTCTCACTTACCACCTGCTGCCTCACCTCGCTGCCATCAGCCTTACAGGTAATTCACATGATGCACATCCACTCGGTTGAAATTATTTTGCTCATGTTGAATCTTGATAGAACAGCCCCCTGCATCTGGGCGCTGTGTAGAGCTGCCCAGCAGCATTCCCCATTCCCCCTCACTCGCCTTTTATGGTGCACACAAACCTTTGTTCTCTCTACAAATTGAATGCTCGTTTGCAAATGGATTTCCTTCAGCAACCGGTTATTTGCTTAGCTTGCTGCGTCACGTGTAGTTGCTGCAAATGTAGCAACTACACGTGACATGTCCGTTAGGCTGACATCAGCTTTATTCCCATCCCGTTTTTAACCTGCCCCCACAACTCTCTCCAAAAATGCCTATCTAATCTTCGGACTTTGAAACCGCGTTATGTCAACATTCCCTCGTCCCTCTGGGCTCTTTGACAGGTTTATCGTTCCACAACTCCTCCTAGCATCTTTAATTCAACTCATATTTTATTTAAAATGTTGCCAAACAAAGCCTTACATAAAGGAAACGGGGCTAAGCTAAGTAATATACTTTCCGGTCCTTTTTAATTTTTTTTATTCGAACTAACTCGAACTTGACTCGAACAGCCGGACCCTCTGCTTCGGAAATTAGGTCTGCGGCAAATCAAAAGCTCACGGTGAGACAAATTCTCAGAGGGAACGATTTTGACCGTTAGGATTCATGGCAGATTGAGATTCAAAGGAGGGGACTTACTGGACTTTGGGTATGTGGATATCGCCACATCTTATGCTTATTTAAACGTCTGTTTGAAGATCGCCGTTTAATACGAATTCCTGCGCAACATTGTCTCGACTCAGGAGAAAGTCCAATTAGCACTGTAGCAGCTTGGACCACGATGTCTTGGACATTCTGGGCCAATATGGTCGCGTTGATGACCGCTTGTTAAGTTCTTGCGCTGACATGCTTGAATTGCGATCTTTTACAGACTTCTATTTGCTGTCCAGCTAAGATGGCATTTCGGGGGCTGACAATATCCAGAGAGGTTCATATTTTCCACTTATTCTCTTGTATTCCATGTTTGAACTTTGGTCGAGAGCAACTGGGTCTTTCCCTATAAACAGTCGAAATTCCAGGAATGTCTGATCCAATGCGTATTTAGTGTTGTCTTGTCGGGCCATTCCAACTAAAATATACCTAGGTTGCGGTCTAGTACCTCGCAAACCGGGCAAATGGATTTTATTGCCAGCCAGGCGCCGGCTCTTTTCAAAGGGATCCGGAATCTCCTCTACATTTCCTTTTTCATCTCCCGGATTCTCGTCTCTTCAGCTCGTTCCTGGCAACGATACTATCTGAACAGCTTATACCTGTCTCGGGTACGTCATATGCAACAACCCTCTAAATTTTTATTAACCATTGTCCAGGTCTTTTCTCTCTCTGGGGAACCAACATTTTTGCATTTTATCAGCTGCCCTGAAGCTTAATCCATTCATCTCTCATTTTACCCAGCCATTTCATCACTGATGACCAACATTTTTATGTAATGATATGATGAAGGATATTGTTGTTTCTGCTCGCCATGCCTGGGTGGTCGCAGACCAGCGTCTCAACGCATTTTTAACTTGCATATACATTTATCCATTCGTTTTCCCTGAGTTAAAAAACGGTTCAAACATCATCCTGGTAGGGGCGTCTTTCCATCGGCCCGTTCCTGGTCTTCGGCTCAACTTCGGCTAAATTTCAAGCTCAGCACAAGAGCTTCTGTGAGACAACGGGTTGAAAAGCCCAAATGGAGCGAAACTTTCTTTGCCTTGAACTACGCCGTTCAGTCTACTCGAATTTCAATGCCAACAGTAAGCTTTACCGAACTATGCTTGAATGGCCATCTCGTCGCCTGCCAGGGATGCTTCCCAATGTTGACACTCTCTCAGCAAGGGGATCGGTGCGTCCCAAAGTTCTAAACGTGGAAAAAATCTAATTGGCTCTCAGGAGTTCTCTTACTATCAGCATCGTTGAGACTGCAAAGCTAGAACTTGACATCAAAAAATCTGTCTCTGCATTCACAGTGAATATATATATTTATATTTGATTTCTGCATTTACCCCACTTCTCCTAGCACTCAAGATGGGATCCCAATATTGACCTTATTCTGGATTTTAAACTAGTGATTCCATCCATCCCCTCTTGGATGTCACCATACTCAAATGCGCCTACTGGATGCAATCACCGGATTCAAATGACGCTCAAGGCTCAGTGTTCCCAACCACAATACAAGGCCTTCACCCATGCCATCCGCTCCCTTGTGACTGATACCCTGTATGCCTGTCTGGAGTGGGCAGCTTTGTATTTCAATCATCCTTGACTCAGCTAACCTTCTTTTTCAAAATCTTACCTAGTAGCTCCGAAAGTCTCAACTTGTGGTATACAAGATGCCATTCTCTGTTCGTTATCTCCATCAGGCCTTGCTCGGCTTCTTTCACTTACATCAAATCATAGCCCACATCGTCCCATCCACGCCCTCAGCTTCAGGATTGAGGGCCTCCACGAAATCCCGCTCCGTGATTTAGAAAGGTTGAAGGACAAAACAGCATGGTTATCAGATAATCATATTGATTTTGCTCTTCGGTGTGTTGTCTTTCCTCTATGCCGTTGAGTGTCTATCTAAATCAAACAGGGATTTTTTCTGCCAATCTCTGGCTCAAACACCTCCCCCAAACCAGAATATGCTCCTTTTACCATGCATATTTTGGACCCAGCTTTCTCAGGACCCAGGCAAATTTACTGCCAAATATCAATCGAGGACCAAGCTATTCGAATACAATTATGTTGTCATGCCGATGTATGCAGAGTAGGTGCATTAATTAATCATAAGTTGCAACCAAAAACTGTTTTTCTTCAGTAACCATTGGAGGCTAGGGATAATCGAAAACCCTGCAGGTTTTTTGCAGGACAAAACGTAAGAAGATATTTTGCATTTGCAATCGTCATCTTGTATCTTACTTGTCCTTCTAGCGTTTTTCATATTCTTGATTCCCTTTCTACCTCCAATCCTGCTGTGTCTGAACTGGCGCGGCTTCAGAACATATTTCTCAAGTGCTTTGATCGAGAATCCTTCAAGGAGGGACGCATTTCTGTGAATGTTCCTCAGGTACCCATCCTCCATCCTTCTTTAGCATCTTTTAAACCATCCAATTGCGTAGGTACCAGCTCAATCCAACTCCTATGACTGTGGATGTTACACCATTTTTTTTGCCAAGAGCTTTATTGCCCGCCCAGATGCCATCCTGGAGCTCATCAAGGTTCCGACATCATTTTCCCCATGTGGACCTCAACTAACTGTTAAGACTAGATTCAAATCTCTTCTCCCACTGAGAGAAGAAGGCTCGCTTGGGGGCTGAAGGACAGTGACATGACTTGGGTGAGAGCAGACCTACGCTCTCTGATTTTGCAATATATCTCTAGAGGACAAGCAGATATTAAGTTTGCTGAATTGTCCTAATTTTGCATTTATATACATACCTCAGCTCCACAGGGAATGGATACCCACTATTAAAATTGGAGGGGTACGGTAATGTTACCTGCCTATGAATCTATTTTAAATTTCATAGATTGAGCTTAGCTCAACTAATCAACCCACCCACATGCAAACGGGAGTGGGGCTTATGACAAGTCAGGGGTCTCATCAGGGCAGTGCAAATTTCCAGCTGTCCATCCAATCAAGCCAGTTAGTTCAATCAACATGCCGGATGGGAGCCAAAAAAAGCCATGCCTTGGGAAAATCGCTGGAGACTCTGGCGTCCAAGGCTAAATTTGATATGGTCGACTTTTCTTTCTTCCAACAATCTTCTGCTAATGTTAGCACTGCCTCCCATCCGCTTTTCTCAGGGTCAGGGCCCAGATCATTTTGCCAGTCAGGTCCAACTATTTCAAATACAGCCCTCTCATCATGTCGCTCTCTTCTAGACCAAAAAAACTAAAGCCCAAAGGCACTGTCCAGGAGCTCAGNCTGGTCCGGAGCACTAACCAGCATGGAGTTGATGTACTAAAGGCTGAGGTGGTCAAGACACCACAGCAGGCCTCACCNAAAATTCNATCCACAAGCCAGCGCAGTCGCTCTTCTTCTCCTATTAAGCGTTCAAGGACGGAGATGTTTGACTCCGAGCCCATTCCATGTAACTTGGAAGAGCCTGACATGCAGAAGAAACGCCAGACAATGGTATTTCTTTTTCCATCTTCATGAGCAACGGTGTCCGACAATTTCCAGGGCCAAAATGACTTTTTGAAACAGTTCATCAGCCACGAGAAGGCATATTTGAGCCACCTCCTCGACCTAGAAATGCCACCAACCAACCTCGCATGCAGTAGTTGCGGTCACATTGAAGCTGGGTTTCGTTGTTTGGATTGCTATGGGTCGCATTGGTGGTGTCGGTCCTGCCTCATTGCACGCCACGCTCAACATCCCTTCCATCGCCCCCAACAGTGGAAAGACAACTCCTTCGAACATGTTTCATTGTGTGACTTGGGCTATATTTTTATACTGGGTCACTCCGGCTCAGGTCATTCATGTCCGGAGGATGACAAGTTGTTTGGAGATCGCCACATGACAGTTGTCCATGTGAATGGTGTTTTCGAGCATTGTATCAGGTTCTGTCGCTGCCCGGGTGCAAGTTTCGAGCATGAACAGCTTTTTTGCCACAGGCTGTTTCCTTCTACGTTTGATCGACCAGAAACCGCATTTACTCTCGATGTTCTGGATTATTATGGGATTGATGCTATGGAATGCAAAACCTCGGCGAAGAGCTTCTTCCAGAAATTGAGGAGGGTAACTAACAACGCGTTCCCCGACGAGGTCCCAGTATGTTGGTCCCTTAATGACAATTAACTAAGCAGCCGACCTTTGACCGCAGAACAGATATGTAGAACTGATTAGAGTCAACCGCCAGATGAGAAAACTACAGGTTTCAAAACGTTTCGGAGCCATTTACAACCCAGTTTCCACTCCTGGAAGCCTTGCGCTTTTTTGCCCCTCTTGCCCACAGCCAGGAATCAACCTGCCTACGAACTGGAAGGAGCTGCCAAGCTGGGTGACTCGTAGGACTGTTGCCGTGGATGGCAACTTTCATGCCGACCACATCAAGATGCGCAGACCAGATCTTGATATCATGCTGACTGATGGACAAGAAGGATATATGGTTGAGGAGGTGCGGTTCAAAGAATACTTGAATGCAGCCAAGGAGATGCATGGGGTAAATTTGATTCATGTATCGTCCTTTTGTTTCTCTTTTGACTTATTGAACCAGAGGCCATCCTGTCGGAACCACCGAGCAGTCAATGCCGCCCAGTCTGACAATCGCCGTAACCTAGATGCTACTGGCATTGTTGCTTCCTGTTGTGCCAGACATGGATGCTTTGTCCCAACTTCGGTCTGTGATTTGCAGAAGGGAGAACGGTAAGAGGCTTTTCCGACCTCTGATTGGCAGAAGAATTTGTTTAAGCCAGTTAATCATAGGCAAGTCAATGTAGACTATTCGGTTTGCAATGCTTTGAATTTTAACACTGATGGACTCCGGGAAAGCCTTGTGATTTATGATATTATGTGCCAGTATTCCGTCCATTTCGAGGATCGTATTCGCACAGTATCAGACTACTTGTCCTTGGATTCAGAGATGAAGATCCTGGGTGCTGTTGGGAAGTTCCACCTTGCCGACCATGTTGATAGCTGCTTTGCCAAATGGACGTTGAACTTCATGCAAGGGGCAGGTCACATTGATGGTGAAATCTTGGAGACGTTGTGGTCAGGAATGAACAAAGTATCAGGGGCTGCTAGATCAATGAGCAAAGCCCACAGGCAGGAAACTCTTGATGATTATATGAGGGATGCCAACTGGAAAAAAACTGTTGGAATTGGTGAGTTCTTCAGCACTTGCGATGGTTCTTGCTTTACATATTATTCTCTGTTAGTTCCAACACTCCTCACCAAGCATAAACGGAGTCAGGATGGCTTGACTTCCACACAACCTGCATTTGACGAGTTGACAAAGTTGTGCCTCCAACGAAACCTTCCCATTGAAGCCTGGAAGTCGGCTGAGCATTTGGCCATGAAGAAAAGGGGCAAGCACCTGCATATATTTGATCTACGGCATGAAAAGGCACCTACCCTTGCTCAAGTCACCCTCCAGCTCACCGAAACAAAGGACCGCTCCGCGAATGGTATGAACATTGTTGATTGGATTGCAGATGGGATTAGAGCCCAAAATGATCAGTGCGTTCTGAATGCAATTTATTGTCCAGTCTTACTTAAGCTAAGAGCTCCCAGAGCAAAGCTTAAGGTGGAAATTGCCAAGCTACCTGAAGAGCCAACGGTGAAGCAACGGCTTAAAGTTGCACATATGCGTGCTCGTTTGGGGAAGCAGGTCAAAGATTTTCTTGAAGCCGGAACTCTATTTCTCCCTGCTCTTGAGGAAGATGATCTTGTGGCCTTCCCAGATGAGGAAGTCGTTAACACACCTCCAGAAGAGGCTGTTGAACCTGTGGATCTTGATGTGGATGATAGTCTGGATGAAGACCATGAATTTGAGGGACTGGATGAAGCTGAGGTTCCCTCAGTTCTTCCAGAGGAGGTTATGCTTCCTCTCCCCTCAAACATTATTTCGACTGAGGTCAGAGCACCAATTGAATCTCTGAGATTGGTGGAAAGAGAGCTTCGAAAAGGCCAAGCTAATGATTCTCTGGAGGGACTACGTGTGGCATTAGCCAACAAATCCCTTCTTCTGCTAACAGATGTTAACCAGAGTACTACCACCAAGCAAAGCACCAGAGCTTGGGCAGGTGTTCGAAATGCGGAAAGCCAGGTTCTCAGTCAGGCCCGTTCGTATCAAAGGGCCTGGCAAGCACTTAAACATGTTGGGACGCAAGAAGATCTCCTTGTTTACCAGAAACTGGATGTGAAGGATCTGGTGACTGTCAAAGACATTACAATGGCGAAGCGTTTTGGACAAGGAAGTGACAGTTTGGCATGGTTTTGGCGTATTGGACCAAGTCAAAATGCATTAACAGGAGAATGGCTGGAGGAGTGTAAGCTGGATTTACTCTGCTTTTGGATGATCATTGGTTGACCTGATATATCTAGTTTATCGTGTTAATTGGCTTCGCGCAAAAGCTCGTGTTGATCGTTGGCTTGAAGAACTCTCGCTGGTGAAGCATGAAATGCAATGGACGATCCTGTGGTTTCAATACCAAGCCAATTTATGGAAGGAGCATTCAAAAAGGGAAGACGTGGACTTGCCAATAGGCCACAAAGCCTATGCGGCTAAACAGAATAAACTTTGGAGTGCATTCCAGAGGAAGGCATCGGAGAGATTTTCATTGTACCTTTTGTGTGGCCCAAATTAGCATCATTGCTGTTGTCCCCTGATTGCCTATGTGTATCTGTGGTTCCACCCCTTTTGACTGCATCTGTGTTTGTCTCTTCTGCTCTGACTGGTTCGCAATTTGCAAGCCCTGTCGCCTGATGTAAATGCTTTTGGACTTGAAGGAGCTACCGCATTTTTTCCAGCGGTCCGGCCGCCTCTTTCAAAAAGGGAATGCCTATTTTGGGAGATGCTGCGGCCGCCCCTTTCATAAAGGATGTGCTCGACTTTCCGGCCGCCTCCCGGCCCAAGGGGATTTCGATCTTGCTAGAAGGAGCGGCCGCCCCTTGGATAAAGGATATATGTATTTCTCTACTGGTCCGGCCGACCCTTTCATAAAGGGAATTTGTATTTACTGGAAGGAGCGGCCGCCCCTTTGAGAGAAATGTATGTATGGTCCGGCCGTCCCTCTGATAAAGGGAATCCCTATTTTACCCGACGGAGCGGCCGCTTCTTTCATAAAGGATATACCAATCCCTCCGGCCGCCTCTCTGGTAGAGGGAATTTATATTTTAATGGAAGGAGCGGCCGCCCCTTTGAGAAAGAATATATGTATGGTCCGGCCGTCCCTTTCATAAAGGGAATCTCTATTTTATCTGACAGAGCGGCCGCTTCTTTCATAAAGGATATGACAATCCCTCCGGCCGCCTCTTTGCTAAAGGGAATTTATATGTACCAGAAGGAGCG
>JGI12635J15846_10003577_pt1 | contig 13470 bp, 5 predicted proteins | sample BlaSpr_A8_OM2_M2_FD_15846 | JGI IMG/M metagenome (IMG submission 15846) | reverse complement strand
GCCCGGATCTACGCGCAACCTGGTAATACCGAATAATCGTTGCAGCCGGCCACCGAGTTGGTTTGACACCGCCTCCGACAAAAGCGCCGTCGCGCCAGAGGTTGCATTTTGCGACGTGCCCCCGCTGCGTGCGGTCCCTTCGGCGCTGGGTTGTCCCTTGGTCAGTAACGCCACGATATCATTGGAGGGCAGGGGAGGATCGGAGCGATAGGCCAACGCAAGTTTACTGGACGGCCCGTTAAAATTCAGCGTGATTTCATATTGTTGAACGGTGGTGGTGGCTTCGACGTTCACCACGGGGTCCAGCCTGAAAGGATTGGCGAAATTAATGTCGCCGCGCGCTACGCGATAGCGGTTTCCGGCAAAGTACAAATCACCGGACAGCAAATGTATGTGTCCCAATATGATGGGATGTTCCCAGGTGCCGCGCACTCGCAAGTTAGCGTCTGCTTCCAACTCCGCGCCGGGCCATTCCATGCGCGCGTCGGGAGAGGATGCAGCTTCAATGTCGAACTGCAAATTGCGCAAAAATGGAGAGTCTGTCGTGGGGCCAGAGATACCTTCCTTGGAAGAGACCAAGGCTCCGGCACTTTCGAGCCCCTGCGTCAACAGCACGCGTTGCACGGTGACTTTTCCGGAGACGATGCCGGAGTTAGTCGTGCCGGCCAGCCGCAAATTTCCACCGAGCAACCAGCTCATGCCTTCCGGATAGCGAATACGCACACGGGCGGTACTGGTGTTGAGGTCGTAGCGCATGCCGCCTTCGCCGTAATTTACGCTGCCGGAGAGTTGCAGGGTGCCGCCACCCACTTCGGCGGTTACGTCGCTAAAAAAAAGACGAGTGGTATCGAAAACCAAGTCGCCCTTGATGGCGCTAAGGCCGGTAGGAAAATCCGCGGCGCGCACGGACGCATTATCAATGTGCACTCGTCCGGTGATGCGCGGATGATCGATGGTGCCTTCCACGGCGGCGTTAATTTGTGCGCCGCCATGCACGTCCATATTTCGCAGGGACTCGTTAAGCAGACGCAAATCGACAGCGCCATCGAGGTGGAGCGCCAGGTTTCGCCGGCCGGTAAATTGTACGGACCCGTCAATCTTCACGTTGGTGTCCGTACCGTGCATGATGACAGGTTCAATCTCGAGGGCTTCGCGCGAGGAGCGAAAGCGGACCGGCCCACTATTCTCAAGCTGCACATTCGCGTAATTGAGTATCAATCGAGAGAAATTTGCTTCCACCACGATTCCGCGGGGGTCTTTCAACGCGCCTTTTATAGATATGTCGCCGTCCGCTTTACCGTGCCCGCTGAATTCCTTTAAATGCAGCGCAGCTAATAGGAATGGATCGAGATCGATATTCTTGATGGAGACTTTTCCTTCCACTGGAAATGGATTCGCAAGCCCCAGGGTGTAACCTCCAGAAATTTCTCCGGTGCTCATCGCGGAACTCACGGTTAACCGCGCTGTTTTCCCGTCGGAGGTCAGGTCGGTGTCAAAACTTCCGATCACTTCCTGTCCCACGCGTAGATCGGTGACGTGGAATGTGCCATTGGCAATTGGTGCCTGGATCGGGCCATCCGCCTTCAACCGAAAAGTCACTTGACCGCCTAAGGCAATCGAGGATTGCAACTTGTTGAAGCTTTCCAGTGGGAGTGCCGCGCCAACTAAATCGGCGGCAATGGTTTTGTCTGCAAAACGGTAGGCGGCAGTTCCGGTGACAATGCCGGCTCCGCGTCCCTTTTCTTTTCCTGGCGCGAAAAACCGCAACTCGGCATTAGCAATGCGAACTTCCTGGGTGCTGGCGGTGAGTTGTCCGCGAAGCCGATTGAAAGACGAACCGTAGACACTCCCGTCCGCCAAGTCGAATAGTCCTGTAACGGTTGGCTCGGCCCTTGTGCCACGGCCGTGGAATTCTCCCGTTAGGTTCCCCCGCACTGGATATGACCAGCCGACAAGCTGCTGCAAACCTTCCAGGGAAGTTTTTTCCAGACTGGCGTCCGCGGACCAGGAATTGTTAGGGAGAAAGCTCCAATTCGTGAGTTCCAGATTGATCTCGAGCGAACTGCTCGTGGGACCGTGGCGCGCATGTCCCCGCGACAGCAACAACTGCCTGGGTGAATACACCAGGTCGCCATCGAGCGAATCCAGAATGATCGAACTGTATTGCACGTTTTCGCCGCGCATATGTCCAAAGAATGTCGGTTTGCCGGATGGGCCAGTGATTTTGCCGTCCCAGCTCACTTTGCCGGAGAGGGGTTGCTTGGCGTCCGCCGAACGCGGCGACACATCGCGCAGAGCATTGATGAAGTCCTTGTATCTTTCGAGCGAGGTAGTCTCAAACTTCAAATCCATTCCGGAATCGCGTGGCGCCAGCAGTCCGGAAACGCTGCCATTCGTTGTGGGAGTTTGAAATGTCCCCGACACGACGGTGAAGAGACTGGTGTCGTACTTGTAGATGAACTGCCAATCTCCCTCAACCGCTTCGTGGCCTGCAGCGACGTTTTCCGGAGGCGCCCAATGCATCTTCGCGGTAATTCCAAAATGCTCGAATGCGCCCGTCCAGTCTTCCTTGGTATCGGCCGTCAAATCGGCATCCCAGTGCAATTCATCGATTGGAAATCCACGATGTTCGATGGAGGGCAGCAAATTGGCTAAACGGACATCCTGCACGTGAGTTTCGGCGTGAAACTGCAATCCGGCGAATTGCAAAGTAACGCGACCCTTCACCGTGCCACCCAGTGCACCGGCATAAAAGTCGGGAACCACGAGGCCATCATTATTTATAGTGAAGGTTCCGTGACTGGTGAGGCCTTTGGCGTGGAAATCATCATAGGGAAGTGCGATATCGCGACCGGCATAGATGCCTGTGCCGTGGAATTGACCGCCGGCGAATGTTCCTTCGCCGTGAACGTCGGCGCGACCCGTGGGGACTAGCGGATTCCGCAAAATTTCACGAAGATCGAGGAGCTCAAGCCAGCCGCGGTAGCGAAGGCTCCATCGCGGGTCGGTAAAATTGATGAGTTCTGCTTGCGCATCGAGGTGAGATCGGCCGGCTCTTAGAACGCCTTGTTGCAACGTGAAACCATCCCGCGAAATTGTGAACTTCGCGGAAACGCCGATGGGTAGGGGAAGAAAGCGCTGCGCCGTAAACGTTACGTTTTGCCAGTCAACATTGCCGTCGTAGACGGAATGATCAAGTGGGCCGCTGGCGTCCAGCGCGAGATGTAAGTTATTCCCTTCGAGGGCCAAAGGAGCTTGGACGTCGTTATAAAGAACCCAGCCGTTCTCGAGCTTCAGATGTTGGATATGCAAGTCGAGAACTGTTTGCGCGAGCGGTTTGGCGGAACGAGGGCGCCGCGGCGTCGGGAGATTCGTGACGCCATTTTTTTCTACCCTTATATGAATGTGCGGCTGGTGAACGATCAAGCTATCCAATGAAACTTTGCGTCCCCACCATGAATCGATACGCAAACCGGCGTCTACTTCTTCGGCGGCGAACAGCGGCTCCGTCCCGGCCGGCTCTAAACCGTGAATTTCAAGGCCCTTCAACTTGGCGCGCAAAGAAAGCCAATCGATGGAGATGGTTCGTAATTCCACGCGACCGCCAGTGAGCGCTTGCAGCCGTCGCACCAGCACGCGACGAATTAACGGATTGCCGGCTCCGCTTCCCCAAAAGATAACCAATACGGTCAGAGCCAAAAAAACAGCTACCGCCGAGACCCACGCCACATGGCGTAGCCACCGAATTTTTCGGGTGCGGCTGGCCTCGGTCATTCTTTTTCTTCGTCCAAGAGCCGCTCGACGTGAATGCGCGAGCGGCTTTCCTTGAGCCATCGTTCGGCCTGTGCGTCGATGCTTTGTTCGATCAGCGCTTCCTGAATGACGTCGCGCGACGCTTCCAGCGAAGGTGGTTCTTGCCCGCGGGCCTTGGCTCGCGGCACCACCGCCGTATTGTAAAAATCTTCGATGGCCTTGGCGTCCACCTGCACAGAGGGTCGAAATCTGGAATCGAGATAATTCGTGAGATGAATCTGGGTGGCAATTTTGTCACGCACTTGCTCCTCGGTCAGTCCACTCTGTTTTCGCCGCTCTTCGTATTCCTGCAGCGAGGGGAACGATTTCTTCAGCGCGGCAACGCCCTGGTCAATTTCGGCGTCGGTGGGACGCGGAAAACGCGAGGCGTCGGCTTCGTTTTGCACTACCCACTGGTCGATCAGGCGATCGAGCAATTGCGCTTCGTTTTCCGATTTTCCATCCACCAGCATCTGGTAGAGTCCGAGGTGTCGCACATCGCTTAGAAGAATGATGTCGTTTTCGACGCGTGCGGCAATGCGGTCGATGAGCTCTTGGGCGGAAGAGGCGCACACAAAAGTCAGGCTCGAAAAAAATAGAACGAGGGCGCACGTAAATATGGCTAAGTGCCGCGAAGATTTCCCGCCCGGCATTAGAAACTGGGCCCCAGGTTGAAGAAAATTTGGAAACCCGGGAGCCGCCCGGCTTTGTGACAAGTCGGAACAGCGCCGGTTAGGGTGGTACATGGAATCACAAAGGTTGGTCGATTGATCTGATAGCCCAGGTCGATGCGAATTGGCCCTACCGGCGTAGCATAACGGAACCCAAAGCCCACGGTATGAGCAAAATAATTCAGTTCGTTGCTACAGTTCGTCAAACACGTAGCATTGGCCGGGTCGCTGGTGTCAAAAGTGGGCGCCGGCGTTGAGCTTCTGAAGCTGACGCGGCTTAATCTGCTGTAAACATTTCCGCCATCGTAAAAAAGAGTTCCGCCCAGGGATGTTCCGAAATATGGCAAGCGCATCGGGAAACGAAATTCTTGGTTCAGCACTAGCAAGGCTTGGCCACCCACGGGAAACCCGGTAACCGAATCACGCGGCCCGGCTTGGTTCAGCGCAAATCCACGCAGCGAGGTCCCGCCGCCCGCAAAAAAGCGCTCGGGCAGCGGAATGACCGTTGGCAAGGGCGGCGTGGTGGGCAGCGGGAATGTCAACGAAACCGTGTCGCGATAAGGGATCAAACCGCCGATCCGTATGGAGCGGGCAAAGCTGAACCGGCGCTTGATCGGATGGTAGGTAGAATTTTGATAATAGAATCGTAAAAAACTTGCGCTGGATCCGATGTTACTGTCCGCCACGCCAAAATCGGCGCTGTTATAACTGCCGCGCGTGGCATCCGCGGGATTATCCCGACGGTCGTGAACCCAGGTCACACCAAATTGCGAAACGAGGGTGGGCTGCTGAAACAGTGGGATGGCGACGGGATTAATGGTGTCGGCGATGTTGGAGACTAATACTTTGCGAAATACGTAACGGAAAATGAGAGTTGTGCGCGGCGTAACCTGGTCCGTGAGTTGTAGAGATCCTTCATAACGCGTGGCGGTAAAGGTGTTGATGTCCTGCGTTTTTTCGGTATATGCCGTGGCTTGCGCACTTAAATTCCTGTGCCCAAGTGTATTTGGATCGGAGTAGGCCAAAAGTGCGCGGTCCTCGATGGTGCTGCCGCGCAACTTAAGGGACAGTGAATCGGCGCGGCCGGTCAGATTTAATTTTGATATTTCAAAAATACCTCGTGGCGCGGCTTGCACTTGGCCGCCGACGGGATTCGACGTGCTGGCCAGACGCTGTACTTCAAAGCCGCCGCCGTAGGCCAGGGTGTAGCGCCTGGCTTCTTCCACGAGCACGACTAAATCTTTGTCGCGGTCAGTGCCGGTGGGATTTTGCGGCTCGATGGTGACGCGGTTGAAGACTCCCAGGTTATAAAGGCGGCGTTGCGATTCGACGACTTGACCTTCGCGCAGCGGCGCGTTTTCTTTCACTTGTACTTCTCGGCGAAGCACGTTTGCGCGGGTGTGCTCATAACCAGAATAGAGAACCTTGCGTACCCTGGTCTGTGGACCCTCTTCAATGTGATAGGTGAGGTTGACCGGCGGAGCTTGCGGGATTGTGGTTTTGGAATGGCCTTTATTCTTTTTGTCGGAAGCTTTTTCATTTTCACCGGGTGTTGTACCGGCGTTATTGCTTGTCTGGTCTCCAGCTTTTTCGGTGCTTGCCTCTGGAGCGACGCGAGCGGCCTTGGAAGTGAAATTCGCCTCTGGAAACCCTTCGTTAAAATAGAGCGCTAGAATTACGTCGCGATCGGTAGCCACGTTAAAGTCCGAGTAGGGCTGTCCTGGTGTAGAGGCCACATCGCCAAGTATTTCCTCTTCTTTAAAGGCATGCACGCCCTCGAGCTTCAGGGACGCTACTCGAGTTTGCTTTCCTTCCTGAATAATGAACCGAATCGCCAGGTCGCCAGTCTTACCTTTATAGTTGTCCAAGGTCACGGGATCGACTTTGGCTTCCAGAAAACCGTTGGCCTGGTACAGAGCGCGCATGGACTGAGCGTCCGATTCCACCAAGCGCCTGCTAAAGCGTCCCGGTGATAAGAACGCCGCTTTATAGATCTGCAGCCGGCCACGCAATAATTCATCATTGAAATATTGATTGCCAACGATGTCGATACTGACCAGCTTGTGTTTGTCTCCTTTTAGTACGTGATAGGTGATCACTTCTTCGGTGCCCATCCACCCGTTCGGATTGGACGCTGCCGTCTGTGTTTCCGTGGTGTAATCGACGGTAGAATCGAAGTATCCCTGGCGCTCCAAACGTTCGCGCATGTTGCGCTTGCCTTCTTCAAGAAGATCGGCGTCCACCGCGCCTTCCTGGTATACAGGCACCAATCGCTTCAACTCGCCTTTCGAAAATTTCGCGCCTACTACCTGCAGTTTAACAGTGGGGCCTTGCGATACTTCCAAATCCAGCGGGAGAGTATTCGTTGTGGCGTCGTATGTGCCCCTGCGGACGACCGCGCGGGCAATCAGATTTCCCTTTTTCACGAGGAATTTCCTGATTCGATCGGTCCCGCTCTGTAACCGGGCGGAGGTAATCGGGCGTCCCGGTTTCATTTTGAGGCGCTTGAGAATTTCCGCGTCCGGATACTGCGTATCGTTTTTCAGCTGAACGGTTCCTACTCGCGCGCGGGGACCCGGTTTTATGTGAAAGATCACGTCCATCTGGTGCGTTTCGGGGTGGGGGATTGTTTGCGTCTTAATCTCCGCTGTATATAGCCCTTCCTGTCGCAGCGTGTCGCGCAAACGCTCAGCCGCTTCGTCTACTAATTCCGCCCTGTAGGTTTGCCCGAGATTGAGTTGCGTTGCGGCGATCGCTGAAGCTTCGCTCGGCGGAGGGGTCAACCCGTCGATCAACACCTGGTTAAAAAAAAGATTTTCGCGTGCTACAAAATCCAGCCGGACTCCTCCAGGAACCGGGACAATTACAGCTCGTAGATCGGAATAATCGCCGGTTTTGTAAAGCAGGCGCAGACTCTCAGCTACTTGGGTGCGGTCCAGCGGTTTGCCGATCTCAACATTTATGCCCTTGACCGGTTCGCTCAGCACGCGCCCGTCTTCTGACACGACGCGCGTGGCGACCACTACAGGCTGTTCGGCAGGTTCGCCGGCGGGGGAAGTGCTCTGAGGAGTTTGCGCGTGCGTTGCTGCAGCTCCGCTGAGGAGCGCGAGCGCGATGATACCTCGCAGCCCATTGGCCCACCCTGATTTCATCTTCTATTTGTCTCAGACGAAGCGTAGCACAGGGTTGTTGTCCAGTCGGTCGTGTTTGGCGTTATCATCGCGGTAGCGGGTCTTCAAAAGTGAATCCCGCTGGGGACCGCTCATTCGTGGACGATTTTCTTCGAGAAAAATACTCACGACAAATACTTTTTGAAGGGATTAGCCTTGGCGGACAGGAGCGTCTGCTGGGTTCCAGCGCGGTTGTGGCGGGTTGCGGAGCCATCGGCGCGGCTACAGCGAATCTCCTGGTGCGCGCCGGCGTTGGCGGCATCCGCATTGTGGATCGCGATTTCGTGGAGCCCTCCAATCTACAGCGCCAGACTTTGTTTGATGAGTCTGACGCCCGCGAAGCTTTACCTAAAGCGATTGCCGCGGAGCGCAAATTACGGGCCATCAATTCCAGTGTGCATGTTGAAGGCGTCGTTGCAGACATCAACCCTCGCAATGCCGAAGAGTTGCTTAAGGATTTCGACGTGATTCTTGATGGCACCGACAACTTCGAAACTCGTTTCCTGATCAACGATTTTGCGGTTAAATCCAGCAAGCCGTGGATCTACGCTGCTGCCGTGGGCAGTTATGGTCTCACCATGACCGTTCAACCAGGTAAGAGTGCTTGCTTCGCTTGCCTTCTCGAAGGAGACGAGGCGGTCATCGGGATGGAAGACACTTGCGACACGATCGGTGTTGTGGGTCCCATCGTGAACCTCATCGCGTCCCTGCAGGTTGCCGAAGCCATGAAGCTCCTTAGCGGCCACGCCGAAGCGGTTCACGGGCGGCTCATTGCCGCAGATGTGTGGACTGGTCATTTTCAATCCACAAATTTCAGACCGAGGGCAGATTGCCGGTGTTGCTCCAAGCACGATTTCTCGTATCTGGAAGGCCAGGCACAACCACACATCACCATGTGTGGCCGCGATTCCGTACAGATTCACGAACACAATCGCGCAATCGATCTTGGCGCTTTGCAACAACGGCTCTCACGAACCGTCACTGAGATGCGACACAACGATTTCCTGTTGCGGTTCCTTGTTCCGCCTTACGAGATGACGGTCTTCGCCGATGGACGCGCCATCGTGAAGGGTACGACTGATCCTGCCGTGGCGCGTTCGCTCTACGCCCGTTACATTGGCGCATAAGCTAATTAACAAGTCCAACGTCGCCTTATAACAGGCTTGCCGCACTCAATACCGTGTCTGCCGTAAGCGAAGATTTAACCCTAGAATTCTTGACAGCTTGAAACTGTAACGCTAGTTTCATCGTAGGATTTTGTCGGGCGGAGTGAGTCGTTCGGGGTGTTTTCTCGCGAATTGGCAGGTCTGCACTAGTTGGCCTGCTCACATCCGGCGTCCGGCGCAGTCCTAATACAGGGGGCTTCCAATGCGAGGTGTGTACAAGTTTGCGATCTTAGTGTTTCTCTTAGCCGGCTTTTCGGCCGATCGGGTCTACGGCCAGGGCGGCGCTACTGGGGCGATCAGCGGTGTAGTCGTCGATACCAGCGGAGCGAGTATTGCCGATGCGGAAGTCCAAATCATGGACAGCCGTACCGATACGCTGGCGCGAAAACTCACCGCTGGGTCCGACGGTGCTTTCACGGTAACGCTGCTGCCCCCGGGCACTTACTACGTGCTAGTTAACAAACCCGGTTTCTCACAATCCAGAGCGGACGATATTGAAGTGCGCGTCACGGAAACCACGCGTGTCAGCATTGCTTTGAAGCCTGGGGCAGTCAGCGAGCGCGTGGAAATTTCCGCGCAGGTCACTAATGTAGAAACCAGCAACGCTACGACCGGCGAGTCCATCGGCACGGCCACCGTTCGCGAACTTCCGCTGGCAACACAGAATTACCAGCAACTTCTTTCGCTCTCTTCCGGAACGAATAGCGAACTGAACGCCTCGGCGCAGTTGGGCCGCGGAAATGTGCGCATCGTGGTGAATGGGCAGCGCGAAGACAATAACAATTACTTGATCGAAGGGATCAGTTCCACGGATTACAACGTTTCACAGTCGACTAACGTGCCGCTGCCCAATCCGGATGTCATTCAGGAATTTAAAATTCAGACTTCGCTCTACGACGCCAGCCAGGGCCGCAATGGAGGCGGCAATGTGAACGCGATCCTGCGTTCGGGGTCCAAAGGTTTGCACGGAGATGCATACGAATATTTTAGAAATGACGTGTTGAACGCTAACGAATTTTTCCTGAATGCTGCCGGCAGACCGCGTCCCTCCGTGAAGCAGAATATTTTTGGCGTCAGCCTGGGTGGACCGGTGGTGAAGGAGAAACTAGGCTATTTCTTCGTCAACTATCAGGGTACGCGGCAGCGCAGCGCGCTTTCGCCCGGGACGCAGATCAACAATCCAGCGTTTCCCATTTTGCCAGCTGACCGGTCCGCCGCGAATCTCGCTGCTCTCTTCAGCACACCTGCGACGGCTCCTACGGCGGCGAATCCCGGAGGCTGCCCGGCCGTGCCCATCGCCATCGACCCGGTAATGCTAAAACTGCTGAATTTTAAGAGCAACCAGTTCGGCGGTGACGCTAACGGATTCTTGCTTCCTTCTATTGCCGGAACTCCGGGCGTTACGGTGGATCCGGATACTTGCTCTGTGGGCTTGAATAGTGGCGCCTTCCTGATCAACAAACCCGGCAAATATACCGACGACCAGTTCACGACCAACTATGATCGTGAATTCCGCGGTGGCCAGGACAAGGTTGGCGCCCGTTTCTTTTTCTCTAACGCCGAATCTTACTTGCCTTTTGGGGCCGGCGGTCTGCAGGCTTCTCTCGGCGGAACTCTGGCCAGCAGTATCAGCGCTGCCGATTTGAATTTTCCCTACGATCTGCCGGTGAGCGGTCGTTTTTTCAGCGTGAGTGAAACGCATCTGTTTTCCCCAGCGCTGGTTAACGAATTTCGCTTCGGGTATGTCCGCATCACATACAGCCTTTTGAATATCCCGCCGGTCACCGCGACAGACCTGGGCATCGACCGACCCACCAATAACGTCACCAACTCCATCTACAAATTCACGCAGTTCGGTTCGGCGGGGTTTCAATTAGGCCCTACTCCGCCCGCTAATCAATTCCAAACTCAAAATAACTACAATTTCGTCGATACGGTGAGCTGGGTGAAGGGCGCTCACATTTTCCGTTTCGGTGGAGAATTTACCCGCGTCAATCTGGACAAACTTTTCCCGCAAACTTTTAACGGGCAGCTTTTCTTCTTCAATTCTCCCGGCGCTCCGTCGACTGCTACTTTGCCGAGCGTTGGCGGCTTGACCGATTTTCAAAAAGTGCTGGAAGGCGCGCCAGATGGCAGTTTCGGTGGAGGGGGTGTTTACAATCACCGGTACCGCACGAACGATTTCGCGGTTTTCGCGCAGGATGATTGGAAGATCCGCCCGGATCTCACTTTAAACCTGGGATTGCGCGTTGAAGATTTCGGTGCGTTCAAAGACGATGCCTGTCATATCGGAAATCTGGATCCGAACCTGGCAGCCGCCGGAAAATACCCATTCATTTATGGTGGCTGCGTGAAAAAACTGAATCTCGCAGGTTTGATTCCCACCGGAAGCGACAGCACCTATACCAACAACTACACCACCGGTTGGGGACCACGCATCGGTTTCGCTTACGACGTTTTTGGGCATCACAACACCACCGTTCGCGGTGGTTATGGAATTTATTACGTGCGTGAAGACGTGGGCACTGCGGATCAACTTTCCTTCCAGGGACCGTTTCTGCCCATCGCCGCTTTTCCCGGTCCCCCAGGATGTCTGTCGACTTTCTTCTCATCAGCCTCGACGTGCTTCCCCGGCTCGAATCCCAATGCGTTGCCGGCCGGGGGAACGCTCGATCCTGCCTTCGTGCCGTGTCTTGGAGCGTTTCAGGGCTTTCCGGGCGGAGATACCACCGGGGCGCCGAATTATGCGTGCAGCGGAACGGGTCCGGGTGTAATACCTTCGCAATTTTTGTTCGGACTGGTCGTTCCGAGAAAATTCGTGGCGCCCAATACGCAACAGTGGAACCTCACCGTGCAGCGTTCGCTGGGGAGCAACTGGGTTTTTGAAATTGGATACGTCGGTACACACGCTGTGCACCTGCGCGAAACCCGCACGTATGGAGCTCAACTTGTTACCGCGGCTAAGCCTCTGACGATTACTGCGCAGGATGGCACGCCATACACCATTACGGAAAGCACTGTCGCCAACGGCATGGCACGTTCGGCTAATCCCGGCATCAACTACTACAACGGCATGCAGATTTTTGCCGACGATGCCTACTCTCACTACCATTCTTTGCAGACAACGCTGTCGCGCCGCTGGGGTGCGGGATATTTCCAGGCTGCGTATACCTTTTCAAAATCGACGGATGCTACGTCCACCGGTAACACGGCTCTGAATACTGCGTTTAACAACGAAAGCACGCTGGCCGATTCTCGCGGGCGCTCTGACTTTGATCGCCCGCACCGTTTCGTGGTCAGCTACCGCTACGAGCTGCCTTTTTTCAAGGACGCGACCGGACTCGTGCATGCAGCTTTGGGCGGATGGGCAGTCAGCGGCATTACAATTTTTCAGTCCGGCACGCCATTTTCCGTGCTGGATGGCTCAGCTGGCACAGCCTACATTGGCGGTGGATTGCAATCGCCGACTTCCGGTGCGCAACTTGTTTCCGGCGGGACAATCGCCGCGGGCAACACTTCCGGAGGTCTCATTTCGCGTGTGAACAATGGATATCTCAATCGCGCAAACTTTACCTTCGCGCCGCCAGCCGATCCTGCTGGATGCGCATTGGATCCGAATGCGTGCACAACAGCGTTCGGGAATCTGGGCCGCAATATTTATCGCGGGCCCTTCCAGCAGAACTGGGATTTTTCGCTGCTCAAGAACTTCCGTATCACCGAGCGCCAGCAAGTGCGCTTCACAGCGGATTTCTTCAACATCTGGAATCATGCGAATTTTGCTAATCCGACGTTTACCGACATCTCTAACCCTGCTTTCGGCAAAATTTTCTCCACCGTGGGCACGCCCCGTTTGATTCAATTTTCTCTACGCTACGCTTTCTAAGCGGGCTAGTGGCAGTCTGGTCGAACCGGCAAGTGGGCGCCGCATACGTGTGTGGGTATTTTGTGATTGACCGGAGCGCCACGCGTTTCACAAATAAATTGAGGTCGACATGAGCAACGAAAACCCACGCGTCAAACTACTGGAACGCGACGCCGTCTCGCCGGAAGCCGCGGCCCTGTACGACGCACTGCTGGCCCAACGTGGTGTCGTTCCCAACATGTTCAAAGTTCTGGCTTACTCTCCGGACATCGCCAAAGGCGTGGCCGGATTTTTGAAGCCGTTGTTAAGCGATGGCGCGTTGGCAGGGTGGTATAAGGAGCTCATCGCGGTGCGGGTTTCGATCCTTTGCGAATCTGAATATGCGATTCGCGCGCACAGTATTTCCGCGCAGAAGAAAGGCGCGTCGCCAGCCCAGATCGCTGCCGTTGCTGATTTTGAAAACGGACCCTACAGCGAGAAGGAAAAGCTGGGTTTTCGCCTTGCAGGCCGTTTGCATGGCGGCGGCCGCCAGGTAGACGATGTTTTTTATGGCCAGCTTCAATCTGTTTTCGACGCCGCCGGGCTCGTCGAATTATTCTTGGTGGCCGCAGCTTTCGAAATGTTTCCTCGCTTCATCGACGGCTTGCGCATTCCTGTCACTCCACCTGCCGCGAAGTGATAATATTCTTCGCGGAACTTTTTGACATATGCGTCCTATCGCGACACGCGTTTCTCAATTAACCGGTGAAGGTGCGTTGGCCGTTTTTTCACGCGCAAAAGAACTTGAGCGCGAAGGCCGTTCCATCATT
>JGI12635J15846_10003576_pt1 | contig 13470 bp, 15 predicted proteins | sample BlaSpr_A8_OM2_M2_FD_15846 | JGI IMG/M metagenome (IMG submission 15846) | reverse complement strand
TGGCGGGCGCTCGCCACGGCGGCGAACGTGAGCCCGCCGGGGCGGACCGCGTTCACCGGAGGCGGCACGTCGAGCTGCCAGCCGACCTCGAGCCGGCCGGATCAGGCCAACGACTGCCCGGCCCAGAACGCGCCGGTCTCGGGGGCCGTGTCGTAGCCACCGGCCATCCCAGGGCCGGCGGCTGTCGCTGCCGACCAGGGGAGGGCGTGCGTGACCTGGGTGATGTTCGATTATGGCGGCGTGGTCTCGCACCCGCCGACCCAGCAGGACCTGGCGCTGCTTGCCGGGGTCGCGGGCGTCGGCGTTCCGGCCTTCTCCGACGTGTACTGGGAATGGCGCCACGCTTATGACCTCGCAGAACTGGATGTAACGGGATACTGGCGGCAGGTCGGCCGCAGCCTGGGCCGCAGCTACGGGGAGGCCGAGGTCGCCGAGCTCGCCCGGCTGGACTGCGCATCCTGGCTGCGGCTCCAGGCGGGCACGGTGGCGCTGATCGAGGACCTTGCCGCCGCCGGGCGGCCGCTTGCGCTGTTGTCGAACGCGCCCGACCAGCTGGCCGACGCGATCCGCGCGCTCCCCATAGCCGCGCATTTCGGTCAGCTAATTTTCAGCTGTCAGCTAAAGCTCGCTAAGCCGGATCCGCGGTGCTACAACGACGCGCTGGCCAGGCTGGGGGCCAGCGCCGAGGAGGTCATCTTCATCGACGACCGCACCGAGAACGTGGCCGCCGCGGCGGCCCTGGGCCTGCGATCGGTACATTTCACCAGCCCAGAAGGGATGCGCGCGGCCGTGACCGAGCGGCTGGCCGGGCGCGGCTGAGCCCCGTTCCCGGGCGGGCGTCCTGGCCAGCCCTGGGCAGGCAGGTTCCAGCCTGCTGAGGGCTGGGCCGGCGGTTTACGCAGGTGTGCCTGCTGATTGGCCGGCGTAGGGTCGGAACTATGTGGGCGAGCCTGGCCGCCGCGCTGGTGTCGGCGTTCTGCTACGGAATCGCCGCGGTCATGCAGGCCGTGGCGATCCGTTCGGCGAGCCACCGGGGTGCCGAGATCCGGGAAGGCGGGGCCTCGGGGCGGGTCGACCCTGGCCTGATCGTCCGGCTGCTCGGCCAGTGGCGCTTCGTCGCCAGCGTCGGCATCGACTTTATCGGCTTCCTTGCCCAGCTCGTGGCGCTGCAGCGGCTCCCGCTGTTTGCCGTGCAGGCCGTGATCGCGTCCAACCTCGCGGTCACCGCGGTGTTCGCGGCGTGGCTTATCAAGGTCCGGCTCGGCTGGCGGGAGTGGCTGGCGGTCAGCGGGGTGGTCGTCGGTGTCGGCCTGCTCGGTTCCTCGGCCGGAGCCGAGGGCGCGGCAACGGTGGGCGCGGCGTTCCAGATCGGCCTGATGGTGGCGGTGGTCGGCGTGGGGCTGGGCGGGATGGCCGCGGCGAGGCTGTCCGGCTGGGCCCGCACTCCCGCGCTCGGCGCCATCGCGGGGCTCGGGTACGCGGTGCTCGCGGTCGCGGCCCGGATCCTGCCCGGCTTCTCCCCGGCCCAGCTGGTGCGCAGCCCGGCCACCTACACCCTGGCGGCGGCCGGGATCGTGTCGTTCCTGATGTACGCCTCGGCGCTGGAAGGCGGCAGCGTGACCGTGGCCACGGCGGCCGTCGTTCTGGCCGAGACCGTGCCGCCCGCGATCGTCGGCGTCGTGTTCCTCGGTGACACCACCCGCCGCGGCCTGGCCGGGCTGGCGGTGGCCGGGTTCGTGGTCGCGGTCGCCAGCGCGGTAGCCCTGGCGCGATTCGGTGAGGCCGGCGACCACCCGCAGCTCAGACCCGGCGACGTGCCGGCTCAGCGCTCGCGCGACCAGTCGCAGGCCGCCTCGTCCGTGTGACCGGCCCTGCGCGCCCGACCCGCCGTGCGCCTGCGACCGCTATCGGATGCTTTATCCCAGGTCAGCAGCCGTGCGGGCGGGGAGTCTTCGGCGTTGCTGACCGAAGCGGGGCGGCCGGGCTGATATCCTGAGACCCCGTGGACCGGCGGATTTACCGCTGGGCGAAGACCACGGGAGCCTCATCTTGGCGACGGCATCGCATTCCTCACGGCCCGTTTCTACCAGGCATCTCTTCGTTACCGGGGGCGTAGCATCCAGTCTGGGCAAGGGCCTCACCGCCTCCAGCCTTGGCCGCCTGCTGAAGCTGCGCGGGCTCCGGGTGAATATGCAGAAACTCGATCCCTATCTCAACGTCGACCCGGGCACCATGAACCCGTTCCAGCACGGTGAGGTGTTCGTCACCGACGACGGCACCGAGACCGACCTGGACGTAGGGCACTACGAGCGGTTTCTTGACACCCGGCTGCCGGGCTCGGCGAACGTCACCACCGGGCAGATCTACTCCAGCGTGATCGCCAAGGAGCGGCATGGCGACTACCTGGGCGACACCGTCCAGGTGATTCCGCACATCACGAACGAGATCAAGTCGCGGATCATGGACATGGGCGGCCCGGACGTCGATGTCGTGATCACCGAGGTCGGCGGCACGGTGGGTGACATCGAGTCGCAGCCGTTCTCGAGGCGATCCGCCAGATCCGGCACGAGATCGGCCGGGACCGCTGCTTCTTCCTGCACGTCTCGCTGCTGCCCTACATCGGGCCGTCCGGCGAGCTGAAGACCAAGCCGACCCAGCACTCGGTGGCCGCGCTGCGCAGCATCGGCATCCAGCCCGACGCGATCGTGTGCCGCTCCGACCGGCCGATCAGCGAGGGGCTGAAGCGCAAGATCAGCCTCATGTGCGACGTGGACGAGGAGGCGGTGGTCTCCGCCGCCGACGCGCTGTCCATCTACGACATCCCCAAGGTGCTGCATTCCGAGGGCCTGGATGCCTACGTCGTGCGCCGGCTCGGGCTGCCGTTCCGCGACGTGGACTGGAGCGACTGGGACGAGCTGCTGCGCCGGGTGCACCGCCCGGCCCGCAGCGTCACGATCGCGCTGGTTGGCAAGTACGTGGACCTGCCCGACGCCTACCTGTCACCTGCCGAGGCGCTGCGGGCCGGCGGGTTCGGCAACGACGCCAGGGTCAACATCAAATGGGTGACTAGCGACGACTGCGAGACCCCGGAGGGCGCGGAGCGCCAGCTCGACGGCGTGGATGGGGTGCTGGTGCCGGGCGGGTTCGGCGTTCGCGGCATCGAGGGCAAGATCGGGGCCGTGCGGTACGCCAGGGAGAACGGCATCCCGCTGCTCGGGCTCTGCCTCGGCCTGCAGTGCATGGCGATCGAGGTCGGCCGGGATCTGGCCGGCCTCGAGGGTGCGAACAGCGCGGAGTTCGATCCTGACTCGCCGTACCCGGTGATCGCCACGATGGCCGGCCAGGAAGACGTCGTGGCGGGGGACCGGGACATGGGCGGCACGATGCGGCTCGGCCTGTATCCGGCGGTGCTCGCCGAGGGCAGCCTGGTCCGCGAGCTGTACGGCGCGGAGGTCGTGGAGGAGCGGCACCGGCACCGGTACGAGGTCAACAACGCCTACCGCGAGACGCTGGAGGAGGCCGGGCTCGTCTGCTCCGGCCTCTCGCCGGACGGCCTGCTCGTCGAGTTCGTCGAGCTGCCGCGCAGCACCCACCCGTTCTTCGTGGCCACCCAGGCGCATCCGGAGTTCCTGTCCCGGCCAACCCGGCCGCACCCGCTGTTCAGCGGGCTCGTGGCCGCCGCGCTCGAGCGTTCACGGGCCGTGCCGAGTGCCGATCCGCTGACCGCAGCCGGCCAGCGGGCCGCCGCCAGCGCGTGACCAGTGTTGCGGCGCTGAGGCGCTGCGAGATGATGGCCAGGCGCGACAAGAGCGCACCCTTGGTGCAGGAGTGACGGACGTGAGCGGTGCAACGGACGACCTGGACAGTCCGGACGAGCTGGTGAAGCCGGATATCCGGGATCTGGCCCCCGGGCCCTGGCCGGTGACCGAGTCGGCCGAGCTGGCCCGCGGCGCCATGGTGCAGCTCCGCAAGGACATGGTGCGCATGCCCGACGGCGAGGTCGTGGGCCGGGACGTCCTGGAGCACCCGGGGGCGGTGGCCGTGCTCGCTCTGGACACCGATGAGCAGGTCCTGATGATCCGCCAGTACCGGCACCCGGTCGGGCGGCTGCTGTGGGAAATTCCGGCCGGCCTGCGCGACGTCGCTGGTGAGCCCCTGCGCGCGACCGCGGAACGCGAGCTGCTCGAGGAGGCCGGATACCGGGCGGCGCAGTGGTGGGTGCTCACCGACTCCTACTCGTCGCCGGGCATCAGCACGGAGCGGATCCGGATCTTCCTCGCCCGCGGCCTGGCCCTGGTTCCCGAGTCCGAGCGGTCGTACGTGCCCGAGCACGAGGAGGCCCACCTGGAGGTCGCCTGGCTGCCGCTGGATGAAGCCGTTGTCGGCATTCTCGCTGGTGACCTGCATAATGGCGTCACCGCACTGGGTGTCTTGGCCGCGTATGCGGCGCGTCGGGACGGTTTCGGCACGCTGCGGGGGACGGATGCCCCGGAGCACTGACTGGCGCCCGCATGCGCGCCCCGTGGACCTGCCCGGCAATGGGGCCGGGCTGGACATCGTGACCAGGAAGGACTGGTTGTCATGAAGGTCGGCATCCCCAAGGAACTCAAGAACCATGAGTACCGGGTGGCGATCACGCCGGCCGGCGTGCACGAACTAGCCCGCAGCGGCCATGAGGTCTTTGTCCAGAAGGACGCCGGAGCCGGGTCGCTGATCCCGGACGACGACTTCGTCTCCGCCGGGGCGACGATCCTGCCGGATGCCGATGAGGTGTGGCAGGCCGGAGAGCTGATCCTCAAGGTCAAGGAGCCGATCGCCGAGGAATACCACCGGATGCGCAAGGACCAGGTCCTGTTCACCTACCTGCACCTGGCCGCGTCGCGGGAATGCACCGACGCGCTGCTCAGCTCGGGCACAACGGCGATAGCGTACGAAACCGTCCAGCTGCCAGACGGCTCGCTGCCGCTGCTGGCCCCGATGTCCGAGGTCGCGGGGCGGATGGCACCTCAGGTGGGCGCTCATACCCTGCAGCGCGACGGCGGCGGGCGCGGTGTGCTGATGGGCGGCGTCTCCGGCGTCTACGCGGCCAAGGTCGTGGTGCTCGGCGCCGGCGTGTCGGGGATGAACGCAGCGGCGATCGCCCTTGGCATGCAGGCCGAGGTGCTGCTGTTGGACAAGAACGTCGGCAAGCTGCGCAGCGCGGACGCCATCTACCAGGGTCATCTCCAGACGGTGGCGTCCAACGCCTACGAGGTCGAGCAAGCCGTGATCGACGCCGACCTGGTCATCGGGGCCGTGCTGGTTCCCGGGGCCAAGGCGCCCAAGCTGGTCTCCAACGAGCTGGTGTCCCGGATGAAGCCGGGCTCGGTGCTCGTGGACATCTCGATCGACCAGGGCGGGTGCTTCGAGGACTCCCACCCCACCACGCACGACAACCCGACGTACCCGGTGCACAACTCGCTGTTCTACTGCGTCGCGAACATGCCCGGCGCCGTGCCGCACACCTCGACGTACGCGCTGACCAACGTCACGCTGCCCTACGCGGTCGAGATAGCGAACCGCGGCTGGCGGGAGGCGCTGCGGGCCGACCCGTCGTTCGCGCTGGGGCTGAACACCCACGAGGGCTCGGTCACGTACCAGAGCGTCGCCGAGGAGCACGGGCTGCCGTGGATACCGACAAGCGAGGCGCTCAGCTGAAAGCCGNCCGGCAGGCAGGCGTTGATGAGGCGGTCAAGCGCTACCTTGATCACCTCACGGTGGAGCGCGGGCTNGCCCGGCANACGTTAGAGGCCTATCGAAGAGACCTGGAACGCTACGCGGCCGTGCTCGGTNCGGCAGGCCGGACCGGCATTGGCGACGTGACCACACAGGACGTTGCCGGGTTCCTGGCCGGGCTTCGTGAGGGAGACGAGAGCCACCAGCCGCTGGCGGCGAGCTCGGCCGGGCGTGCCGTCGTCGCCGTGCGCGGCCTGCACGCGTTCGCCGCGGCCGAGGGCCTCGCGCCAGCCGACCCCGCGCGGCAGGTCCGGCCGCCCGCACCACCGCGCCGGCTGCCGCGGGCGATACCGGTCGCCGACGTCGAGCGCCTGCTCGCGGCGGCCGGGGCCGGCGACGGGCCGCGGCCGTTGCGCGACCGCGCGCTGCTCGAGTTGCTGTACGCGACCGGGGCCCGGATCTCGGAAGCGACCGCGCTTGACGTCGACGACCTCGAACTGGCCGAGCGGCCGTCGCCGTCCGCCGAGCCGCCCCTCCCTGCCACGGTCCGGCTGTCGGGCAAGGGCCAGAAGCAGCGCATCGTTCCGGTCGGCAGCTACGCCCGGCAGGCCCTGGAGCAGTACCTGGTCAGGGCGCGCCCGTCGCTGGCGGCAGCCACCAGGCGGGCATCGGCCAGCCCGGCGGTGTTCCTGAACGCCCGCGGCGGCCGGCTCACCAGGCAGGGCGGCTGGGGTGCGCTGCGCGCTGCGGCGGAGCGGGCGGGAATCGCCGACGTTTCACCGCACACGCTGCGGCATTCGTTCGCCACTCACCTGCTCGACGGGGGCGCCGATGTCAGGGTTGTGCAGGAGTTGCTCGGACACGCCTCGGTGACCACCACGCAGGTCTACACTCTGGTGACCGTCGACAAGCTCAGGGAGGTCTACGCGAGCGCGCACCCCCGGGCTCTCGGGTGACCATTTCTACGCGAACGGTGAGTCGGCTTGCCGCCGCAATGCCCAGGCCCTAGCCTCGCGTTGAGTCCGGGTTGCCGGCGGGTGCATCGCGCTACGCCGGGCGACCACCGGGGAGGTGCAGTAGGCTTTGGCAGCGTCCCAGACATTGGAGGTCAGGCCCGGCGTGCTTGGCCCTACCGGCCGGCCGGTACCAAGATTCCCCGACCCGGAACCGCTGCTGACCCACGGCCCGGCCCGGGTCGTTGCGGTCTGCAACCAGAAGGGCGGGGTCGGGAAGACCACTACCACGATCAACCTCGGCGCGGCCTTGGCCGAGCAGGGCCGCCGGGTGCTGCTGGTCGACTTCGATCCGCAGGGCGCACTCTCCGTTGGCCTGGGCATTCAGCCGCACGAGCTGGATGCGACGGTTTACAACCTGCTCATGGAGCGCGGGATCAGCGCGCGCGACGTGCTGTTCAAGACCAACGTCGACGGCATGGACCTGCTGCCGAGCAACATCGACCTGTCCGGCGCCGAGGTGCAGCTGGTGCACGAGGTCGGCCGGGAGTTCGTGCTCGGCCGGGTGCTGCAGCCGGTCATCCCCGACTATGACGTCGTCCTGATCGACTGCCAGCCCTCGCTCGGCCTGCTCACGGTGAACGCGCTGGCCAGCGCGGACGGGGTGATCGTGCCGCTGGAATGCGAGTACTTCGCGCTGCGCGGCGTGGCCCTGCTGATGGAGACCATCGACAAGGTGCAGACCCGGATCAGCCCGAAGCTTGTGCTCGACGGGCTGCTGGCCACGATGTACGACTCCCGCACCCTGCACACGAGGGAGGTCCTGGCCGGGGTTGTGAAGGGGTTCGGCGACAAGGTGTACCACACGGTGATCAACCGGACCGTGCGGTTTCCCGACTCTTCCGTGGCCGGGGAGCCGATCACCCGCTTCGACCCGACGTCCAACGGGGCTGCGTCCTACCGGGAGCTGGCGAAGGAGGTACTGGACCGGTGGCGCCAGGCCGACCTCGCGGTACACGCACACGGCGGGTAAGCCTGCCTGGGGTTGCCGAGCTTCTCCGCCCGTCTGGCCGTGGGGCGGCCGTCGAAGCCCAGCGTCAGGCGAGCGGCAGGGAGCGTCACGCCCAGAAGATCACCGTCTACCTGTCCGGCAGCGAACTGCTCGACCTGGAGCGCGCCCGGCTCACGCTGCGCGCGCTCGGCATCACGGTCGACCGGGGCCGGATCGTCCGGGAGGCGCTGGCGATCTTGCTGGCCGACCTCGACGCCGAGGGCGACCGGAGCCTGGTGGCCCGGCGGCTTTTCGAAGGGGCCCCGGAATAGCTGGCACGCCTTCACTAGCTTTGGTACATAAGACACAGCGGGGTGGGAAGTTTTGGTTGCCGAATGACTGCGACGATGACCAGCGAATCGGGTGAAGCGCAGGCCAGCGGGTTCGAGGTGCACCTCGACGTCTTCGAGGGCCCGTTTGACCTGCTCCTCGGCCTGATCTCGAAGCACAAGCTGGATATCACCGAGATCGCGCTGTCCAAGGTCACCGACGAGTTCATCGCCTACATCCGGGCCAAGGCCGACGGCTGGGACCTGGACCAGGTCAGCTACTTCCTCGTCGTCGCCGCTACCCTGCTCGACCTCAAGGCGGCCCGGCTGCTGCCGGCCGGCGAGGTCGACGACGAGGAGGACCTTGCGCTGCTGGAGGCCAGGGACCTGCTGTTCGCCCGGCTGCTGCAGTACCGCGCCTACAAGGAGGTCGCGGCGGTGCTGGCGAGCAAGATGGCGGCCGCCGGGCGGAGGTTCCCGCGCCGGGTGCCGATGGAACCGCGCTTCGTCGACCTGCTGCCCGAGGTGCTGCTCGGCCTGGGGCCGGTGGAGTTCGCCGCGATCGCCGCCCGCGCGCTGGCGCCCAAGCAGCCGCCGGTGGTCTCCACCGAGCACCTGCACATGCCGCTCACGAGCGTGCGCGAGCAGGTCGGCCTGCTGTCCGACCGGCTGGTGCAGCTGCGACGCGCCACGTTCCGGCAGCTCACCCGGGATTGCGCCGGAACCTACGACATCATCGCGCGCTTTCTTGCCATCCTCGAGCTCTACCGCAACGGCCGGGTCAGCTTCGACCAGGTGGCCCCGCTCGGCGATCTGTACGTGAGCTGGACTCCGGACGGCGAGCCCGGCGATGACGGCGCAATCGACCAGGAAGACGACGAATAACTCATGCACAACGGTTCCGGGCCAGGCCAGAGTGAAGGCGACCCTACGGTGCTGGGGGACGGGCAGGACCAGGTCGCGCCGCCGGACGGGGCGCTGCCGGACGGGGCGCTGCCGGACGGGACAGGGCCCGGACTCCGGGCCAGCCTCGAGGCGATCATGCTCGTGGCAGACGAGCCGGTCTCAGAAGTCGTCATCGCGCAGGTGCTCGAGCGGCCGCGGGCAGAGGTCTCCGAGGCCCTCCGCGACCTGGCTGGCTCCTACGCCGCGGAGGAGCGCGGCTTCGAGCTGCGCGAGGTAGCCGGCGGCTGGCGCTTCTACACCCGCGAGGAGTGCGCCCCGCTCGTCGAGCGATTCGTGAGCGACGGCCAGGAGGTCCGGCTGACCCAGGCGGCGCTCGAGACCCTGGCCGTGGTCGCCTACCGGCAGCCGGTGAGCCGCGCCCGGGTATCGGCCGTGCGCGGCGTCAACTGCGACGGCGTGATCCGCACGCTGGTGCTGCGCGGGCTGGTCGAGGAGGCAGGCACCGACCCGGAGACGGGCGCGATCCTGTTCGCGACGACCGGGTATTTCCTGGAGCGGCTCGGCCTGCCGAGTCTGGATGCGCTGCCGGAGCTGGCCCCGTTCCTGCCGGACAACATGGACGACGAGACTGACCCGGGTCATGAGCCAGCGGAGTCGTGACCAGCGGGACCGCGACCAGCGGGACCGCGACGCCGGCGGTCGCGACTCCGACCGTCGCGACCAGGCTGACGAGGACCGCGACTCGCTGGTCGACGTCCCGGGCGGTGTCCGGCTCCAGAAGGTGCTCGCCGCGGCCGGCGTCGGCAGCCGCAGGCACTGCGAGGAGATGATCGGCGAGGGCCGGGTCGAGGTCGACGGTGAGGTAGTACGCAGGTACGGGGCGCGCGTCGACCCGCAGCGCCAGGTCATCCGGGTGGACGGGCGGCGGATCCCGGCGCGCGAGGACCTCGTCTACGTCGCGCTGAACAAGCCCGCCGGGGTGCTGACCACGATGTCTGATGCGCGTGGCCGTCCCACGATCGCCGACTACCTGCCGGACCGCACCGAACGGCTGTTCCACGTCGGCAGGCTCGACTACGACACCGAAGGCCTCATGCTGCTGATGAATGACGGGGAGCTCGCGCACCGGCTCGCGCATCCCCGCTACGGCGTGCTCAAGACGTACCTTGCCGACGTGGCCGGCCCGCTGCCGAGGGATCTGGGTCGTCAGCTGATCACCGGGGTGGAGCTATCCGACGGGGTGGCGACCGCCGACAGGTTCCGGGTCCTGGAGCGGGCCGGTAACCGGGCGCTGGTGGAGATCACGCTGCACGAGGGGCGCAAGCACATCGTGCGGCGGATGCTCGCCGAGACCGGCCATCCGGTCAGCCGGCTGGTACGCACGCACGTCGGCCCGGTCGCGCTCGGGTCGCTTCGCCCTGGGACCACGCGGCGGCTCACCCCGAGGGAGATTGGCGACCTATACGCGGCAGTTGGTCTATAACCTGGTAGCTCAACGGTCGTGACGGTTGGGCCGGGCGGCGAGGGCGGGCCGGGTGGCGAGGGCGGGCCGGGTGGCGAGGGCGGGAAGGAGGAGCCGGTGGCTGTCAGGGCGATCCGGGGGGCGGTTCAGGTGGACGCCAACGAGAGCGCGGCCATCCTCGAAGGGACGTCCGAGCTGGTGACTGAAGTCATGGCGCGCAACCAGCTGACCCCGGCCGACGTGATCAGCGTCGTATTCAGCGCTACCACCGATCTCAACGCCGAGTTTCCGGCGCTCGCCGCGCGCAAGCTGGGGTTCCAGGACGTCCCGCTGCTCTGCTGCAGTGAGATTGCGGTCCCCAGCGCGATGCCGCGGGTCGTCCGGCTGATGATGCACGTGGAGACCGAGGCGCCGCGATCGGCGATGCAGCATGTCTACCTGCGCGGGGCGGCCGCGCTGCGGCTGGACATCGCGCAGTGACCGGATCAGCCGCCGGTGCGGCCCCGGCCGCGGCGAAGGTCGTGGTCATCGGCACCGGCATGATCGGGACCTCGGTAGCCCTGGCCCTGCGCCACCGTGGTGCCGAGGTCTGGCTGGCGGACGCCGATCCTGCGGCGGCCCGGCTCGCCGCAGACATCGGCGCGGGCGCCGTGATGCCCGACGACGGCCCCCCAGGGGGCCCGGCCGACCTCGCCGTGCTCGCCATGCCGCCGGAGGCGGTGGCACCGGCTCTGGCGGCGGCGCAGGCGCGCGGCCTCGCTCGCTGGTACACCGACGTCGCAAGCGTCAAGGAACTGCCGCTGGCCCGCGCCCGCGAGCTTGGCTGCGATCTGACGTCGTTCGCCGGAGGCCATCCGCTGTCCGGGCGTGAGCGGTCGGGTCCGGCCGCGGCCAGGGCGGACCTGTTCCTCGGCCGGCCGTGGGTGATCTGCGCACTGCCGGAGACCGGCCCGGAGACCGCCGAAGCGGTCGCCGATCTGGCCAGAAGCTGTGGTGCCCAGCCGGTTCTCATGTCTCCCGCCGATCACGACCACTGGGCGGCGCTTGTCTCGCACGCACCGCACGCGGTGTCAGCGGCCATGGCGGCACAGCTGGAGAAGGCTCCTGACGGGGCCCTGGGCCTGGCGGGCCAGGGACTCCGCGACGTCACCAGGATCGCGGCGGGGGACACCGGGCTGTGGACCCAGATCCTGTGCTCCAACGCCGCGCACGCCGCCGAGGTGCTCGCCGCGGTTGCAGCCGATCTCGCGGCGGCATCCGGCGCGCTGGCCAAGATCGCGCAAGGTGACGAGGAGTCGGTCAAGGATCTGGCCCGAGCGCTGGAACGCGGCGCCGCCGGGGTCGCCAGGATCCCGGGGAAGCAAGGCGGGCCGGCGCCCGCCTATACGGTCGTCCAGGTGGTCATCGGCGACAAGCCCGGTGAGCTGGCCAGGCTGTTCCAGGCGGCGGGCGAAGCCGGGGTCAACATCGAGGACGTCGGAATCGAGCACTCGGCCGGCCTGCCGGTCGGCGTGGCCGAACTTGCGGTCCGGCCGGAGGCGGCGGCGCGGCTGGTCGAGGCGCTCGCGGCCGGCGGCTGGCCGGTTCGCCGGTAGCATCGCCTTCGTGACCAAGCATCCCGCCATGGAACCCTCGGATCATGCCGGCCTTGTGATCGCGGTAGACGGTCCAGCAGGGTCCGGCAAGTCAACCGCGGCACGCGGGGCCGCACGCGCGCTTGGCTTCCGCTACCTGGACACCGGCTCGACCTACCGGGCGCTCACCTGGTGGATGCTCGCCCACGGTGCCGACATCTCGGATCCGGGTGCGGTGGCGGCATGCGCCCGCCGCCCGGTGATCGAGGTCGGCACCGACCCGGAGGCCCCGGCGATCCGCGTGGATGGCACCGACGTGGCGGGGCCCATCCGGACCCGCGAGGTGTCGAACGCGGTCAGCGCGGTCGCCTCGGTACCGGAGGTCCGCCGCCACCTCGTGGCGATGCAGCAGGAAATCATCGCGGATGCCCTTGCCGCCGGGGCGGGGATCGTCGCCGAGGGCAGGGACATCGGGACGGCCGTGGCTCCCGACGCGCCGGTGAAGGTGTTCCTGACCGCCAGCGAGACGGTGCGGGCCCGCAGGCGCGCTGCTGAGCTCGCCGCCGACCCGACCGCAACGGTCGAGCTAACCAGGGCCGAGCAGGCACGGAGGGACCGGTCCGACGCTCCGCAGATGGCCAAGGCGGCCGATGCCGTGGAGATCGACACGACGGCCCTGGGGCTCGACGAGGTCATCCGTGAGATCGTCGCACTGGCCCAGGCCGCCCCGGACAGTGCTGATCCGGGGGGACGATCCCCCAAACCCCCTGGACAGTGCTGATCCGGGGGGACGATCCCCCCAAACCCCACCGGATAGTGCTGCCCCCGGGGGACAGCCCCCCCAAACCCCACCGCTACGGAAGGCGGGCGCGTGGACCACGTGAGCCCTGCGCCCGAGGCCTCCCCGTCTGAGGCTTCCGCGCCCGAAGCGCCCGCGCCAGTCGTGGCCGTGGTCGGCAGGCCGAACGTTGGCAAGTCGACGCTGGTGAACCGGATTCTAGGCAGCAGGCAGGCGGTGGTCGCCGACACCCCCGGCGTCACCAGGGACCGCGTCGCCTACGACGCAACCTGGCGCGGCCGGGCGTTCACGCTGGTGGACACCGGCGGCTGGGAACCGTCGGTGGAGGGATCAGCGGCCCTGGCCGCGCGAGTGGCCGCTCAGGCACGGCTCGCGGTAGACGCGGCGGACGCAGTGCTGTTCGTCGCGGATGCCGTCGTCGGCATCACCGACGCCGACGAGGCCGTCGCCGCCGTGCTGCGCCGGTCCCGCAAGCCGGTCGTCCTGGCCGCCAACAAGGTCGACGATGCCCCGGGTGAGCCTTCGGCTGCATCGCTCTGGTCGCTCGGGCTCGGCGAGCCGATTCCGGTGAGCGCGCTGCACGGCCGGGGGAGCGGCGACCTCCTCGACGTGGTCCTCGACGCGCTGCCAGCCACGCCGCCCGAGCGCGACGCCCCGGACGGCGGCCCCAGGCGGGTGGCCTTGCTCGGCCGCCCCAACGTCGGCAAGTCGAGCCTGCTGAACAAGCTCGCCGGGCAGGAG
>JGI12635J15846_10003573_pt1 | contig 13478 bp, 10 predicted proteins | sample BlaSpr_A8_OM2_M2_FD_15846 | JGI IMG/M metagenome (IMG submission 15846) | reverse complement strand
GGGCGAAAGCGTTCGAGCAATTCGGCATCCCGAAGGGCCACACCGGACCTGCCGAAGAAATGTTTGAGGCCGTGAATGCAGGATGGATGGACCTCGGAGTCAAGGGTACGGAGCACGTAGCGGGGACGACGTCCGCGCGCGACGTTTTCGCTGCGGCCCAGAAGGCCGTAACGGCGTGAACCGCGACGTTCACACCAATGAAGATCGAGATCAAACATAAGGGTTCTTGTTTGGGTGCAAGAAACTGAGCCACCGATCGTTTTCCGTTATAGGCGCCCGGTTTAAGCGATGATGGTCTTGGGCCTTCCTATCCTAGTTACAATGGCCACTGTGCTTTCACTCGTCGCGTTTCGCCATCTGGTTGCCCAATGAGGGCACCCGTGTCGATGCTACTTCACCATTTCCGACAAGCTGTAAAGAACGAGCTCAAATTTGCAACACCCTGTCACGCTTGGCATTGAATCTCATTCGATCGACTTCATCCCCGAAGACGAACGCCACGGACGCGTGATGGATCAGGGTCTGTTCTGGTTCGTCAGCAACTTTCAGTTTTTTGCGGTTGCCATCGGATTCGTCGGTCCAAGCCTGGGATTGTCACTGGGGTACGCCGCGCTTGCCGGAACGATCGGCATCCTGATCGGCACGGCATTCCAGGCATTCCATGCCTCGCAGGGTCCTGAGATGGGCTTGCCGCAGATGATCCAGTCGCGCGCCCAGTTCGGCTATCGTGGAGTCATCGTGCCACTGCTCGCGGCCCTTATCAGCGTCATCGGCTACAACGTGGTCGCAACGGTGCTGCTAGCGAATGGCATGTATGCGCTGTGGGGTCTGCCGCGCGGGGCCACTGCAGTGACTGCCTCAATGGTGGCTTGTGCGCTTGCGATCTGGGGCTACGACTGGCTGCATCGGGCATTCAGCCTCCTCTTCTGGATTGGTCTGCCGTTGTTCGCGGTTCTGACTCTGTACGTCGCAACCCGGCACGGCGGCGGCACTCCCGCTGCGATCGGCGGGTTCAGCTGGGCGGCTTTCGGCACACAGATCGCCTCCGCGGCGAGCTTCAATATCGGATCGGCTCCCTACGTGTCGGACTATTCGCGGTATCTGCCGAGGTTCACTTCGCGCCGCCTGATCATCCTCAATGTATTTGTCGGCTCGGCGCTATCTGCGATCTGGCTGATCGCCCTCGGTGCCTGGCTCGCCACACGGCTTGGTGCCGGCGATGGTCTGCTGGCGTTGCAGCTCGCCGGCAACCAGGTGCACTTTGGCTTCGGATCGGTGCTTGCAATGACGTCCATCGCAACGCTGGTCGCTAGCATCGGCATGAACGCTTACAGCGGCATGCTGACTCTCCTCACTGCGATGGACTCGCTGCGACCTATTGGTCCTACGCGCTCGCTGCGCATTACCGTGTTGCTCGCACTGACCCTGTTGTGGAGTACGAGCACCGTATGGCTCGCTGGCAATTCAATCGCCTATGTCAACGCTTTGCTCGTGCTGATGCTTTACTGTCTGATGCCTTGGACAGCGGTCAATCTGGTCGACTATTTTTGGCTGCGCCGGGGGAGCTATTCGATACTGGACCTGTTCCGGCCCGACGGTATCTACGGCCAATGGGGGAAGCGTGGACTGACCGCCTACGCGATCGGGTTCGCCGTCAGCGTGCCATTCTTCGTGATCCCCGAGGTCTACACCGGCGTGTTGGCCAACCGTCTTGGCGGCGTGGATATCGGTTGGCTGGTCGGTGGGTGTGCCGCCGCCGTCACCTACCTGATAGCCAGTGCTCGCTTCTCAGCGGCCGATGAAGCCGCTGCCAATGAGTCGAGCGCCCGGGCACTAGGCCATTAGACCTTTCAGCCGCGGCGGTGCAAGTACTCGCGCGCAAGCTGCCGCATCCGAGCTCCGTCGAAGCTCGGGTCGTGGCCGCCGTGGACGACCCTCGCGGGCAACGATCCCAGTCGCCGCATAGTAGCGACGTACGCGGGGATGTCACTGCCTTCAATTTCATCGAGTAGCGGTCCGTCGTAGATGGCATCCCCCGAGAACAGAATCCCGCTCGCTGCCTCCCAAAGCCCGATGCTGCCGGGGGAGTGACCCGGTAGATGCAGCACTTCCAGAACCCGATCCCCGAGATCGATAATATCGCCTTCGCGCACGAGACGCGTCGCCGGCGCCGCTGGACGGGCTAGGCGCCGCAGGTCAAAGCCGGCATGGGGTACTGCCGTGACGAAGCTCGGTCCCACCTCGTACCCCGCGCGCTCGAGGCTCTCGATGAATTGCACCGGATGGTCGGAGCGCAGCAGGCTGAAATTGTCGGCGGCTCGCGCGAGCTCATGCGCCTCAGCCTCATGCACGATGCGTTCACTGAATTCGTGCATAGAGCCGACATGGTCCACGTGAGTGTGAGTCGCAACCGCGAGCAGTGCCTTCTCGAAGAGATCCTTTGCGGCGGTTCTGAGGCTGGCGATACCCATGCCGGTATCGATGAGCACGTCGTGATCACGGCCGCGGACGTGCCAGATGTTGCATTGCTCGACTCGGATCACGTGCGGCTCCCATAGACGGGTGACGCCATCGTCCAGGCGCTCCCACTCGAACCAGCGATCGGCAATCCGCAGCGTCATGGCAATCCGCTCCTCAAAAGTCGCCCGGGTTCATACGTGCTGAGACCACAGGGTGACATGAAGTCACACTCGCGACTTGTATCTTGCACTCCGTAAAGCCGCCAGTCACGAATGTCTCAAGAGGGTCGAAACCAGCCCCCTGGTATCGCTCTCGCTACGAGTGGGGCGCAGGAATCACACAGATTATTTTTGAGAGTGGAGCGGGTGAAGGGAATCGAACCCTCGTATGAAGCTTGGGAAGCTTCCGTTCTACCATTGAACTACACCCGCATATCAGACCCGATTGTATTCGGGATCCACAGAGCCAGCAAACCGAAACTCGGGCGGACTTCGACCATTTCTCGCACCGACCTTGCGAGGCCGACACCCCGTACTGCATTTGCCGAAAGTCAAGAAAATAGAAACGCTTTACTGCGCTCTCCTAGATGGATGAGTCGACGACGAGTAATATCTGAAACGCGTTCATACCCATGAGATTTGGCTATATGTGACTTAGGGATAGGAATGTCCTGCTCGATGAGAATGGTGCGTCTTCGGGCACCATCTCGAAGGTTGAGCTCATGAGCTGCCTCTGCCGTGGTGCCTGTTCCTGCAAAAAAATCCAATATGGACCCTTCTGCAGGGCAGCAACAATCTATGAGATCTCTGATCAATGCGATTGGTTTAGGTGTCTCAAAAACTTTCTCTCCATAAATGGCCTTTATCTCGGTAGTCGCCCGGTCCGTGAGATATTCGGGTCTATCAAGAACGCTACGAAGTTTTACTCTCTTTCCTGCTGAGTTGTAGTTCTTAACATAGATGACTCCACTCCGAGATGCGTGAAGCATCCACGAGTCCGCTCTGGTCTTCTCGAGTCCCCACAACCATCTTCGCTCGACACCGTCGGAATCCTTCGGCCAGGCCACCAGCAAGTCCGGCCTTTCGGGAGAGGCATATACCTTTCCATCACTTGAGTAATAGAGAGGAAAGTACATATTGGGTCGATCGCTTCTCAGGCTCGCGTCGCCTTTCTTTCGAAAAAGACCATCTAATTTGAAATGACCGTGCTCATCCGCCTTGTCGTAACCCGCATCATCTGTCTCATGAAGACCAAGTACTTTTGCTGACGAACTCTTCGCATATAGACATACATATTCGTGGTTCACAGCTACATGCGGCTTTGATCCTTTCCCGTTTTTACTCCTCATGATAACCAGAGTAGCAATGTAATTATCCTCACCAAAGATGGCATCCATCAGTAATTTAAGATTGGCGTACTCATAGTCATCAATGCTGATCGCCATGATTCCTGTATCCATGAGTAGACCATGAGAAGCAACTAATCGCGGAAGCATGAACTCCATCCATCCAAGATGTCGTCCCCACAGACCATCCTCCTCAGTAGCTGAGAACAAATCCGGGTACACGAATTGCTGACCGGTATTGTAAGGTGGATCGATGTAGCAGAAATCGAATTGCTCCTTGTCCATCAACAGACGTAACAACCATTCGAGATTGTCGCCCTCAAGCAACTCGCATTCGGCGGAGGAGTCGTGGGCTCTTTCACGTCGAGGGTACTGCGAATGTTGCGATATTCCGATTCGAAGGCGTCTTGATATCACCGACAGCTCGTTCGAGAACTTATTGATTTCCGAGATGCTCATTTTCTCTACTGCCGATCTCGTACTATTCACTACCTTGCTCCAATGCACATATGGGTCAATTGAGCCCATTATGGAGTCCTGACTGTAGTCGTCAGGTCTGATTGAGTTCAATCTCTGAGTTTCGTTTGCTGGCTCCGTGGATACCGAATAGAATCGGGGTCGATATGCGGGTGTAGTTCAATGGTAGAACGGAAGCTTCCCAAGCTTCATACGAGGGTTCGATTCCCTTCACCCGCTCAACCTAATTCGATCAGGGCCGGCCGGTTCAGGATTCGTACACCCACTTCCCGCCGAGCATGGTGCGCTCGACCTTGATGCCCTGCCACGATTCGGCCGGAACGGCCAGCGGGTCCTCCGCGAGCACCGCGAGGTCGGCCAGCTTCCCGGGCGAGATCGATCCTTTCTCGTGTTCCTCGAAGGAGGCATAGGCGCCGTTCAGCGTCATCGAGCGAAGCGCCTCATCGACGGTGATGCGCTGCTGCCCGCCCCAGACATGGCCTGTGGGATCCCGGCGCGTTGTCTCGGAGTAGAGCCAAAGCATGGGCGCGGGCGGACTTGCCGTGTAATCCGACGACGACGGAGGCCGCAGGCCGGCGTCGATGAACGAGCGGTAGGCGAACATCCGCTCGGTGCGCTCCTCGCCGTAGAAATGCAGGATGTCGCCGTGAAAATTCACGTAGCCCGCGAACGGAATGGGAATCGCGCCCACCGCCCGCATGCGCGCGATCAACTCCGGCGTCACTACCGTGCAATGCTCGATGCGAAAGCGCGGATCGCGCCGTGGAAACTCCCGATTGAGCTGCTCGTACACGCCGAGAATGCGGTCGATGGCGCGTTCGCCGTTGGCGTGCGTCGCGAGCTGAAATCCCGCGAGCCACGCCTTGCGCGAATTCTGGTACAAGCTCTCGCGAGTTCCGAGTTCCACCCCCGTGTAGTCCGGGATGCCGATGTAGGGCTCGGCCAGCCACGCGGTTCGCTCGGAGATCGAGCCGTCGGCATATTGCTTCACGGCGCCGATGCGCACCATGCCATCGCCGAATCCCGTATGCAGGCCCGCCCCGAGGTAGCGATCCAGATAGTCCACGCCCATGTGGCAATAGGCTCTGTAAAGCAGTTCGCCCGAATCTCGGGCATCCTGATACGCCTGCAGCCCGGCCGGGCTGGTGTCTGCCTCGCATGCAGAGGTGATTCCATGGCTCGCGTAGAGCTTCGAAATCAGAGCGACGGCGCGTCGATGATCGTCCCGGGTCGATTCGTCCGGTACTTTGCCGAGCACGGCGTCGAGCGCCTTATCCGCCACCCGGCCGTTGAGCTCGCCGCTCGCGTCGCGTTCGAAGCGCCCTCCGGGTGGATCGGACATTCCGGCCTTCGCGCCCGCCAGCGCAAGCGCCGCAGAATTGGCATAGCCGGTATGGCCGCCCCGATGCGTCACGATGACGGGATGATCGGGGACGGCTGAATCGAGATCGGCACGGGTGAGGAACCGAGGCGTCTTCCCATCATCGTAGAGATACCCGAGGACCCAATGGCCGGGCGGCGTTTGGAGGGCGCGGGCGCGCAACGCTGTAAGAATTTCATCGATGGACGTTTTGTCGCAGGCGACTTTTTTCAAGGCATCCAGTCCGCTTGCCCAGGGATGCGCGTGAGCATCGTTGAAGCCGGGGAACGCTCGGCGCTTCCCGAGGTCGATACGACGTGTGTTAGGACCCGCCAACCGCAGGATGTCTCGATCGCTTCCGATGGCGAGAAAACGGCCCTCATGGATGGCTACCGCAGTCGCATCGGGCTGCGAAAGCTCCATGGTCGACACCAGACCGTTGTACAAGATGAGGTCGGGTTCCGATCCTCGGAGTCGGACCAACGGCATCACGGCCAGAGTCTTGATCACATCCCGACGGGTATGTTGCACGGCTTCTCCTCGTTCTTGCGCTTTTGAGGTTCCCCTATGAATCGTACACTGCTCTCGCCACCGTCCAACGACCGAGGTATCTCCACTTGTATCTGTTCGGGCTGAGAGTCGTGTTAAGGGGGTTGATCATGCCGCCGGCATTGCAGCTGTTGATCGCCATCACCGGCCTTCTGGTGTGGCGGCGCCGCGCGCGTCTCGGCTTCGCGTTGTGCGCCATCGGCATCGTGAGCCTCTGGCTGCTCTCCACGCCGTTCATCGCGGATGCGATCGCGCACTCGGCCGAGGACTATCCGGCGCTCCATCCCGCGCACCTCACGCCTGCTCAAGCGCAGGCTCAGGCGATCGTGATTCTTGGAGGCGGATTTCGACGCGATGCGCCCGAAGTGGGCGCCGATACGCCGAGCATTACCGGCGATCTGCGCTTGATCGAGGGAGCGAGGGTCGCGCGTGCCACCCATCTTCCCGTGGCGATCTCGGGAGCTCCGCCCGAAGCCGCCGCCATGCGTAGCTTCATGGAGTCGGATCTGCAGGTGCCGGTTCGCTGGGTGGAAGGCGAATCATGGACCACCCGCCAGAACGCGGAGTTTTCGGCGCGTATGCTGCGGCCTCTGGGTATCGATCGGATCATCCTGGTGACTTCGAGTCCGCACATGACTCGCGCCGTCGGCGATTTCACCGCTGCGGGCTTCCAGGTCACGGCCGCTCCGGCCGACATGGTGACGCGCGACGATCCGGGGTTGTTTTGGTTGCTGCCCTCGGCTCATGCGCTAACTCGATCCGAGGCAGCCATCTATGAGTGGACGGGACGGCTGTTTCACCGTTTCTTCTGAAGGATTCGCGCCGCGTTAGGCCAGCAAGGTCTCCCCCGTGGCTTCGATTTCGACCAGCAGCTCTTCGCGGCAGACATCTGCCTGCAGATAGAGGATGGGCGCGGTGGGGCGCAAACTCGCCGATAATGCAGTCTGAATGGCGTCGAGGTCGCGCGCCCGCCGCACGTAGACTTTGAATTTGAGTCCGTCGAGCGAATAGCGCGGTGCGCCGACCACCCGGTTGGTCTCCTCCAGCAAGGCATCGAGGTTGGCGAGCGTCTCACGCGTCTGCGCGGAAACATCCCCATGGTGGATAGTCTCGTAACCGACGATGCTCGCAGTGCCCGAGACGAACAGGTTCGTCCCCGCCGATTCGGCAAGCACGCAAGCTCGCGAGAAGCTCGGACTGTGATTGCCGAATTTCGGCGGATAGCGATAGGCGCTCGTCTGGCGCGGATTCTCGATCATCTTTGGAGCCTCGCGGGCCGCCAGGAAATAGATCGAGATCGGGCTTCCCGCCGGCGACCCGAGAGCACAAGCAGCCGGAACGGTCCCTTCTGTCGGCCGGCCTACACTGCGGAACGCGGCCTGCCGCGCGGTGTTGAAATGCCGATAGCGTTCGTCGCCGTCGGCCTCGCGATTGATTTCGGGGAGGTAGTTCCACACCCGGATCAAGTGCCGGTGTTCGGTCCTCTCGAGGACCTCGAAGATATGCCGATAGGCGGTGGTCGTCGCCTCCGACAGGGCTGCCGAGTCGCCGTCGAAGGCGTGCTCCTCGAGGGTGAGCGTGCCGAAGAGGAAGTCGTCGCAGAATCGATAGTGCACCCGGCCACGTCTCGACGAGAGTTCCGAATCAACCGGCCTTTCGACCCGCCAGACCTCGCAGAGGCTGCGGGCCGCCGCCCCAAGCGAGGGCGTCATGCTGGCGGCGACCGGAACCTGGCCGGCGTCGATGGCCGGCAGCTTGGAAAAGCCGACGACGCCCAGCACATTGCTCCACCAGGACGCGGGCCTTCCCGCGATCTGGTCCATCGGAACATAGTCTAACTTCAGGCCGGCCGTACCCATGGTACGGCAGTCTACCGCCAGATCAGAAAGCGATGTAGGGTCCCGTACCCACGGAGGTCGCCGCACCTTCGATGGCGTAGGCGACTCGGCGGCCGTAGAAAAACGGCAGACCCCAATCGAAGCTGGCATTCATCGTCGGGGCCGTCCCGGTAAGCGACGGGATCGTGCCGGCAAGCCCGGGGTATGCCGTGACCGTATCGCTCACGGTGTTCGCACTGGCGACTTCGAAGCTCTCGTTCACGGTCGAGTTGTTGCTCAGCACGAACTCGGCGGTCAATGTGGTGGGACTCGACGGACAATAAAAGTCGGAGATACTCGCGCTCGAGCCGCTGCCCGACGTCGGGCACTGGGTCAAGCTGGTATCGTCGAAGTACGTGGCGTTCGAGCCGGAGTCGATGAAGCTCTCGTCCAGAGTCTGGCTGTTGAACACCGTGGTCACGAATCCCTGGTCCGTAACGGGCACCACGGTTTCAGTACCCGATGCGTTGTTCGATTCGGTATCGATGCCGAAGATCAGCGAGCCCGCGACGTTCGCGGCGCCGGCGGAGGCGACGGACGGCAGGGTGATGATGATGCCGTTGTTGTCGGTGGTGAACATCGTCACCGGGTTCTGAACCTGAGCGGTAACGGGAACGAGGGTACTCTGACACTCGATAGACGTGGTGCATCCGTAATACTCGACGGGTTCGGGAATGTTGGCCGCGCAGTAGCTGCCGCAATCCTGCGCGAAAGGTCCGATGCCCAAAATGCCGTTGGCGCCGAACGTGGCGACGGTGTTCTCGGCTGCGGGCGCCCCGGACGAGCAATCGCTGGGAGCGGTCGGGTAACGTGAGTCGCCGATGAGCTGCACGGGGACCGAGCTCGCCGATTCGCCCGAGATCTGCACGTCCACCAGGGCCACCGGGCCCCAGCTGTAGCCGTCGACGAACTCGGTGCATTCCACCAGGCCGCCACCGCTGGCGGCCGTCGTGACCGGCAAGCTCAGCGTCAACACCTGCGACAGGAGCCGCAGCCCGTAGGAGCCCGTGTCTACCTGGATATTGTCGATGGTCTGACAGGTCGTGGTGCCGGGTACGCACACCGTGACGGTCGTATAAAGAGTGTTGATGGCATTCACCCCGGCCGGTCCGGCGCTCACCGTGACGCTCGCGACGTTGGAGCTCGGAGTAACCGTGCCAGTCCCCGTGCCGGACGAGCTCGACCCGCCGAGGGAGTCGCCACCGCCGCCGCATGAAATCACCGCGAGACATAGAAGGAACGCAGAGCCGCGCAACGCGGGTGTCACCAGCGAATTCACTGTAGATCTCCGACGGATACGCCGCTTGGAAGGGCCTGCGGCAGGTAAGCCAACCCATGGTGGCCCCTCATGTGGCCGCCCGATTCAACCACCAGATCGGGCTGTCGCACCTCGAGATGTTTACGAGTACCGTGCGCCGCGCCCGCTTGGGCGGAAAACTCGGCGAAATAATTGCCTAGCGTCTGCTTCAAGTTCGGGATGAAAGGACCGCTCCACGTGACCGCGAACACCTTGCCATCGAGGCCGGCATATTCGCGAATCACGGTGCCGGAGGGGAGCTGCATCTCATTGATGCGGTACGCGCCGTAACCCGACTGCTTGATCGACGCGCCATTCAGCTGAGTTTCCGCGGTCAGCGAGGTCTCGGGCTCACCCAGCGCAGCGGATGCCACCGCCGACCATAGCGCGCCGACCACAACCGTGCCCGACAGCCAGCCAAGTTTTCGTATCATATGGGGTTCCATGTAGGTATTCGTTGTAGCCTCAATTGGAACGATTATCCGTAATTTGGTTCACGATACGCGGCTGTCGTTTGTTGGAGACATGGCATCGCCGGACCGTTAACATGGCGCGGAATAAACGCGGCTTTCTATACACTTCTTCACGTAACCGTCGCGCAAACGGCGGAATGATTGTCGCCGGCAGTGGTCTGTAGCTGGACGGTGCCGAAGGCGGCCTGTGGGTGTCTCCATGAAAACAATCGGCTCCATGAAAATCATCATCCGCGTCGGGCTCTTGGTGGCGGCTGCGGCGGCCGTGGTGACCGCCTGCCACGTTGGCGGCGGATATACCGTCGCCGGCACCGTAACCGGGGTCCGCGGCACGGGCCTCGTGCTTCAGGACAATTCCGGCGACAACCTGACCATCACCGGAAACGGCACGTTCGCGTTTTCCTCCGGGATCGATCAGGGAGGGACCTATTCGGTCACCGTCCTGACGCAACCGTCAAACCCTGCGCAAACCTGCGTGGTGCACAATAGCTCCGGCACGATCGGCACCGCGGACATCAACAATGTGATCGTCAGCTGCTCACAGGCTGGAAGATTTGCATACGTACCCAACGAGACATCCAACACCATCACCGCCTACTCCATCGATGCCTCGACGGGCGCGCTGACTCAGGTCGCGGGCTCGCCCTTCGCGTCGACCGGAACGACTCCGGTCGCGGCCGTGGTGGACCCCGATGGCGCGTACCTGTACGTCGCGAATAACGGCTCCGCCGATGTCTCGGTCTATGCCATCGACGACAGCACCGGCGCTCTTACCGCGACTGGAGAAGCGATCGCCGCCGGAAATGGCCCGTTCGCCCTCCTGGTGGAGCCTTCCGATCAATTCCTCTATGTGGCCAACAAGACCGACAACACGGTTTCGGTGTTTGCCATCGAGAGCGGCGGTCAACTGACCCCGATCTCCGGCTCGCCGTTTGCGGTGGGTGACGAACCCACGTCGTTGAAAACCGATCCGGGCGGCAATTTCCTGTATGTCACCGACTATGCGGCCGCCGCCGTCGCGGCCTTCTCCATCGAGCCCGGCGGCGGATCCATTGCGGCCATCGGCGGATCGCCCTTCGGCGCCGGCGCGGGAGCGTTGTCGATCACCATCGACCCGAGCGGTACCTACGCGTATGTCGCCAACGAGACCGGAGATTCGATCTCGATGTATTCCCTCAACCCTGACACGGGCACCTTGGCGGCGCTTTCCGGGTCGCCGATGTCCACCGGCTCGAGCCCCGAATCGGTCGCGGTGGATCCGACCGGCCGCTTCCTGTACGCCGCCAACGTGACGGGGGCAAACGAGGTCACTAGCTATGCCATCACCCCATCGAGCGGCGCGCTCACCACGGCGTCGACTGTCGGCTCGGGTACATTCCCGTTGAATGTCGTCATCGACCCGGCGGGACAATTCGCCTACGTGGCGAACCAGAACTCCAACGACATATCGGTGTACGCGGTCAATTCGACCACGGGTGCATTGACGCAGGTCGCTGGCTCGCCCTTCGCGGCGGGCGTCAATCCACGGGCGGTCGCCATCGATTGAAGGCGGCGCCTGAGAATCGCGTCACTTTACGGGGCGCAAGCCGCGCGGCCGGCGGGGCGGAGGGCTAAACTTAGCGGGTGAACACACCGGTACCGGGCATAGCGTCAGCGCCGACGCGTTTCGGCTTGACCGCGCGGCTCGGCATCATCCTGGCCGTGCTGGCGGCAGAAACCGTGCTCGCCAGCTATTTCATCCAATTATCTCCGCTGAATTCGCTCCTCGGCGGGGCCGACGTCGTCCACCATATTCAGCATTGGCTGTTCCGGTTCATCATTGCCTACGGAATATCGCTGGCGATGCTGGCGTACCTGCGCGCCAACGTCTATGCCGCCGCGGCAGCTGCGGCCGACCAGGCTCCCGTGCGCTGGGGTTGGGCCTGCGCGCACATCGCACTCGTCGCGCCTTTCGTATATCTCTCCTCCCAGGTGTATGCCGGTTCGTCGGCCATTCCATTCGCGGCCCTGGCCATCGCGTGGCACATCTTCGCCCTGGGAGCCATGCTCGCCTTGTTCGCGGCGCTGGCGCCGCTTGCTGTTTGGAGGAACGTCGTGCGGCAGACGCAAGGCCTGCCGTTCTACGCGATTCTTCCAGCCGCTGCCGCCGTCGCCACCATCAAGGTGAGTCAATTGCTCTGGAGTCCCGCGGCGGGGATCACCTTCCGCATCGTCAGGCTCATATTGCACCCGCTGGTTCCGGGACTGCAGAGCGATTCCACGACCTTGGTGGTAGGCACCGAGCGTTTCGCCGTCCAAATCACGGAGCAGTGTTCCGGCCTCGAAGGTATCGGGCTTCTCCTGGCATTCTGTGCCGGATGGCTTTGGCTTTTTCGGCGCGACTATTATTTTCCGCGTGCGCTGCTGATCGTTCCGGTCGGCGTGGTGGTGATATTCCTGCTGAACGCGGTGCGCATCGCGGCGATTGTGCTGATCGGCAATGCCGGCTACGAGCGTGTTGCCGTACTTGGTTTCCACTCGCAAGCAGGTTGGATCGCCTTCAATCTGACGGCTTTCGGCATTGCCGTCCTCGCCCAACGAACCCCGTGGGTGAGTCGCGTTGCGCGCCGCAATCGCAGCGCCGCCCCGGACGCCGCCGCGCACGCCCCGGACACCACGACGACCGATTCAGCGGCGGTGGCAAATCCGACTGCGGCCTACTTGATGCCGCTGCTGGCTATTCTCGCGGCCGGCATGCTCTCGCACGCTTTGTCGGCGGGCTTCGAGTTTCTATATCCGCTGCGCTTCGTGGCGGCGCTTGCAGCCCTCTGGATCTACCGCAGGAGCTATGCGGACGTCGACTTGCGTTGGAGCTGGCGCGGGCCTGCGGTGGGCGTTCTCGTGTTTGGTCTCTGGCTCGCCGCCGCCGCCGCGTTGCTTCATCCCGAGGGGACCCCGGCTGCCCTGACCGCGTTACCCGGGCCGCTGCGCGCGACCTGGATTGCGTGCCGCGTGATCGCCGCCGTAGGCACCGTACCCCTTGCCGAGGAACTCGCCTACCGCGGCTATCTCCTGCGGCGTCTGGTCAGCCCTCGCTTCGAGGAGGTACGCTTTTCGCAGGCTCGATGGCCGGCGCTCGCCGTGAGCGCGCTCGCGTTCGGCCTCATGCATGGGGTACTGTGGCTGCCCGGCATCGCCGCGGGTCTCGCCTACGGCGCGCTCGCGGTGCGCACGGACAAGCTCGGCGAGTCCGTCGCCGCGCACGCGACCACCAATGCGCTGCTTGCCGCCTATGTGTTGATATTCGACCAGTGGCAACTTTGGTAATCGAACCGTTGGGGAGGGAGACACTCGGATGAGCATCAGCAAGGTGACGGCCGGCGACCGGCTACCCCGGGAATTCAACGTGATCGTGGAGATCCCGATGAACGCCGACCCGATCAAGTACGAGGTGGACAAGGACTCCGGCGCGCTCTTCGTCGATCGCTTCATGATGACGGCGATGCACTATCCCGCCAACTACGGCTATGTACCGCAGACCATCTCCGAGGACGACGATCCCGTGGATGTGCTGGTGCACACCCCATTCCCTCTACTGCCCGGGGTGGTCGTGCGCTGCCGCGCGCTCGGCTTGCTGCGGATGGAGGACGAGTCGGGCGGC